>Ga0209314_10000489_pt1 | contig 17713 bp, 18 predicted proteins | sample I19B2metaG_FD_184146 | JGI IMG/M metagenome (GOLD analysis project Ga0209314, IMG submission 184146) | Lake sediment bacterial and archeal communities from Gulf of Boni, Indonesia to study Microbial Dark Matter (Phase II) - ​I19B2 metaG... | ecosystem: Environmental > Aquatic > Freshwater >...
GCCGAGTTGGACCTAGAAAAACAGATAAATCTTTTAAGGAAGCCCGTCCTCAATTCGCAAGGGTCAAAGCCTGAATTCGGTTAACCCCATGGTTCAACGAGTCCTTTGAGGGGGAAAAAATATGGCTTACTGGCATGGTGGACTGCATAAGAGGAAGGACACTGGGGGGAAGAGGCATCCCCTTAGAAAGCGGAGGAAGGATGAGCGAGGAGGTTTTCCAACAGAGACAAGGCTTGGAGAGGTGAAGGCTGTAGAGATTAGGACGCTCGGTGGAAACGTGAAGCATCGGCTACTCAGATGTAAATACGCTAATGTCAGCGACACTGAAACGAGGAAAACGCAGAGGCTTGAAGTCCTGCGGGTTGTGAAAAACCCTGCGAACGTAGACCTTGATAGAAGAGGTGTCATAACAAAGGGAGCGATCATCGAAACAGCCTTAGGACAGGCAAGGGTAACATCGAAGCCTGGGAAGAACGGTGTCGTAAACGCTGTCTTACTGAAGACTTGAAGGCTTTTTATGGAGATACATCGATGAAGCGGGAAAAGGGAAACGTTGTCTGGCCCCAGTATCTAGACTCAACGCGGACGAGAAGCCTTGGAAGAAGATTGCCTAAGGAGCTTGCTGTTGAAAGACCTAGGCTAGATGAAGTTGTAAAAGCAGCGGAGAGACTTAAACTCAGCTTTGAGGTTAGGATGGACGCGGCTTATCCGAGGCAAGGCTTGGAGAAAAACGGTTGCCTAGTCCTCCACGAGGCACCATCAAAGACAGAGCTTTTAAGGATGCTGGGTAAGGAGATTAGAGGCCTAAGAGGGTTAAGCGTAATTACTGCGGCGCATAAAGAAACGTGATGTCTGGAAAACCTTAAATAACCTGAAGGCTCTTTTCGCCTATCTCATAAACCACAGAGGAATCCATTTTTGTATAGAATCGGACGCGTACTCCACCTCTCAAGGGATGGAAACCTCGTGGTGAAAGCTGAAACCAAGCCTAGGATTGGAGCTGAGGCTTACAACGCCCAGCTTAAGTTTGTAGGCGTAGTATCCGATGTTATAGGTCCTACTAGAAGCCCATACGTCATTGTTAAGGTAAAAACGGATGAAAAAACGCAGTTCGTGAATCAGAGCCTCTATGTTAAAACCATGAAGGGGAGTAGGTTCTAGATGAGTAGGTCCTTAGGTAGATGCCCTGAATGTGGAAGCGGGAAGCTTGTAAAAGACTACGAATCAGCTGAGATCGCGTGTATGCACTGTGGTCTAGTGGTCGCTGACAGGCTTGAGGACCCAGGTCCAGAGTGGAGGGCGTTCAACGACGAGCAGAAGGCGAAGAGAACCCGTGTAGGCGCCCCACTCACCTTCGCAATTCATGACAAAGGACTGTCAACACTCATAGACTGGCGAGGACTCCCCCATGCGAGGAAAGTGAGCCCGGACCAAGCCGCGCAGATCTATAACCTCAGGAAGTGGCAGAGAAGGGTCAGGTTATCGGATGCAACGGAGAGAAACCTCGCCTTCGCCCTCGCCGAATTAAGCAAGATCTCAACATCCCTGAACATACCGAAACACATCCTTGAGACGGCGTCTGTCATATACAGGAGAGCCCTTAAGAAGAGACTGATCCGTGGAAGGTCCATTCAAGGAATCGCCGCGGCGTCGATATACATGGCATGTAGGCAATGTGGCGTAGCAAGAACCCTAGACGAGATCTCAGAGGTCTCCCTCCTCACTAGGAAGGACATAGGCCGTAGCTACCGTTTCATGATTAAGGAACTCGGCGAATTCGTCCCTTCGATAACCCCGATACAGTACGTTTCAAGGTTCTCAAACCAACTTGCGCTGCAGGGTAGAACGGAGAACATCGCCCACTCGATCGTTAAGATGGCTACGGAACTCAGGTTAACAAGTGGGAGAGGACCCACGGGAATAGCCGCGGCAGCGTTATACGTGGCTTCCATCCTAACTGGGGACAGGAGGACACAGCGGGAGATCGCTGAAGTCGCAAACGTTACAGAGGTTACGGTTCGAAACCGCTACTCAAGCCTCCTTAAGAACATAGACATCCAAGTGAAGGTCTAGATCTTTTAAGCAAACTTCTAAGATAAACTCATTCCTTTTAGCCACAACGACATGTGTGTAAATCGTGGTTACATAAATTATCTCTCAGAACGATTTAATAATTGAACCAATTGGTGTTCTATCCTATGACCTATGCCCTTGTAAAAGTGTCGGCAGTGTGGGGGGATAGATCAGAGAAAACCAATTGGGGAAACGCTTAAATACGGTTCGAGATAGGCTGCTGAACGTGTTTGAGTATGGTTTCTATTCCTGCACGTGATGGAAGGTGGGTTAAGCCTGGGAGCTATGTTTGCTACAAGGCAGCGGGAACTATAGACGTAGATGGGAAACTTAATGAACCTTCTTGGAAACGGGCGTCTTGGACTGGGAACTTCATCGATATCGAGGGTAACGATGTCAGGCCAGTTCCAAGGTTCGGCACAAAAGCGATGATGCTTTGGGATGATGAGTGTTTACACGTTGCGGCGGACTTGGAGGAACCTGATGTGTGGGGTACACTGACAAAGCGGGACTCCGTTATCTGCAATGACAACGACTTTGAGGTCTTCATTAAACCTTTTGAAGATAGCCCCTCCTACTTCGAGTTTGAGTTCAACGCTCTGAACACGGTATGGGATTTGTTCCTTAACAAAGCATACTATCAAGGAGGCACAGCGGACATCTCCTGGGATTGTAAAGGCTTAAAGCATGCGGTTCAGGTCGATGGTACGCTGAACTGGCCTCTTGACATAGACCGGGGTTGGACGATTGAAATCTCCATCCCTTGGACTGGTTTGGATAAATTGGGGATTAATAAGCCTCCGAAGTCAGGTGACCAGTGGCGGGTGAACTTCAGCAGAGTAGAATGGGAAAGACAGCTTGTTGGGAAGTACTGCGACAACTGGACTTGGAGTAATATGAGTGAAATCAACATGCACATCCCAGACTACTGGGGAATCGTACTGTTCAGCGACATCGTTGTAGGGACAGGTGAAGAAGCCTTCGTTGAAAAGCCTCGTATCGTTAAACCATGGTGGGAAAGCTTCGATCCAAGCAGGCTACCTCCAGCACCGGACCGATCGTATCTACAACAAGGGAGGATGCGCTACTGGGAAGAAATGAAGTTGAAGGCATCTCCGAATAAATGCCGTTAAAACCTTTAAATGATGCTAGTTTAAGGCCTAACACGGTTTCTCCTAGAATGTTATAGTTAGAAAATTGCTGTCTCCGATGCTAGTTAGAAGTGACGGAGAGCGTTAATTCTCTTGGTTCCCAGCTTCTAGTCTTTGATCTCCGCTATAATGGAACACCCATGTTTGAAAAATCCGACGGAAACTACGTGGGAAGGGGTTTATTTAACAGTCTAGCAATGTAGAAACCGTTAACAGCCAGCTTTTCAACAGCCACTAGAACCTCTTTTTCAGAGGATTCTTTAAAGGCTCCACCCCAAGCGTTTTTAAACATCTGGTAGTTATCGAGGACCGCCCGCCCTAAGCCCTCATCAGCCGACCTGAAGGCTTTATAACCGTCCAGAGCTATGGAAAGCGCCTGTCTGAGAAGGCTGCAACTTTTCGGGGTAAGGGGTACTCCAAGCTTAACTAGGGTTTTAATCCCCTCAGTCATCCTTGAAATGTCTAAGGCCACACCTGCTAATATGAGCCCCACGGTGGCATCTTGAATGGCGGGAGTTTCTACGACAACTCTAACAGCCCGTTGATTCGCCTTCTCAAGTAAGCCTTGGATGTTTTGAAGGCTTTTACGCTCCTTGTCTTGGAACTTACCTAAAAGGATCGATTCACCTAGGTCTTGAAGGGTTTTCATGGCTGTATCAAGGCTCTCCACGCCGGCTTCGAACTGCAGTCTCGTTGGAAGCGCCTTAACCCTCTCGAAAATCGTCTGAGCCGTCGTTTGGCTCATACTCTCAGAGCGCTCCCTACCCGTTGGGTCAGGTGGTCCACCGCCTAGAACAGGGCAGATCTTTGAAAGGCAGTCTGCACAGCCTCCTGAGGCACAGTCGATACCTACATTTCCGCAGCAGGAGCAGATTATGGCGCCCCATAGACTCCTTGAAACCAGGCGGATGGTTTCGATGGCATCTTGTTTGTCTTTAGCCGCGCGGACGTTGACCCGCCCATCCTTGAAGACCATAACGGTTTTGCCGTCTATGTTCAGCTTAGCAACGCCTAAGTTTGTGGAGCATTTGAAATCCTTGAAAAGCCCGGAGACTTCGAGGGCCCAGCAGAGCATGATGGGGTCGTAGAAGCCGAACTTCAGGTTTACAGAACCCTCTGGGCCGGAGGCCAATTTCGCCTCGGCCATAACCTTTCCAGCTTCGGAGATGCAGGGGTGAACGTATGTTATGCCGGCTTCCTCGACGACGACAACGCCTTTAGCCCCTATTTCAACACCTTCAGCTAAGACTGTTCGTAAGTGTGTGAGGTTTTCCTGGAACTCTGGCCTCTTAAGGTTCACACAGCCCTCAACCTTAGCGTCGCCTGTAATTACCTTCCTAGCCATGGTCCTACAGGAAGGGTTCCCGCATAACCCGCAGTCAAGCTTCGGGAAGAGGTCGTAGATCTCGTTGAAGGTGTGTGTCAAAGGTGTAACCCCTCCCATATAACGCTGTTATATCATATAAAGGCTCCAGCTATCTCCTCAACCATTCCAATGAGCCTATCCACTTCCTCCATAGTATTGTAGAGGTAGGTGGAAGCCCTTACGCAACCCCCTCGTGCACCTAAAACCTCTTTAACCAAGGGCATGGCGCAGTGGAAACCCGACCTCACCATAACGCTCCCTGAAACATCGAGAGCCAAGGCTACGTCGTGGGGATTTAGTTCTCCCACGTTGAAGGATACAATCCCAGTTCTTAGGCTGAAGTCAGTGGGTCCGTAGACTTTTACGCCTTTTATGGTTTCCAAGCCCTGAAAGATCCGTGTGGCAAGACGTTTCTCATGCTCAGCTGTGGCTTCGAGTCCTACGCCTTCAAGATACTCGACGGCAGCGCCTAAACCTATGGCTTCAGCTATGGCTGGGGTTCCAGCCTCAAACCTCCTCGGGCTGGGAGCCAGCGTGTAATGCTCCTCATCAACCTCTTCGATTGTCCCCCCGCCGATGGTGAGGGGCTCCGTTTCGTTGAGGTACTCTTCCCTTATGTATAGGCAGCCGATGCCTGTAGGGGCGAGCATTTTGTGTCCTGAGAAGGCGAGGAAATCACAGTTAAGGTTACGTACGTCTATGGGTATGTGGGGAACGCTTTGAGCACCGTCAACGAGGATGCGGGCGCCGTGGCGATGGGCGATTTCAGCCACCTCTTGGATAGGGGTCACTGTGCCTAGGACGTTTGAGACATGGGTGACCGCTACTAACCTCGTTTTATCCGTGATAGCTTTTTCGAAAGTGTTCACGTCGAGTATGCCTTCACTTGAGGGTCTAACTATATCCACTTCAACGCCGAAGCGCTTCCGCAGCCTCAGCCAAACGATGAAGTTTGAATGATGCTCCAACAGGGTTGTTACCACTCTGTCACCTTTACGCCAGTCAATCCCGTTGGCGACAAGGTTAATGCCCTCCGTTGTGTTCCTCGTCATAACAACCTCCGCTTCGGATTTAGCGTGGATGAACTCCGCAACCTTACCGTGGGCGGCTTCGTACTCGCCGCTCGCCCTCTGTGAAAGCCTGTGAATACCCCTTTCCACGTTGGCGCGGTATTCGCGGTAGAACTCCATCATCTTCATGAGGACAGGTTCAGGAGTTAAGCTGCTGGCCGCGTTGTCTAGATAAACAATGCCGGACTCTAGGATTGGAAAGTCTTTCCTAAGCTTTGCCACATCGGGCATTGAATTCCTTCTCCTTCCCTCTGAAGGTTAATAACAATGTTATATAGGGGCTGACATATATGTTTAGCGAAAACCTTTAAAGGGTTGAGAGTTTGCGCCCTCCCTGTGAGGTTATAGTCCGATATGTGCTTCCAGCGTACAGGGCCCTCGTAGCGAAAACCCTCATCGAGAGCTACGGCTTCAGCCAAGTGGCTTCTGCTAAGAGGCTTGGTACCACCCAAGCCACTATAAGTTATTATCTTTACTCGAAACGCGGTGATAAGGTTATCAGCCAACTAGAAGCCGTTCCAGGAATTCGAGCTTCGGTTGATAAATTAGCGGAGTCCATTAAAGAGGCTAAGTTTTCACCTGGTGAAGCCTTGGCAACGTTCTGTGAGCTCTGTGGCTTACTTAAGGGCTCCGAGTTCCTGTGTGGTCTTCACCGGGATTCAACAGAGCTTCCACCTGAGTGCAACATATGCCTGAGACCACGTTCCAAGGGAAACTCCCCAGCGAATAGTTGAAAGCCTGGTTTACAACCGGGTAACCTTGCGGGGTAGGCGTGGTAAGGTCACTTAATAACATCGCCTTTGGGATGCTTATGATGATTGGTCGAAATGTTTATATTATAACACTGTTATAGTGGGGAGTCGACACTTGTTGCCGGGGTGGCCGAGGGGTTGAGGCGGCGGGCTGCAGACCCGCTCACGCCGGTTCAAATCCGGCCCCCGGCTTCTTTTAACAAAAACGGATTCGGAGCGTTTAAGGAGATGAGACATTGAAGGAGAAGGCTGTTGAGGAAACCTTTGAGGCGTTATTCGCGTTAACTGATTTAAGGCAGATTTTCAGGGAGACGAAGCCCCTATACCAACTCGATGCAGAGCAGAGGGAGAAGGTTGAGGCGATTATAACGCGGGTGAAGCTGAGTCTAAAAGTCATTGAGGACGAGTTGCTAAAGGGAGGTCAAGCGGAGTGAAGTACATCGTGGACGATGTTGAGGTTAGGGCTAGGGAGGAGTTATTCATAAACATCCATCCAATCCAGCCTGGGGGAAGGCTCACCCCTGAAGCCATGAAGGCTCTGATCGCCTACGGGGATGGTTACTCAACCTGTGACTGGTGTCGGAAACCCTTTAGACTGGATAAGATTCAACGTCCACCGATAGCTGAGTTTCACGCTGAATTAGCGGGTTTCCTAGGTATGGATGAGGCGAGGGTTGTCCCGGGTGCAAGGAGGGGTTTCCAAGCCGTGGTCTCTTCGGTCGCTGGACCGGGAGACTCCGTGGTCGTCTCTTCCCTCGCCCATTACACTGAGTTCTTAGCTGTGGAAGACGCTGGGGCTGTAGTTAAGGAGGTTCCATTAAACCAGAGTAATACCGTTACAGGTGAAAACGTTGCTCAGAAGATTGAGGGTGTTAAAAGGGAGACGGGGAAACTCCCTAAGCTGATTATGATCGATCACTTTGATTACATGCTTGGAAACGAGCATGATGTCCGAGGCGTCGCCAAGGTGGCTAAGGAATACGGCATCCCGTTCCTCTGCAACAGCGCCTACTCCATAGGCGTCATGCCTGTTAACGGAATGGAGATAGGAGCGGATATCCTCGTTGGGTCTGGGCATAAAAGCTTCGCTTCACCAGCGCCTTCGGGGATCGTCGCTGCCACTAAGGAGTGGGCTGATAAAGTGTTTCGGACAACGCAGATGGTCGGCGACGTGACAGGTAGAAGGTTTGGTATAAAAGAGATTGAGATGATGGGCTGCACACTAATGGGTGCCAACCTCATAGCTCTGATGGCGAGCTTCCCAACTGTGCGGGAACGAGTGAAACGCTGGCCTGAGGAGGTTGAGAAAATCAACTACTTCACTAAGGAGTTCCTCAAAATCCAAGGAAACCTCATCCTCAGTGAGATGCCTAGGAGGCATACACTTACGAAGGTGGACACATCCAGAAGCTTCGACAAAGTTGCTCAGGTACATAAGAGACGGGGGTTCTTCCTCAGCGATGAGCTTAGGGATAGGAGGATTATAGGTGAGTTCGCTGGAGCCACTAGGGCTTGGAAGCTTAATACATACGGGCTTACATGGGATCAGATAAGATATCTAGCGCAGTCCTTCCAAGACATTGCGGGGAAATATGGAGTGGAAGTGGTTTAAAAGCCCCAAACCATGGTTTTTCATTCAACTTAGTGTAGGTAAGATGGAGTTAAAGGCGGTTATCTTTTCTACTTCAAGTGGACGTGTTCAGCCAATAGAGTGGATGAAATTGGGGAGGGACTGTCTTCAGTATTTGCAGACTTGTTGTGTTAGAGGTGCTTCCCGTGAAACGATTTTCTTTAAATAGCTGAGTAGCTGTTTATAGGCTTTGATTTCATATAAACTGTTTGCCGTAATCGTGTTACCATATAGTTTCCCCATTGTATTCACAACCATAACTCTAAGTCCCTTTTAGGCTTAAAATGAGCTTAGGGGCTTTACGTTAACGGCGGCAGTCATTGTTCCACCAAGTAATTCCCGATTCAAATCATTGTGGGCAGACCTGCTCTCCTTTAGGCTAGCGTGCCTCGAGGGCTTTGTGTTTTACACAAAAGACTTATACATTTCCTTGGTATATATTTTGTAGGATGGTAAGAGCTCCGTGAACACTGTGTATAAGCGTAGGGAAACTGAGAGGTTGGCTCTGCAGATAGTTACGGAGGCTGGGGAGGAAGGGATTCTCCAGAGCGAGTTGTGGAAGAAGCTTGATGCCACAAGCCGGGAGGGTTCAAGGATAGCTTTAAGGCTTGAAAGGAGGAAACTCGTTAGGCGGGATAAGGAGCTTTCAGCCAATCGTTGGACGTACAGGCTTTATCCTCTGAGGAGACCCGTGTCTATAGAGTCTATCCTTGACTGTCCATGCCTTATCTGCGAGGTCAACCATAAATGCGATATAGTTGACGTAATAACCCCAAAGCAATGCGATAGACTGGTTGAGTGGGTCCTCGCCTCCTTCAACAAGGGATGTGGTGGAGTTCAAGGGATCTAACCCAGCTTCACGGCTTCAACCACAACTCTAGCTGGAGCATCGGTTTTAAAACCATCAACGGCGTAATGGGTCTTGTTAAAGCTGTAACCCATATGCTTAATCCTATCCGTTATTATTCTCGTTGGTGGAACTTGGATACCTAGTTTCTTACATACCTTGGCTGGAATGTAGTACGTCGCCGCTGCTTCAGCCTCATTGATTAAAGTTACTAAAAGCCTTAACAACGGCTTCTTTTCCTTAAAAGTTGAAGCCTGCGCTTCATCGTAAAGCCTTTCGCAGAAAGCCTTCTCCAAGAGCTTCTCAACCCAGAGAGGCCCCGCTGAAGCCATAACATGTCCACATCCTCCACAAGTTCTCTCCGCCTCCGATGTAAACCCATGTTTCATCCCCCTGTTAAGGCAGCGGAAGCAATGGTGTAAATACCCTATTCCACGTACACTCTCGTTCACACTTTTAGCGCCACTGCGAACGAGTACGTAGACTCTTATGTAGTGGGCTTCCCTGTAGGTGAGCAACGGCTCCACACCCATACCATGCATAGCTAAAGATCTAGCTATGAAGCCTAGGAGCAGACGGGCTGCAACCTCGTGATGGTACTCCGTCTTTAAAGACTGAGCCCAGTATTTCCTGAAGCATGCCTTCGGATACAAACCGCATAGAACAGCCGTATCCGTGGCTGTGGCAGCGAGGATTCCGCCATCCCTGATGGCTAAGGCGGCTGATTGAATGAATGGCGCAGGTGAACCGAATGGGTCGACGTCGATATAGTCGAATCTCATACCTGAGGCTGAATTTTTCAGGAAGAGAAGCCGGGCGTCCTCATTCTCCACGGAAACCTTTGCACCTAAACCGTTAATCTCTACGTTGGTTGAAGCCATTTCAGCTGCGATCGGGTTGATGTCGTTGACGACGACGCTGTCAACACCGTCAACCTCAGCTACCAACCTTAACCCTCTCACACCACAACCAGCTAAGGCGTCACACCCTGATACCCTCCTCGCTAAAGCTTTGAAATAAGCCCTGAGGACTAGAACGGCTAAGTCTCTGCTTAAAGTCATGGAGGGGTTGTAAAAAACAGGGGTTTTACGGGGTGCCACCCTGAACTCAGCTGAGCCTTTAACGGGTATGTCTGGAATGAGGAGCTTAACGCAACCCTCTGTGACAGTCTTCGTTGGGAATCCCTGAGACTTCATCTATTAAACATCCGTAAAAGCCGTTAAAAATCTTTCTTAATAAGCCTTCTTAAAGTTTACCGACGGAACGAGCCTAAAAGCTTATTTAAAAAATGTGTGCTCAGAAAGGAGATCTTCGCCTGAATAAATGTATTCCACGGATTAGCCTACATTCCTTTAAACCTTTCAGAACTTAACCATGCACATCTAGGAAAAAATCTATGGATAATGTTATACGACACATCGATATGATTTAACACGGTGACTTGGATGGCCACATACCCTATAGTTCAGGTATCAATCGATGTTGAAACGATTGAAAAGGCTTTGTTCATCGCGGATAAGGCTGTAACCGCGGGTGTTGACTGGCTGGAAGCGGGAACACCCCTCATCTTAAGCGAGGGCTTCCACGCTGTAGCTAGTTTGAGGAAGCGTTTCCCCGGACACGTGATCGTTTCAGACCAGAAAACCATGGACGGCGGGGGTCTTGAAACTGAGATGGCCGCTAAGGCTGGAGCGAACGTTGTTGTCGTAATGGCCGCTGCCCACGACGCAACAGTCAAGGAAGCTGTGAAGTATGGAAGGCAGTATGGAGTAAAGGTCATGGCTGATATTTTAGCGGTTAAGGATAAGGTTCAAAGGGCTAGAGAGGTGGAGGATATGGGGGTAGACTACATCATCGTCCACACAGGCTTCGATGAACGCCATTATATTCCATCAGCGAACCCTCTACAAGACCTTAAAGCGGTACTTGAGGCAGTTCACATACCTGTACAGGCTGTTGGAGGCCTAAATGTGGAACAAGCGATTGAAACCTTAAGGCTAGGCGCTAAACTCGTTGTTTTCGGAGCACCGCTGGTCACACGAGATGACAGGTTCGACGTTACTGACGAACGATTCGACACAGTCTTGAAGGAAGCCGTGAAGATGGTAAAAGGTGCGATAATATATAAAACACGATGAGATTGTTTGAACGTAACTCTAACACGGCGTAACTCGAACCACTGAAGCCAAGATACCCTATAAAGCGAATACGGATTTCAGGATTCCTCCACCTTGACGTGAAGGGAGTGGGCGGAGCAGGAGAAACATGGGTCGTACGCTCTGATGAGCATCTCGATGTAGGAAGTAAGCTCGGAGTTCGATGTGTTGTTGAGGATTGGTACAGTAGTCCTTAGGTCTGATTCAATGGACGCTACGTTTATCGATGTTGGTGTAACGATGTTGACGAACTTTACCTTACCGCTATCATCGAGTTCGTAATGATGCATAAGGATGCCTCTAGGTGCCTCCGTTATCCCAACTCCATTCCCTGCTCTCGGGAAAACCGTTGAACGCTTGATACCATTTAGGTTCACGTTGTCCAGAATGTCTATCGACCTCTCTATTGAGTGCACAAGCTCTATCGCCTGAGCAGTATTATTCTGGAACCTATCTGTAAGCCTGTTTCCAAGCCCCAACTCATTAGAGAGCTTATAGGCTACTGGGTGAAGGTTTCCCCGCGCTATGTTATACCTAGCCATAGCCCCGACTGTGACAACGTCACTATCGAGGGATCCAAACTTTGCCTTACTATAAGGTAGGGATGTCTCCGTGTAGCGTTTGGAGAATTCCTCCTTAGAGACCCTGTCCCCCTTATCCGTGGCAACACCTTCAGCGTATACGAGGGGATACTCCGTCATCTTGTATATCGCCGCGTAGACGCTACTCCCCCTGACCGCGTTCGCCGGCGGCGATAGCTCTTGGAAAAGGTCAACCGTTATTCGAGCATCTTCCCTAGCCTTTCTCAGCCTTTCAATAACCGCGTGAAGCTCATCCTTTCTCGGGACTTTCGTGAAGCCTCCTACAACACAGGCGAGGTTCATGGTAGCTCTTCCCCCGATTACAGTGGCCATGTAGTTTCCTAAGGCCTTAAGCCTCATCCCCCTTTTGACGGCATCCATGTGCTTGGAAGCCATTTCCACAACGTCGTGGAAGCCGTAGTAATCCGGTAGGGCTAGGAGATAGAGGTGAAGCGCGTGGCTGTAGATGTTATCGGCGTGAGCTAATAGTTCCCGGAGAAGCATGATCCCTTCGCTGGGTTTGAAACCTAGGGCTGATTCGATAGCCTCAGTCGCTGTGAGGGCGTGGGCGTAGTCGCATATGCCACAGATTCTGGAGGCGAGTACTGGCACCTCCTTGTAGAGCCTTCCCATCAACATAGCTTCGAAAAACCTCGCAGTCTCAACGACCTTTACGTGGACATCAACGACGCCTCGCTGCGATAACTTCACGTATATGTCAGCGTGTCCCTCAACCCTTGCGAGTAAACCTGTATCCAAGTCCACGGATAACTCCTTTCCCGTATATTTCACCTCCAGACGAAGCTTAATCCTCCATTCTTCACCCGTTGCTTCAACATCTCCCTCCAGTCACCATGGTTGGGGTTTACCAAAGGACCTCTACAGTTGAAGCAGGGAACTCCAGCCGCGGGACACGGTGCACCACATCCTCCAAGAGTTAGAGGACCAGCGCAGAAAGCCCCCCTCGTAGTTACGCATTCAACCCCCCTCATCCTGCAGTCCTCGCATACTCTCATTCGCTCAAGCTTCGGCGTTTCGCCTCGAATAAGGAGCTTGATGAAAGCCTCGAACTCTTCGAGGCTTATTGGGCATCCCGGTATCATGCAGTCTACTTCGACGAATGCATCCAGAGGTCTAGCCACCCCGCTTTCTACAACCACATCAGAGCCATAGACAAGCCTTGTGGGGTTCAATCCTTCTTCTATGAGGTAGTTTTTTACTACGTTGACGCCTCCGTCTACAGCGCATGATCCAAGGGCTACAAGCACCTTCGTCTCAGACCTCAACTTCCTCAACACTTCCTCCTCCTCCTTCGTCGTTACCGCGCCGTCGATGAAGAAGACATCATAAGGTCCAGACGCCTTCTTGCTGGATGCAAGCCGGAAGCTAGCGAAATCAACATCCCGTCCAAGGTTCAGTAAGCCTTCTCCAAGCTGAAGCACCACGAATTCGCAACCCTGACAGTCTGTTAGGCTTAGGAAACCCAGCTTTGCCTTCTTCACTCCGTTAAACCCCCAAGCCTCGTTACCCCAGCCTCCTCAGCCTTCCTGTGAAGCGTCCGCGACCACATCGAATCCCATGGACTGATTCTCCCAGCTCTCTCGTAGAGGTTTAAAACAGCCTTGGACCTCAAGTGCCTAACTTCCTTTGAAGAGGGTATAGGCTGCCCCCCGCCTCCGACACAACCATCGGGACAGGCTCTAAGCTCAACGTACACTGGATGGGATTTGTCTAAGCTTTCCAGCACATTTCTACACACCCTTAAAGTGTTCGCCACTATGACTTTAACCTCGGACTCAGAGAACCTCACAGTCGTCGATTTATACTCCCCCTCACCACGGAGCGGGTTTACGATATCCGCATCGAGTTTCTCCCCTAAGAGCCGATGCGCTGTTTTCACAACGAGTTCAGCTCTCCCCCCCGAGACCATGTCTAGTATACTTGGTGACGCCTGCAAATGCGATATATCAGCTACCTCGAAGCCTTGATGCCTCTTCACCCTCGCGATGTTAGCAAGCTCCCTGACAGAGAGCAAGTAGTTCAGATGCTTTCCAAGGTACGGGGGCCAATAAATCTGCGACTTACAAGCTAAGCAGTATGATATGGACGCAAGCTTGGAATCCCTGTTAATTCCATAGGTCTGTTCGAGGACTCCCGCTCTTATCAATGAACCCAGTAAAAATTGCGGAGTTTGTGTTTTTACAAGCCTGGGGGTTAGGCTGGGGAAGAACTTTACTATGAAATCGACAGCTGCGGGACACGCCGCTGAAACAACGGTTTGACTTCGTGAATTTAAGGCGTGTATCAACTCATATGCTTCATTGATTATGGATAGGTCGAAGCCGTCGTAGGAGACGAGTGAGGAAATGAAGCCTAAACTTTTCAGGAAAGCCTCTATGTCCTTTACCCACCCCTCTCCTGGACGGACCCAAAACTCCTCGCTCATCGTGATAAGGACGAGAGGGTCGACGATTGAGCAGTTGTTGAGAGGGGCTTCAAAATCCTTCTCCACATCCTGGAAACCGGGGTTCTCCTGGATAGCAGCCACAGGACAGTTAAGGGTGCAGAGACCGCATGACACACAGGGGGATTTCCCTAAACCCTCACCTAAGGGGCTACTTACAACAGTGTTGTATCCCCTGAAAGCATAATCTATCGCGTACACAGTCTGGATCTCTGAACAACTCCTTATACATCTCCCGCACAGTATACACCTGTTGAAATCCATCATAACCGCTTTGTTGGTTAAGTCAGGTTTCAGGTCTCGTACATGGTATTCCACTAGAGTATCATCGAGGTTTAGTGAAAACGCCAGCCTCTGGAGTTCGCAGTTGCCGTTCCTCGGGCAGTTTTTACAGTCAAACGTATGCTCACTAGCTAGCATCTGTAGCACAGTTCGCCTAGCAACCTGCACCCTCGGTGTTTCGGTCCAGATAACCATACCCTCCGAGACCGGTGTTGAACAAGACGGGATGAGTAACCTAGCCCTCTCAACCTCGACTACACACATCCTGCAAACACCAGTGTTCACTAAGCCTTCTAATGTGCAGAGGGTTGGAACGTTGAAGCCGGCCTTTCTAATGGTTTCTAGCACAGTTATGCCGTCGGGAACCTCAAGCCTTTTCCCGTTTACAGTAACGTTCACCAAAGCCCATAACCTCAAGAAGTCTTTACCGCGTTAAACGGGCAGAGGACCTTGCAGGTCCCACACCTTATACAGCCCTCCTGCTTTATGTAGACGACGCCGTCTACCCTTACCTCAATCGTCTTAACCGGGCAGTTTCGTACACATATCTGACATCTTGTGCAGGATTCCTGATCCACCTCGTACCTCAACAAAGCTGTGCAGACCTTTGCCCTGCACTTTCCCTCTTGGATGTGTTCCAGACATTCATCTCCGAAGTAGTTCATCATAGTTAGGACCGGGTTGGGTGCAGTCTGGCCTAGGGCACATAGGGAACTGTCTGCGATGACATGACACATATTGGTTAGTGATATGAGGTCCTCTTGCTTACCTTTTCCACTGACAAACCCTGTCAACGTGTTCAACATCTTCGTAAGGCCTATCCTACATGGAACACATTCACCGCAGGACTCGGCTGAAGTGAAGGTTAAGAAATACCTTGCAAGGTCGACCATGCAGTTGGATTCTGTTAAAACTATAAGCCCTCCAGAGCCCATTATGGCTCCGAGGCTTGTAAGGGACTCGTAGTCAAGTCCGTAGTCGAAGTATTCGATTGGAATGCATCCGCCAGATGGACCTCCGATTTGAACAGCCTTAACACTTGAACCATCCGGTGAGCCTCCCCCTATGTCGAAAATAAGCCTCTTAATAGATGTGCCCATAGGGACCTCAGCGGCGCCTGACTTCAAAATTGACCCTGCGAGGCAGAAGACTTTTGTTCCTTTACTCTTCTCAGAGCCGAACTCAGAGAACCATCTGGAACCCTTTCCAAAGACGAGGGATACCTGGGCCAGGGTCTCCAGGTTATTAATCGTTGTAGGCTTACCCCATAAACCCTTGGTGGCTGGGTATGGAGGTCTAGGTCTAGGCATTGCACGCCTCCCCTCTATGGCAGCTATTAACGCGGTCTCTTCTCCGCATATGAATGCCCCCGCGCTGAGCATCACCTCCACATCTAAGGAGTAACCATTTCCTAGGATGTTCTCTCCCAGGTAATTCCCTTTTTTCGCCGAGGCTACAGCCTTCCCAAGCCTCTCAGCCATAAGCGGCTTCTCAGCTCTCACAAAGATGTACCCCTTACTCGCCCCGATGGCGTAGGCGGCTATGGTAAGGCCTTCCACGATCATGAAGGGGTTTCCCTCAGCGGTCAGCCTATTCATGAAGGCGCCTGGATCTCCCTCATCCGCGTTACATACCATGTATTTCTCCTCGCCTTTAGCCGCGCGGGTGAACCTTAACTTGATCCCTGTTGGAAAACCTGCTCCTCCCCTTCCCCTAAGTCCCGAATCGGAAACCTCTCGGATAACATCCTCCGGAGCCATGGAGAGGGCAGAGCGTAGACCTTCATAGCCTCCTACAGCCACGTATTCATCCAAGGAGTAAGGGTTAATCCGCCCAACATACTCCAGAATATTACGTTCTTGAAGGGCGTAGAATGGTTCATCCCTTAAATTCTTAACCATCACCTCCTGAGTGGACTGGATCGAGTCTGGGGAACACCCGGGTAGGTAATCGTTGAAATGAGTTAACACTGAGGAGGCGTTGTCAGGGGTAACATTCGTGTAAAGGATGCTCGAACCACCCCTCTTTGCCACCTCAACCAGAACTTCAGCATAGCACATGCCATTGCATCCGACATCAACAAGCTCCATGTCAAGTTCCTGAGCGGATATGATGGCTTCAAGCACCGTCTTAACCTGTTTAGCATTCTTAGCAAAACTGCATGTGCTGCTACCAACCATTACCCTAAGCTCTCTTCCATAGAATAGTACCTCAGGCAGACGTTCACTCTCATCCCTCAGGTAGCCGATGATCACAGTGGCTTCACCTATACTTTGAGACTACCTTCCTTATGTCCGATGAGTTCATCTTGCCGTATATGTTATCGTCGACCTTAACGATGGGCGCCATGCTACATGCTCCTAGACACCTGACTTTATTAAACGTAAACCTACCATCCTTTGAGGTGGCTTCACCTTCACTCATCCCGGCAACCTTTAAGAACGCACTGAAAACAGAGGCAGCACCCTTGACGTGGCACGCTGTACCGAAGCAGAGGTAGACCTGATGTCTTCCCCCGGGTTTCAACCTAAACTGGTGGTAGAAGGTTGCGACTCCATAAGCATGTGAGACAGGTACTCCAAGCTTCTCAGCAGCTGCAACAATGGCTTCATTAGGGAGGTAGCCGATGGTATACTGTAAGGCTTGAAGCGTTGGGATAAGGTTTGCAGGTTTATTTTCGAAGCCTAAGAGAACCTCTGAAATCCTTTTCTGAAGTCTTGAATCGAAGTCATCGCTCTCAGGCTCTGTTTTCACCCTCCATCACCAGTCTAACAAAGGATGAACATTCCCCAACTTTTACGCAATATGTTGTTTGAAGCCTTTATAAAAAGTAGTAGCATGGTATAAATGTTTAGGAAGATTAGTTGAACCTTATAAATATACACTTTCCGATCAAGTGATGCCACTCTGTTCCACATAACTGCCTATTTCAGTTGCATTAACCTTCTTATGAGAACTCACACTTATGCCTCACTAATACATGATAAAAGGAAGGGTTAGGCGTCTATACCTCAATAGCCATTCCTACTTCTATGATCTGTCATAACATTCCATATGGAGTAACGATAGCGTGACAGGTCGAGCTACATTAATATATTCTCTAATCGATCTCTTGAGAAGAGTGTGTCACCATGCGCAGGAGGACGAGTCCATCGATAAGGCGGTACTGGCCGACTTTACATGAAGTTTCAAAGGCTTTGAACTCCAATTTGAACCTTTCAGCGGTTCTAGATTTAACGCTCAAAAGCGCGGTTGAGGCTATGAACGTTAAAGCATGCAGCATAAGGCTGCTCGATGAAAAGAAGCAGAGACTGGAACTCGCAACAGCCCACGGGCTAAGC
>Ga0209314_10000491_pt1 | contig 17705 bp, 16 predicted proteins | sample I19B2metaG_FD_184146 | JGI IMG/M metagenome (GOLD analysis project Ga0209314, IMG submission 184146) | Lake sediment bacterial and archeal communities from Gulf of Boni, Indonesia to study Microbial Dark Matter (Phase II) - ​I19B2 metaG... | ecosystem: Environmental > Aquatic > Freshwater >...
CATCTTGGTGTGTACTCAGTAAGGTAGCTAAGTCTCTCGTCGTTCACAAACATTTCTTTAATGGACCCACGGTTTATGCTTAGGCGAATCTTCTTAGTTCTGCCATAGCGCCCCATATTCACAATACGAGCAGTCAAGAGCCCCAATACATCTAACTCATTAATCAGCCCACTGACACGCCTCTGAGTCAATGGCGCAAGCCCTGATTGCTCGCAAAGTTCGCAATAAATCTCATAAATGTCCCCTGTAGCACAGTTTACTTTCGCCCTCTCCAACAAGTGAACACTACAAAGGACAAGCTTCGAATGAAGTGGAAGGTTAGCAAGAGCCTCCAAAACCCTATCATGCTCAATTCTCTTTTCAGCCAGTCTTATCTGCATCTCAGTAATTTTGTCAGAGCCTTCACGTTCTGCAAGTTCTCCTGCAACACGAAGTAAATCTAAAGCCCGTCGTGCATCTCCATGCTCTGCAGCGGCAAGCGCGGCACATAAGCCCACAGTCCCGTCGTGCAGAACACCCTCAAAGAAGGCTGCACTGGCTCGCTCCAAAAGAATGTCTCCAAGTTCATTCGCGTTGTAGGAGCTGAAAACTATTTCCTCTTCACTTAAGGAACTTAGCACTCGAGGATCCAGAAACTCCTTAAACTTGAGGTCATTGGAAATTCCAACAATGGAAGTTTTGCTATAGTCAAGGTTCTCATTAATTCTTGTTAATTCGTAAAGTAGAACGTCCCCTCTATCTTTGACAAGTGCATCAATTTCATCGAGAACAACGATGAGTAGCGTCTTGCGCGAATTCAAGCCTCTTTTAAGACGATCAAAAACTTCACCTAAAGCTAGACCAGTGAACGGAACCTTCACATCAATAGACTCGCATAAGCTTGAAAGGATTCGATATTCTGTGCCGCTTAGTCGGCAATTAACATAGCAGATATTCACAGGCGCGCCTAATTCATTAGCTTTCTGTAAAAGTTTGTTCAACACATATTTGACGACAGCAGTTTTTCCCGTCCCAGTCTTTCCGTAAATAAAAATGTTGGAACAGCGAGAGCCCTTCAAAGCAGGGGTAACCATCTCGCCAAAAGAACGAATTTGCAGTTCGCGGTGAGGAAGTCTATCAGGAACATAATCATTCCGCAAAACCTCTCTATCCTTAAAAATCTGCGTTCCCTTCAAAAAACGGTCAAACACACTCTCTAATGCATAATGTTCATTCATGAAATCTCACCGTACTCTCCTAATCTCCTAGAGAAAAGCCTCATCTTCAACTGGGCACATAAAAACTCTCATACAGAAAAGTAAACACAATGAGAAAGAAATTAAATTCAAAAAAGAAAGGATATTCGAGAAAGGGTTAAGAATTGCTTTTTGTCTCGTTTCCAATCTTTGGTTTTGTCAGCCGCACCCCCTGATTTCAACTGTAGTGTTTATAGTGTAAATCAGAATTTTTTCCTTGTAGAGAAAAATATTCTCCAGAAGGTAAGCAGTTAGAGAAGTTATAATACTTCTCATCTACTATATTAGACGCTGCATCAAAAGTTTTGATCAAAATGCCCAGCAACATTTTTAATCTTCCAGTAGAAACCTAGGGGAGTGTGGTATAATACTGTTCTGCAGAACAGAGCACATATACCTTCCATGCTTGCTTCTTTTATGTGAGACATGAAGCATAGGAAGAGGTTCACAAAGTGCAACAAATGTAAAAATAGTCTCGTTAAACTTCATTTTTCTATTCCCTTCCGCCTAAATTTACTTGTTTATGCTCTAATCTCTGTAACGGAACGACCCCTACGTTTCTACTGGAACAAGGAAACCTGAAACTCTCCATTTCTCTTCTTGAAAGTAGGGGAATCTGTGAAGTTCAGTAATTAAACAAGGATTGATTCCTGCCCGTCTTCTTTTTTCCTACCTTTTGCTCCCGTTTACAGCTTCACAACTTTTGCGCAATCTCTATAACTTGTCAAGCTTTAGTTGATACCCTACCACTTGGGTGGGCGAGTTGCCAGCTAGAAAAATGAAAGTAGACGTAATCGATGGAAATGGAAACCGTTATACTGTAGCCTTTGCGGGAAATGTTACTAGGGACAAGGCAATTCGCCTTCTGGAAATTGTGGAACTGCTTGGGGGCATTCCAAGCAATGTTACTGAAACCTCAAAGGACCAGGAAGTGTCAAAATTCGACAAGATTAGACTAATTGTTGAGAGACATTTTCCGATAGTTTGGTTTTCCTCACGGGAAGTGCAGGCAGTGTGTGAACAAGAATTGAAGAAAACGATCAGGCTGAGCACTGTTTCCACCTATTTGTTTAGATTGGCAGAACGGGGGGTACTTGTGAAAAGCGGAAGTTCCAGTAACATGCGCTATAGGATTATGACTCAAGTGGCACAAACTACACTAAACCTCACAAAAGATAATAATAAATAAACAAGCCAATTAAACAAATGCATTGTCGGTTCTACAGTGGGGGCTCTGGGTGATCTGAATGAATGAAAGAGTAAGCGAAGATTTAGCTGAGATGGAAAAGAAACTCTGTTTATACGTAGAAAAAGGGAGGTTCGCAGGCTCTGTAGAAGTTCGAAATGAACCAGTAATTACGGAGAAACCAGATAAATCTAAGATAAGGCCCTTGAAGAAGATGAGAGCATTTGACGGGAACTTCTTAGCGGTCGATTGTTCTACAAGAACGTTAAAAAGAGCTAATAACTGGGGTATCTATCTTATGCGAGCAGCATGTGCCTCGGTTAAAGAACGCAGTGTTGACTGGAGTTTCAATGAAAGAATGTGCACAGTTGTTGGAGATGCTCGGGTGCGCCGAGACTTTCTACATGATTTTAGAATCGAAATGGAAAGTCAGATAGGCTTGAGCCTTCTTACCAGCGAATCATTTCAGGAATACTACGCACATGGGGATGTGCGTGGTGTGCGTAGTGTATACCTACTTCTTGACGGTGGCGGCTACTTCGGTGGAGAAAGCAAGTTTAGGGTATGGCTTTATGAAAAATGTGAAAAAGATGGAATCAATCTTCTAGCGATTAGTAAGAATTCCCCAGCACTTCACGATGAAAAGGGGCGAGATTTCATAGCCACTGCATGTACTCTATCCCCTTATAGCATGTGGGTTTACCATCCTATCAGAGAGGCTAGCAAAGACAAAAGCTTGTATGGTGATATATCTATAGTAAAGTTGTGTGAAGATAGTTCGCGCGTTTTTCGATGTGACATTATGGAATACTTGACAAATAGAGAAATAAGTGATGTGCTCTCCCCCTTAACAGCAGTAGCCGAAGACCCCCGATGTCTCGGCTATCCAATCGCTCTCTGGCTGGCTCACGAATTCTCAGCACCTTCTGACTCTATGCTTCTTTCCTATCACGATCAGGTTGAGGAAACACTTGCTAAGGCTAACCTTTTGGAAACGTTACGCAGAGAAGAGCTTTCTAGTAGTTTTGCGGATGAGCTTCATGGAATAAAGCACGCGTTTGAATGGGAGTGGTGGGGTGAACAACTCTAAGCCTATAGGATTCGTTTGCGGAACCAAAGGAGACTCTGTGGCTTTCTTTCTCAATAAAGGAATCAATCTTTCATTCGGGCAAATTGTTCGAATAGATTCTGGCGAAAGAAGCTTCTATGCAAGAGTCGTTAATGCAGAAAGCAGTTCTACACTCGATACTATAGAGCAACTGCGAGAAGCAGAAGGCAAAGAAGCCTTTGGACCATACTCTGCTTATAGAAGTGTCGAGGCTATTCTGTTTTTAGAAAAGAGGGATAATAAAATACGTTCTGCAACCTTCAACCCAAACTATAGAGACAAAGTATACACTGCTGGTGAAGAAGACTCTTCTGTTCTCAAACTTTCTGGGGAACTAGAACTAGGGCGGCTTCGTTCAGGAGAAGAACTGCTTGGCACGGTTGGCATAAACATTGAAGCCATACCACTAATGATGGGCATGTTTGGCATGACAGGTTCTGGGAAAACAAATACTGAACTAATCTTAAATGCCCAACTAATTGACAACAGTCCTAAGACGGTTGCTCTCATTTTTGACTTTGCTAGCCAGCTCCTTGAAGGAAAGGGTATTAGGCCTCAAAAAGGCTTGAGAGATCATCCTCTATTTCACAGTAAGGTCCGATATTACTCTGCACGAAATGGAAAGATGACGGTAGGCTTGTATACGATTACTCCTGAGAAACTGTTGACTCTGTTTCCGGACATTGGTCTTCCTCAGTTTAGGCTCTCTCGGAAACTTTACACGAAACTTGGAAAGACTTGGATAGAAGAGGCTAGAGAGGCTTATGCTGCTGAGGGACACGTTGGGGTGGGGCATCTTGCAGACTACAAAATGAAACATGTAATTGAAGCCTTGATGCTTAAACTGTCGGCGCTTTCACGTGACCTTTTCCCCGTTTCAGACTTTAGTTTCGTCGATAGTGTTGTTCGGAACGTATGCAATGGCGTAACATGTCTCGTAGATATCTCAGGAATTAGTCCTGAAGAACAACACAAGGTCACTTGCCTTACAGCATCTGCTGTAGCACAACATTATAAACGCTTATGGGAAGAGAGATATGAAGAATGGAGCAATCTTCCCACTCTTCTCATAACTCTTGAGGAGGCACATGAATTCCTAGACCCAAATAAGTCCCGCACTATCTTTTCCGACATCGCCTTAACATATCGGAAATATCGGGTTGGACTTAACGCCGTGACACCAAGGCCTTCTAGAATAAACTTTGATGTTTTTGCGGAATTGTGGACTAAAGTCATCATGAAGACAGAACTGCGTAAAGATAGGCTTTTTCTGACTGAAAGTGCACCTTATCTCGAGTATAGCGACACCGAAATAAAAATGTTAGACGTTGGCGAAGCCCTACTAATATCCGAACCGAAAATACGCTTCGCAGTTCCGATAAAAGTCCTCCATTACCCAGAGTATCTTGGTGAAAGAGAGAAGGTCGACTATAAACTAGCGCCTTCTAAGTCTCTCTCTGAGATGGATGAAACACTTAAAAGAATTCATCAGGCGGGAGAATCACTTTTGAAAGAATAATGAAGACGCTGAGAGGGAATGTGCTAGGACGTCTGTGCTCCTGTTTTTCTCAAAATCTTGCGCATTTCATCTTTGAGGCTGTAAACATATGGAATCTTTCCAGTATCTCGCTCCGAGTAGCCTGCTTCGTATAATTTTTTCATTAACCGAGCTGTATGCTCCCTAGTGAGGTTTATTCTGCTCCTGATTTCTGGTGCTGTTTTTTTGCCTTCGTTGGCAAGAACTTCCAGTACGCTTAACTCCGTTGGCGTCAAAGGAGCCAAAGCCTTCTCCCGTCTAATAGGAATTGCAGCCTCAATTTTCGCTTCAATCTGGGGCGTAATTCTACGTCTAGTTCTTTCACTTTCCATAATCCGTTGCTCAACTTTCTTTTGGGCAGTCGTTATCTCTTCAACTCTTTTGTTTACCTCTTTGATTTGTGTTAAAAGCCTTGGTTCCATTTCAGAGAAAGCTGTGATATCACTTTCCAGTTTTGCCACACGACTATCGTTTTCTTTTAATTTGATCGAAATTCTCTGGTTTTCTGAAAGAAGCATTTCAGTTTTGCCAGAAATGGAGGCGATTTTTTCTCCATGCCTTTGCAAATCCTTATTGACGCTTATGACAACGTCACTGACTAGGCTCTTCGCTTTGTCGTACTCTTCCTGCACACTCCTTATCCTTCTGTAATACAGAATGGATGCAGCTAACGTAATGAACAACAACATAACAGCAATAATTAAGGCAAGGTCAAACAAGAAAAGACCGTCTGCTAATGAAAAACGACGTGATTCCAATGTGATTTGTGGGTGATACATCACACATACATCCAACAATGAATAACTTTAAGTGTTATGATGCTAACCATGTGTAAAGAAACTTTATCTTGTGACATCACACATCACATCCATCGTAAGGACTGCAGACCACAAATTTAAGATTTACTACACGAAATACAAGTCAGTAAATGTTTTTTCTCATCAATTTACCTTTCACGTGATGTTGAATACTAGAATCGTGTAACAACTAACATCGTAATGTGTGTGTCACGAATGTTTTGCTAACTGTGACTTGTGACATCACGCTTCTTCTCCGAGAGCACATTGGGGTTTGATAATGCGTTTAGGCTCGATTCCAGTTCCTCATTTAGTATTTTTATTATCCTCAGATGTTCTTCCGCAGGTTTATTTCCACGAAAAACGTCCTTATACATATCAGTGTAGGCTTTCAGCCTATGTGAAATTTCTAAATAGGGATTTAAGCTTGTATTGTCAAAGACTCCCAAGTATCCGAGTAAAAGGATCGTGTAAATTGCTTCGATAGTGTTTTTCCGAGCTTGTTTCAATGTTCTATTGAAAGAGCCGCGGCTTACTCCTGCCTTTATTAGCCGTAATCTTGCTTTCTCATCATATTTTAGCACCTTTCCAGATATATTTAGGGCTAAAATGTCAATTAGGAGAGTTTCTAGTTGTATTTTAGTTAGATTGCTATTTTTCAGGAGTATTTTTACAATGGGGTCACTTGTCAAGTGTATTATCCAATTTTGGATGTTTTCTTTGAGCTGCGTTTTCTTCACCTAAAAGACTTGTGAATTGGATACGGTTTTGTATACAAGTAATATTAAAGACTTTTGGAAACCGTTTTCCGTGCGAACATAAATGCTTTTATAGATTCTAGGCAACAACTTTCTGAGGGTTCGCCTTGGATAAACGCCTGCAGATTGCAGAACGCCTAAAAAAAATCAGGCCTTCTGACATTCGCCGTTTCTTTTCGTTAACTCAAGGTATTTCGAGTGTAATAAGTTTAGGAATAGGTGAGCCAGATTTTGCTCCACCGTCTCGCGTTCTAGAAGCAGCAAAGCAAGCCTTGAATGAAGGCAAAACACATTATACTCCTTCTATGGGTATTCCTGAACTTCGCGAGGCTTTGGCAAAAAAGACGAAAAATGAGTATGGCTTGTCGTATAATCCAGAAAATGAAGTTCTAGTGACAAATGGAGGAACCGAGGCAATATTCTTGGCTCTGCTTGCTATGATAAATCCCCTTGATGAAGTGCTAATTCCAGATCCAGGTTTTGTATGTTATGAACCAGATGTTTTAATGGCGGATGGGATTCCTATTTCTGTGCCTTTATTTGAGAAAGATGGGTTCAAGCATGATACCGACGTTGTGATGTCACGTATCACAGATAAGTCACGCGTGATTATTGTAAATTCTCCAAACAATCCCACAGGGCATGTTTTATCTTATGAAGAAGCAGCAAGCATCGCGAAGATTGCTGTAGAACGTGATTTAGTTGTGATTTCTGATGAAGTTTATGAGAAGATTGTTTATGATGGCGTGAAACATTACTGCTTAGCCACGTTTCCTGGGATGAGAGAACGTACAGTGGTGGTCAATTCTTTTTCAAAAACCTATGCAATGACAGGTTTTCGAATCGGTTATGTTCTTGGGCCAAAGCAGATTATTACTCAAATGCTGCTGGCCCTTCAATATGCTGTCGCGTGTGTCAATGGGCCTGCGCAATATGCGGCATTAGCAGCATTAGAAGGTTCGCAAGATTCTGTTAGAGATATGGTTAAGGAATTTGATAGACGTCGTCGACTTATTTATTCGGGGTTCATGGGAATTAAAGGAATTCGATGCATCCTTCCAAAGGGGGCATTTTATATTTTTCCAAACATTCATGATTTTGGAAAGTCATCCATGGAATTTACTGAATATCTGCTTAGTGAAGGAAAAGTTGTGGCTGTACCTGGGTCTGCGTTTGGGCAACATGGAGAAGGATATATGCGTTTTTCTTACGCTACTTCCTATAACCGTATTGAAGAAGCTCTAAACCGAATAGAGAGAGCTGTGAAAAAGATTAGATAGGTGCTTCAAGTAGGTTTCTTAATTCTTCTTCAATTTCTTCATGTGTTTTGGAGGTTTCAAGCAATTGGTGCCTTGTGTAACTTTCCTTCAACTGCTCTGTGTTCGCCATTTTCATTTTTAGTTCTTGAGCCCTAACGTAAGGGTTCGTTCTTGTTGTGATATATGCTCGTGAAATGTTTGCTATTGTGGCTTCTTGGAAAACTAGATTTGTTCCGTTCTTAAGCTCTATGCAAATTCTCAAGTGTTTGTGACCCTTTGGTATGCCGATAAGCACTCGCTTTATGTCTTGGTTTCGGATCACAGTTACCTTTCCCATTTCAGTGTCCTCATAGATTTTCTGCTTGCCTTTTTAAAGTCTCGAAGAATTCTGGTCTTAAATCACGCAATGTTGGAACGAAAGTTTCTGTGCGCTTTAAGTTAGCGTAGTCAACTCTGCCTATCACTTGGTCTTCCTCATCATATTTGGCCTGTGAAATGATGCTGCCATTTGGGGCGATCAGTCTGCTTCCCCCCCAAAATTGAAGACCATTTTCCATACCGACAAGGTTAACGAAACCGAGATATGTAGTGTTTTCCATGGCTCGGGCCACTGTTAACACTTCGAAGAATTTTCGTCTCACTGCCGGGGAGGCTGATATGCATATGGTTAGTTGTGAACCATTGAGCCTCAGCATTCTGGCGACTTCGGGGAAAAGTATGTCATAGCATACCATTAATCCTACTTTTCCAATGTCTGTGTCAAAGACTGGTGCTTGATAACCTGGTCGAAAGTAACGTTTCTCTTCAAAGACGCTATGGGTTGGCAAATGCATCTTCTGATATTTGCCGACGAATCCTTCTGGGCCGACTAAGACCGCGGTGTTGTAGATTACAGCGTGTGCTTTTTCGCTTCTTTCTATCATTCCAAAAACTATGTAGACTTTTTCTTTCTTCGCTGCCTCTTCTAGAAGACGCGATGAAGGGCCTCTAATGGACTCTGCTAATTCGTATGCAAGGTCTCGAACAATGTAGCCAGTCAATGAAAGTTCGGGAAAAATAATAAGGTTTGCATCTTTCTTCTTCGCTCTTTTGATATGTTTCACCATTTTGTCGATGTTATATTTTTTGTCTCCAACTTTGCAGTTAATTTGTGCAAGTGCTACATTAACTTCATTCGTCATTTTATATCTCCGTAGTATTAATTTCAAGCTGTTGAAAGAAAAGGCTTAGTATGCTGTATATGGAAGTCGAAAATCGGTGCCTACTGTTCTATATTCAAGTTTCACAGTTAATGGTGCACGTCGCTTATGCTCCATAGATATCCACCTCTTCTTTATGGCAGTAACTAACTTGATAGATAATTTTAGTTGTTGGGCAATTTCTTCGGTAGTCATGAAGTGTTCTAAACCATAGAGGATTAAATCCAAAGTCTCATACTTTACTCCTAGTTCTTCCTCTGCCAGATGACCAGGCCAAAGTGCTGGGGTTGAAGGCTTTTTGACAATTTCTAGCGGAATGCCAATATGCTGAGCCAATTGTCTCACCTGCGTTTTATAAAGGTCCATAAGCGGCGAAAGGTCTGCCGCAACATCTCCCCACTTCGTAAAATAGCCCATCATAGTTTCAGATTTATCCGAGCTGCCAAGTACTATTCTTCGCAGTTTATTAGCATAGTAATAAAGGCATAGCATTCTAGTTCTTGCTTTCAAATTGCCTTTACTAAGCTTGTCTTTTGAATCGTAGGCTGGAAGCGCATTTTGAAATGCTTGTAGAATTGGTGAAATGTCAATGATTTGTAATTTGAATCTGAATTTTTTTGCAACTAGTTTTGCGTGTTGAATATCGACTGCGTTATATGTCTCTTCTTCAGGTAGGACAAGCCCTAACACTTTGTCTCCTCCTAAAGATAACGAAGCGATGGCAGCATTGGCACAGCTATCAACTCCGCCTGACACACCTAAAACCGCGCCTTTTGCTTTGCACTTGGTTATGTAGTCTTTGATAAATCGTCTTATTCTGATTTCGACAGATGTCATGTCCAATTTTAGAACGTCACTTACTAGTTTCAATTTGACCGCCTTTTCTCACATTTATCGTTATCTTCTTTAGGACAAATATTTAAGCAGAAAAGATGTAAGGACATTAGCGAAACTAAACTTCAGCATTAAATTCAAGAGGACTCGAAATGGGTAGAAGACGAAGAAAAGTAGTCCGCATCCCTAAGAAGCAGTTACCTAGAGTTTTTCTTTGTCCAAAATGTGGAAAAGAAGCGATAAAAATTGAAATCTCGAAAGAAAAAGACCACGCCACAATAAAATGCGGAAACTGCAGCCTCACAGATGAGCTATCCATTAAACCAGCATTCAAGGAAATCGATGTTTATTGCCAGTTCACTGATAAACACTATTCCAAAATGCCTCAAACCTAACAGGAACGTAGCTGATAGCCCACGAGAATTCTGCTCCTTTGGCTATTGGCCAACGAAGATTCCACCAATAATAAATGCAGCTATTGCGATTATCATCGCAATCTTTAAGACCTTCCGAGCTTTTTTTGGGTTCCTGAATATGATGGGTATCGAGTATATGAACAATGCGTCAGCAACAGTTATAGAAACTAGAAATTGTACTCCAAAAATGTGAAGAGGGTAAAAAGGGATAAAGCTCACTGAAACTGCCGCAAAGATTAGAAGAGCCGCCACTATTCCTGCTTTTCTGATCCCTACAATCTTCGGCAAAGTTACTCTTCCAACATCCCCGCCTATATCTTCAATGTCCTTAACTATTTCACGACTCATTATAGCCAAAAAGGCAGCAACTGCGAGCACCCCAATAGAAGACAGATTTCCCACTATGATTCCACCAAGCAAAAATGCAAGCATAGTTTGAATTCCTATCACCGCATTACCGATAATTTTCACCTGCTTAAACCATAATTCATATGTGGTTTGAACTAAAATCGCCATTAGAACTAATAAAAGCGCTTCAAGATGACCCACTAAAATACTAAGAAAAAATGCTACAAGAACCGATATCGCGAACATTAAGACAGAGAAAAACAATGCTAACTTCAGTGTTACTCGCCCAGAAGGGATAGGTCTTTCGGGATGGCTTATCTTATCAATTTCGTAATCAAAGTAATCGTTCAATGAATTGCCTGCCATCCCACAGAAAAACGCCGCAATTGCCCCAAGTATAACTGGCATTGTATGTTTCGTGATACCATATCCTGCTCCAATAAAAGCGGAAGTAAATGTAGCAAGGGCAATCATTGTAGAAGTCAGAGGACGTCCTAACGTTAGAGCATGCACGTTCATAAGCAACATATACGATGTTGCTGTTATTTAAGTCCTCAAGTGAAACAGTTGAGTATATATTATGGATTTTAGAATTCGTAAATTTCTGGGCCGAAGGGTGTTCCGAGAATTACTCTTTTATTTCTGTACACCTTTTCTGCAATTGGAGAAGGTGAAAGTTTTATTGTCTCTTCTAAGAGTTGTTTATGAACCAGTACGGCTTCGATTTCTCTTTTCGTTCTTATTTCCTCTCTTTCTTTGGCACTGTAAGTCTTGGTATATTGTGTTCCATAATTTAGAAGCATGCTTCTTAATGCCAAGGCTATGAGGCAGAGTATTTGATGATCACTCCATGTTCTACTCGGAGCACCTTGTTGAACATAAACCAGACTGGTGTTATCTGATTTAGATGGAGGTAATAGCATGCCAGTAGGAACTTGAAATTTAGTATGCCTAATTACAACATTAATGTCTGGCAACTCTTCAAATAAATCCATATTTTGCAAAGACCATTCCAAGGAATAATTTATAAGGAAACATGCAGTGAAGCCAGCGTTAGAGGCAGTGTCTTCTTCTAATACTCTCAGTTCTTTCATGAAAAGCGAGGTGTCGTCAAGGGATTCTTCAATTCTTCCCAGGAACTTGCATTTTACTTTGTAGTGCTTTACGAATTCTTCGTAGAAAGGATAAAGTTGTCGAAGTGCTTCTAGGATTTCTGGGTAATTTGATCTTTGCTTATGCTTTTCTTCGGTCACGTTGATGTAACATGCCTTAGCACCAAGAAACTTCAGAAAGCGAATTAGTCTCACAGAGAACAGGCCACCTTCAATGTAGGCTTCAATACCACTCAGCTCAGCCGAAGTTCGCATCCCATCTATCATTTCGTAAATAACTAAATTCTTCATATTCTTTTCAGAGCCATCAATGTTCAATCTCTGGCATAACATTCTGAAAAATTTAGTGGCTTCTTTTTCATTCGTGTGACTAATGAAATCAAAGCTGCTTTTTAGAACTTCCTTTTGAAGCATCATTTAAATCAGCCTAACGTTTTCAACGTTTATGACTTCCACAATTTATAAGTTTAAGTCAGTACTGTGATTGAGTAGAGGGCAATTCCTTCCAAAGTGATTCAATATTCAATCTTTGATGGAGGGAAATCGTGAGCATCAAAATGAGCGAAGAACATAGACAATATGTATCTACTCTAGAACAGAAACTGAAAGAAATCTGCGAAATTGCGAAAGAGGCAAGAAAAAAAGGGTTTGATCCCACTTTTGAACCTGAACCTGAAATAGCAAAAGACTTGGCTGCACTTGTCGAAGGGCTCATTGGTCCGAAAGGTGTGGCGGAAAGTATACGAAACTACAGCACGAGGATGTCGCGAGAAGAACTAGCGTTCAAGATAGCTGAAGAGATCGTCTATGGAAAATTTGTTCACATGAATATCCAAGAAGCCGCGCAACAGTCGATAAGAACTGCCCTTGCAATCTTAACTGAGGGCATTACAGTCGCCCCTTTGCAAGGCATAGCACAAGTAACGATCAAAACTAATCTTGACCGGACAAAATATCTCGCCATCTATTTTGCGGGTCCCATACGTTCTGCAGGCGGAACCGAGCAAGCACTAATTTTGGTTGTTGGAGATTTTGTCCGTCGATTGCTTGGGTTAGATCGTTACAAGCCCACTGAAGAAGAGATTGGGCGATTCATCGAGGAACTGCGACTGTTTGAGCGCTCAGTAGGGCGATTTCAATATCACGTATCTGATGAAGAATTGAGAAAGGCTATCCAATCAATTCCAGTAGAAGTAACAGGTATGGAGTCTGATCCAGTTGAAGTTTCATCCTTTCGCAACTTGCCTCGCATTGAAACGAATCGTGTACGTGGTGGAGCATTACGAGTTGTGAACGACGGCGTTGTTGGACGTTACGCAAAAGTCTCCACGATCATAGAGAAACTTGGAATTGAAGGTTGGGAATGGCTAAAGAACCTTAGAGAAATCGAGGAGAAAAAGACAGCGGGATTTATGGACGACGTAATCGCAGGACGACCAATCTTTTCATTCCCTTCAAAACGTGGAGGCTTCAGACTTCGTTATGGACGAGCCAGAAACACTGGTTTAGCAGCCGTAGGTGTGCATCCTGCGACTATGATGGTTCTTCAGCATTTTCTTGCCTCTGGCACTCAACTGCGTATTCAAGGACCTGGAAAGGCTGGTGTGGTTCTTCCTGTAGACGCTATCGAACCCCCTGTAGTGCGGTTGAAGGATGGCTCTGTTATTCGCGTTTCACTTCAAGATTCTGACAGAATAAAAAATGCTGTTGATAAAATTCTTTTTCTAGGAGACATACTTGTTAGTTTTGGGGACTTCTTATATACAAACAAACCTCTACTAGCTTCTGGATATACTGAAGAATGGTGGAAAGAAGATCTTCGCCTTTCTATAGAACGCGGCTTTGATGGAAGTGTAGAAAAAGCCGCATCAGCAGCTATGATTTCTGATGTTCGCCTTAAGGGCTTCCTAAGTGACCCTTACTCGAATAAACCGACAGCTCGAGAGGCAATTGCATTAGCTTTAGCACTTAAAATTCCTTTACACCCGCTCTTCACATACCCATGGTCTGCCATTTCACAGAACGAGTTCCGAGAATTGCGTCGTTGGCTTATAAGTTCTCAAATTCAAGTTGCGAATGATACAGTTTCCGGAATAACTGGTAAGGCAGAAAGGCCTGTGAAGGAAATTCTTGAAAAACTCTATATTCCACACATCGTTAACGATGGCTACATTAAGATAGAGGGCGATGATGCTCATATTCTATCTTTCTGTCTTAGTTTAGACGCTCCCGAAAGAAGGGTGACGCAAAAACCAATTCTTGAAATAATTAAGGATCTTAGTGGAATTTTCCTAAGGGAGAAGGCTCCAACATTCGTTGGCGCGAGGATGGGGCGTCCTGAAAAGGCTAAAAGACGAGAGATGAAACCTATGGTTCATGTTCTCTTCCCTGTTGGATTAGTTGGTGGTTCTCGACGAAATCTTGTAGAAGCGTATCGCAAGGGCACTGTAGAAATTGAACTCGTAAGGCGCCGGTGTCCCATCTGCCAAGAATCAACATTTCGGATAAAGTGTTTCACATGCAACACAGAAACGATTGTTGAAAAGTCGTGCCCCCGATGCGGGAAAACTGTGAAAGGAGATTCTTGTCCAACTTGTCAAACGTTGTCTAGAAGTTTTGTAACTCAGTCAATTGACTTCAAGGAGTTAATAGATGAGGCATGTAAAAAATTAGGAACTTCTCATCCTGAACTCGTGAAAGGTGTAAAAGGGTTGTCAAATGAAACAAAGACTGCTGAAGTTCCTGAAAAGGGTATTCTGCGGGCAAAATATGATTTATCTGTCTATAAGGATGGGACACTACGATTTGATGTCACAAATGCTCCGCTAACACATTTCAAAGCAAATGAAATTGGTCTCACTGTTGAAAAACTTATACAATTGGGTTATCTCCATGACCATAAAGGAAACAAACTGACCGATACAAACCAGATATGCGAACTCAAGATCCAGGACGTTATCATTCCCCGAAAATGCGCTAAATACTTTGTTAATGCGGCTGCCTTTATTGATGAGCTTCTTGTAAAGCTCTATGGGGTACCTCCATATTATGGCGTTAAACATGTAGATGATTTAATAGGGCATCTTGCGATTGGATTAGCCCCTCACACTTCAGTTGGCATTCTTGGAAGGATTATCGGCTTTACCCATCTGAACGTGTGTTATGCCCATTCGCTTTGGCATTCAGCAAAGAGAAGGGATTGCGACGGCGACGAAGATGCTTTGATGCTTGCTTTAGACACTTTCATAAACTTCTCAAAATCCTACTTGCCAGCTCAAATAGGGGGAATAATGGATGCACCGTTCTTTATCATTCCAATAGTGAATCCTGGTGAAGTACAGCGGCAGGCTCATGAAGTAGATGTTGCAAGTGCGTATCCTTTGGTTTTTTATGAGAAGAGCTTAGAGAATGTGTCTCCGCAGGATATTAAGAGTCTAGTAGACGTAGTAGAACATAGATTATACACAGAGGCACAGTTTGAAGGTTTTGGCTACACAGTTCCTGTTTCAGATATTAATTTGGGCAATCGCGAAAGCGTGTACAAGAAACTAAAGCGAATGATAGATAAGTTGAGTGGTCAGTTGACGCTTGCAGACAACATTGAAGCTGTTGACGCCCAAATAGTCGCAAGGAAAGTTCTTACAACACATTTTATCCGAGATATAGCGGGAAATCTACGCGCGTTTAGCACTCAAAAATTTCGATGTAAGACATGCAATAAGCAATTTCGAAGATTACCCTTGAAGGGGGAGTGTCCTCAATGTGGAGGCGCCTTGTCGTTAACAGTTTACCGTGGTGGAATAGAGAAATATTTGGAGGCGGCATGTCAACTCGTGCAGAAGTATGGGCTTTCGAAACATTATGCTCAACGCCTTTCAATGATTGAAGACGAGATAAATGAGTTATTTGAAAGTAAGAGACCGAGACAAATAAGCCTTGCAGACTTTGCCTAACCCAAATAGAGTGGAAACTTTTTCTATGCAGACATAGCATTTTGATTTGATAAACCATGTTCAAAGGAGCCTACCATCCTAACGCCTTTTTGTCTACAAGAAGAAATATTCGACCGGGATTAGTTGCTAGGACAAAGATAGTTTTGCTTCTTGAGAAGAAGGTTTTGAACACCAAAGCACTTGTTGAGCATACAAAGTTAAGTTACTCTTCAGTCCGATATCATCTTCGACTTCTTGAAACAGAAAAAATTATTTCGCATAAAGGAAATAAACCGTATTCTTGGGAACTCACGGGCGCTGGACAACAAAGACTGACAAACCTTAAGCCCTAGATCTAAAATTGCTTATATCTTACTCCTTCTCTCGACGAAAAAGCAATGTTACAAATGCCCTAACCATTATTGCTAATCCTATCGACACTATTACTCCGCCAATGAAAAGATACCAATTGGCCCTTCCACCTGTGACAAGAGCATTTGCAAAAATAGCTGCCCCAAGCCAGAAGACTATTCCCCCTAGTGTTCCCGCTTTCTTGTCAATAGGCGATTTTTGGGCGAATCTCAGGATTAAGATGACTATTTGAAATAAGCCATAAACGAGGCAGAAATACATGACGGTTGTGTAAACTCCCGGATGTTCGTGTTTTGGGGCGGGAAGATATATGTCTTCATAAATCTGCATAGCCTTAGGGTCAAAGTCGTTGAAGAACTTCCCTATCCGGTCGAAGGCATTTGGTGTAGCTAGAAGGATCGTGCCTATTAGAATAAGGAAGAAACCAAACTCGACAAGACCAAACCAATCTCGTTCTTCTCGCTTGCGACCTCTAAAACACTCATCTTCACGTTTACTCATGAACTTTACCTCTTAAACAATAGATAAAAAAGCAGCGTTATCTCTTTTTAAAACTTGCCATAAGGTAAATTATGCTGAGGGCACTAACGTTTTAAGGATTAATGTTGCTATTATTCAGAGAAAAGATCATTTGGGGCGTCCATACATGAAAGTTCTCTTTGTTGAACCACCAAAGGACATATGGTTCGTTATGGGAGAGTATTTGCCTCCGCCCTACGGGATTATCCAGCTTGCAGCCTACCTTGAAAGAGAGGTTAAAGGTGTTGAGGTTGAGGTGTTAGATTGCAACGCGCAGGAAATAAACTGGAAGGGGATGGAAAGGAAAATTGAATCGTTTAATCCTGACATTGTGGCTTCAAGCGCGTTATCTTCATGCAACACCTACGTAGTTGCTAGAACATTAGAAACTGCAAAGAGAGTAAGCCCAAATATCCTAACGGTCGCTGGAGGACAACACTTTACAGTAACAGCCCAAGAGAGTTTAGAAACGTATCCGGAAATTGACATTATCGTTCGAGGAGAAGGCGAACAATCCTTTGCGGAACTTGTCAAAAAGGCAAACAGAAAATCATCTTTTCCTCAGATAAAAGGAATATCGTTCTGGTACAATGGAAAAATCCTACACAATCCACCGAGACCCCTCATCGAAAATTTAGACGAACTACCGTTTCCTGGATACCACTTAGTTAAGGACATAGTTCATAAATATCATTTTGCAGCAATGGCTGGTCGCGATGCCCCATACGCCTTAATCGAAGGTTCGAGGGGCTGTTCGCATCGCTGTACTTTCTGTACGCAGTGGCGGCACTGGCAAGGAATGTGGAGACTCAAGTCACCTGAGCGAATTGCTGATGAAATGGAGTTTTGTTATCAGAATTATGGAAGTAGATTTATCTGGCTGACAGATGATAATTTTGGCTCAGGCGGGCGGGCAAGCAGCATTACTCGAGAACTTCTTCAACGCAAAATGAGGGATGATTTGATGTGGTTTGTTCAATGGAGATGTGACGACGTTATCAAAAATCGAGAGGTTTTGCCTATGATGCGGAAGACTGGCCTCTTATGGGTTATGGTTGGAGTGGAGAGCCCCAAGGCTTCAACCCTTGAAAGT
>Ga0209314_10000492_pt1 | contig 17676 bp, 18 predicted proteins | sample I19B2metaG_FD_184146 | JGI IMG/M metagenome (GOLD analysis project Ga0209314, IMG submission 184146) | Lake sediment bacterial and archeal communities from Gulf of Boni, Indonesia to study Microbial Dark Matter (Phase II) - ​I19B2 metaG... | ecosystem: Environmental > Aquatic > Freshwater >...
TGTTACACCTCAGAAGAAGTTCGATGTTGGAGGTGGAGCAGGGCACAAAGCGGAGTGCCCTGTCATGGGTGGAGTTGTTGGGTTAATTCTCGATGCAAGAGGGCGCCCCTTGCGATTGCCGAAAGATGATACGGTGAGAAGGGATTTGCTGATCAAATGGTTCCAAGCCTTGAGCGTGTATCCGGCAGATATGCTTCAGAAGATGTAGGGAGAAGGTGAAGGGCTGAGATGAAGGCGAACTCAACTGACTCGAGTGAGGCATATGCCTACACACCGGGACTCAAGGTCAAGCGAGCCACAACGGTCTCAAAAACGAGAAAGCTTCCGATACGGGGCGAGGTGTGCGTAAATGTCGGGGACGAGGTGAACTTCGACAAGATCATAGCTAGGACACAACTGAGCGGCAACCCTGAAATCATCAATGCGGCACTGCTCCTCGGCGTAGAAACGCAGGAGCTCCCAGAGCACGTCACAAAGAAAATTGGAGAAAAAGTTGCAGGGGGCGAGGTCATTGCTGCCAGTGGCTCGCTGTTCGGGTTCATGAAGAAGCAGGTCACCTCCCCAGTGGACGGAACAATGGAATCCATCTCGGATGCCACCGGCCAGATCATAATCAGAGGCCTGCCGGTGCCTGTCGAGATAGACGCATACATACCTGGCAGAGTTGTTGAGTTGTTGCCTGGGGAAGGAGCGGTGATAGAAACGAACGCCGCCTTTGTGCAGGGAATCTTCGGAGTTGGCGGGGAAACGCATGGCAGGATAAGAATGGCAGTAGATTCTCCTGACGAGGTGCTGACAGATGACAAAATCACTTCACAGGACAAAGGAGCAGTTGTGGTCGGCGGCTCTCTGGTAACCTTGGAGGCGCTGAGAAAAGGCGCCGAGGTTGGAGTCGCATGCATCGTCGCTGGCGGGGTCAACCACACAGATGTGACCACTTTCATAGGTGAGGAGATAGGCGTTGCCATAACGGGCCAAGAGGAGGTGGGATTGACTCTGATCATAACTGAGGGCTTTGGTAAAATGAACATGTCCCGCAGGACATTCGATCTACTCAAAAGCTTCGAAGGGCGCATGGCGTGTGCGAATGGAGCCACCCAGATAAGGGCAGGAGTACTTAGGCCCGAGATAATTATCCCTCACGAGAAGGTTGGGCCGCAGGTGGCGGACAAGGAACTGGCTTCAGGTATGGTGCCTGGAACGCCTGTTCGGATTATTAGGTTGCCGTACTTTGGGGCAATTGGCAAGGTTGTCAGTCTTCCGGTGGAGCTTCAGCAAGTTGAATCCAGATCCTTCGTGAGAGTTCTGACTGTGGAGCTTGATGATGGTAGGATTGTATCTGTCCCAAGGGCTAACGTTGAGATCATAGAAGAATAGATTGACCTTCTTTCAGCCATTTATCAGAAACCAATGTCGATGGTCTAGGTCGGACAGTGAAGTCGGTTCGACCGCGCATCGGATCCGTAGAACAGGGCTATAGGCAAGCAACTCTTATGTGACATCTGTTTCAACATCAAGTGGTGAAAGACTTGAGCGTTAAGTTTCTGAAACTAGATGAGGTTGAAGCCAAGGAAGTCCTAGGCGGCCCAATCAAGATCCTGTTCACTCCAGACACAGCCAGCACGAAGCATCTCCGGTTCTCAGTCGGGTATTTTGACCCAGGCCAAGGACTAGACCTGCATATTCACCCGGAATCCGAGGAGGTCTACTACATAATCGAAGGACAAGGCACGGTGTACATTGGCAAAGAGAAAGCTGCAACAAGAGTTGAACGACACACCGCCGTCTACATCCCATCTGGAACAGTACACGGCATTCGGAACACTGGCACGGGGAAGCTGCTGGTCGGATTTATGGTGGCCCCCGGGAGAGAGCAGTCGCAAAAGGTGTCAGCCTGACACGATGTGGTGTCAGTGGCAGAAGATAGGCAAACAACTCGAAAAGGGAGCGGGGAGATAGTGCTCTTCGATATGGCTGAGGAAGAGTTCAGGAAGAGAATAATCGAAGGCCGCGAATCGGCGGTGGTGCTCTTCCACATGCCCCGGTGCCCCTATTGCGTAGAGTTCGCGCCGAAATTCAGGGAACTATCCAAGAACATGAGAGTGATGGTTGTTCAGGTGGATATTTCTGACTACAACAGTGACCTCTGGGATGAATACCGGATCGAAGCAGTGCCAACCGTCATTGCCTTCAAAGGGGGGCAGATCTGCTCTAGGGCCGACGCAATCCTTCACGTAGGCTTAAGCGTCGGACGCCTCGAAGAGGAAATGCAGAAGAGGCCCGAATGCTTCTAGACTATTCCTGCAAAAACACGAAACGTATTCTTCGAAGTAAACTTCTCGCCATTTGGCGAAAGAACATTGCTGAAATACGCATAAGTCCATACTATGTAAGGCTCAGTAAGTCTTGATGGTGTATTATGAACGGCGAGGAATCGATCAAACGAAGAGTAGACGCCACACTGGCCGAGGTCAAAGCACGTGGTTTCGACACCGTTGTCTTCATGAATGAGATCATTGGCCAGAACCCGGCGAACTTCCTGTACGTTTCAGGCCCATGGGGATACGGAGAGGAGCACGCTGCTCTCATCTTCAGCGTAAACGGTGCGTCAACAGTCGTTATGCCTCATTGGCGCGCCTCCAGAATGGAGGAGAAACATATCTACGATCATGTGATCGCGATCAAGCAGGAAAAGGGACAACACATCAAAGCCACAAAGGAAGCCTTAGAGCGCTTTCATGATGCAAAACGCGTCTGCTTCGATCTCTCAACCATGAGCGCCCAGTTTGCACTTCAAACGATGAAGGCATTGAACGCGAATCTAAACGAGAAGTCAGACATCTCCGATCACGTATTCAAGCTGAGAATGATCAAGGACCAGTACGAGCTCGATGAGATCAAGAAGGCTATTAGAATAACGGAGGAGTCGGTGCATGAACTCGCCACAAACACGCGACCAGGCCAAACCGCCATAGAGCTCAAGAAGAAGATGGATGCCTCCATGATCGAAAAGGGCGCCATAGAGTTCAGCTTTGAATCCACACTCAGCTTTGCAGCAGGCCTCCCAAGGCCGCCGGGCCCGATCAAACATGGCGACATGCTCGCGGTGGATGTGGGGTGCAGGGTGCCCTCGGGCTACTGCTCTGATATGGGTAGGAATATACCTCTGAGGCCCAGCTCCGAGGTGAAGGACTACCTTAACCAAGCCATATCCGCCCACATGGAAAGCGTGAAGCTCATCAGGGACGGCGCCATTGCCAGCGAGGTTCTGGAAGGATCCAACAGGGTCAATGCTGAATACGGGTTTGACCCAATGGTGCGCTGCGGACACCAAATCGGCCTAGAATGCCACGACTACACGATGCCCTTCGCCCCCAACTTCGGTTCATTGCAGGAAGACAGGAAGCCCTTGAAGGAAGGGATGACCGTTACCTATGAGCCGCCGCACAACATAGCCAAGAAAGGCCTGAGAACCCACTTTGAGGACATAATCCTCGTAGCGAAAGGAGGCCCAGTCATCCTAAACAAGCTGCCCTTAGACTTCTTCTGGTAACCCGCTTACCACGATCAAAAACCGACCATCGCCCCTTCCTAATGTTCATAGACACGAGGAAATGGAGTTGCAGGCCTGCGACTGGCAAAGTGAAGCATAGGTGCGAGAATGAGAGAGAACCGCGCTGCTCCGGAGCCTAAGACGCTGTCACGGTTCTTCTTCGCAGAATCAGTATTCCTGCTGCAAACATGGAGCAGAAGATCAATGGGGCAAGGTTTTCTGTCCCGCTTCCAGCGGGTGGCGGATAAATCGACAATCCTGGAGGCAGCGATGTCACAGTTGTCCAAACGGTTCGAGTAAAGGTCGAGGTCCCTGTCTCGGTTAAGGTCATAGTCGTCACGATTACAACGGTCTGATTGTAGCCGCTCCAACGAGTAACCGTTTCAGTGACGACCGTAGGTATGCCGTACAGGTAGGTTACCGGAATTGATGCTGTGAACGCATATGTGCTGGTGACTGTCAGAACAAGCTGTGTGATCGTGCTATTGCCGACCACTGTCACGATGGGCTGCGTGTATGTTCCGGCCCAGCTCGTCACATATGGGTAATATCTTGTGGAAGTGGCCAGTGCACTGAGCGACTCCCTTGTAACAGTCGACAGCATCGAGGAAGACGAGGTCACGACCCTGGTGAATGTAGTGGTGACCGTATTCGTCTTCACGTAATATGTCATGACTGGAGTTTCGCGAAGCACAATGTATGATCTCCTGGTGGGCATAACGTAGAGCAAGGTGCCCCAAGCGGCCAAAGCTATTATGCACACAACCGCAATGAGCGCAATCCATTTTCTGCGAGTCGGCCGACGTTCCTCGAACAATCGCATCACAACTGCAGCGTCTCCGACCCTCCTTTAATAGCCTATTCCCCAAGAAACCCTAAATCCGTCCCATGACTACGGCTTCGACTTGCACAGAGAAAGATATATCTGAATCAATCGCTCTCTGGGAGCGACGCAGCGAGGGAAATTGACAGATGCCCATAACCGATGTTGCGAAGAAGCAGCTTGCACAAAGACATCGGCTATTCTACAAGATCTGCCGCCACTGTGGGGTCCGAAATTCCCCTGGTGCGTATCGGTGCAGAAAATGCCGCAGTAGCGGCCTAAGATGGAAGAAGAGAGAGCTCGGCGCCAAGTAGACTTCTCACGGCGTCAATCGGTATCTGTCTCGAGGAAACAGAGTGACCTCCCGAATATTCTCCACACCAAGCAACGCCATCAGTAACCGTTCTAGGCCGAAGGCCCAACCTGCATGAGGCGGCATGCCATAGTCAAAGGATTTGAGATGATCCTCAAACACCTTCGGATCAAGCCGGTTCTCCCTCAACCTTCCAACAAGCTGCTCCTTTAGGTCTATGCGTGATCCTCCTGAGGCGATCTCCACCCATTGGTACATGAAGTCGAATCCGTAGCTGACCGCTGGCTTGTCCTCCCTAGGCTTGATGTAGAAGGCCTTCGCCTTCGTAGGCCAATCGGTGATGAAGTAGAACTCTTTTCGATGTCTCTCCTCAAGAGCGCGATATGCTGGTGTCGGAATATCTTCGCCCCAAGCAATATTCTCCCCTCTTTCATTCAGCTCTCGCAAAACCTCATCATACGTATACCTTCTCAATGGAAGCGAAGGAACCGGGAGGCTAACATTCAGCCGTTTCAATTCCTCTGCGCAGGTCGAGTTAACATGATTGACTATGACTAGGGTCAGCTCCTCCAGAACCCTCATCACATCCTCTGAGGTCGCAAAAGCCTCCTCGACATCAACTGAAGTGAACTCATTCGTGTGCCTTACCGTGTCAAACTCCTCAGCTCTGAAGAACGGGCCGATCTCATAGACCTTCTCGAAAACTGTGACCAGCTGCTCCTTGTAGAGTTGAGGGCTCTGAGCCAGATACGCTCTTCTCTCAAAATACTCTACTGGGAACAGAGCCGCCCCTCCCTCAGTGGCGCTCACGATAAGCCTGGGGGTGAGGATCTCAATGAAGTCCTTTTTCCGAAGGAACTCTCGCGTCGCTATCAGAACTTCGTTTCTTACCTTGAATATAGCGGAGGGCTCGGGCCGGCGGAGGTCTAGAATTCTGGCGTTTAGGCGAACATCTAGGTCCGCGGGAACGCGGCCGGTAGGATCGAGAGGAAGCGGATAGGCAACCTCACCTAGGATCCTAATTTCTGCAGGGATCAGCTCAACGCCCTTGGGCGCAGCCTTCTCCGCGTGGACTATTCCCTTGACTCCGATCGCGAACTCCTTCCCTATTCTTGAGACCTTCTCCAGAACCTCCTTCGAGACCTTCGTCTTCGGAACAGTCACCTGCACCAATCCGTTTCTATCCCTAAGAGTCAGGAACAGGATCTTTCCCAGATCTCTGAGGTCCTGAACCCAACCGAAGACAACTACCTCTCTTCCATCAAGATCCGGAACTATCTCAGTGGAGTGATGAGTTCTATTCCAGTCACCTATTCTGTCGACGGTCAAACTTCCAACGCTCATCGATCACTTTCGGATAAGATCAGCTAAGAGTCGAGCGACATCGGTCGGCTTATCAGCAACCTTCACGCCAGCGTCTCTCAGAGCCTCAATCTTACTGTCCGCTGTGCCCGTTTTGCCAGAGATTATCGCTCCAGCATGCCCCATTCTCTTCCCAGGCGGAGCAGTCCGACCCGCGACATATCCTGCGACCGGCTTCGGATAGGAGGTCCTCTTAATGTGTTCTGCGGCCTGCTCCTCAGCGTTTCCTCCAATCTCGCCGATCAACGCAACCGCCTTCGTCTCCGCATCCTCCCTGAACATATTCAGCAGGTCAATGAAACTCAGTCCAACAATAGGATCCCCGCCAATCCCAAGACAGGTGCTTTCACCAAGTCCAGACCTTGTCAAGCCTGAAGCAATCTCATATGTCAGAGTTCCACTTCTCGAGACCAATCCCACGACGCCTTTCGCGAAAGCCCGACCGGGCATGATCCCAAGCTTACATTCTTCAGGCGTTATTATGCCCGGGGTGTTAGGGCCGATCAATGTGGTTCCTCTCTCTCGCGCCACCGCCACAAACTCCATTGCGTCTCTGACAGGAATTCCCTCAGTAATGATGATGACTGGATTAAGCCCAGCGTCAATAGCTTCAAGCACAGCATCCTTCGCAAACGGAGCCGGCACAAAAACTACCGAAGTGTTCGCTTTATGTGCCTCCGTCGCTTCTTCCACTGTGTCATAGACTGGAACCTCGTGAACGTTTGTTCCGCCTTTCCCAGGGGAAGTGCCAGCAACGATTTTCGTGCCGTACTCCAACATCAGCCTCGTGTGAAAATCTCCCTGTGAGCCGGTTATGCCTTGAACCACCGCCCTCGTATTGCTACCTACAAGAATCCCCATCCCCGCTCACCTCTTTGCCAGCTCAACGATCTTCCTTGCGCCTTCCTCCATGCTGTCCAAGAAAGGAATGCCTGCCTGCTCCAGAATCCTGCGTCCCTCCTCTTCTCTTGTTCCAAGCATACGAATCACTATGGGCACCTTGATCTCAGCCTTATCCCTGATTGCAACAATTCCCTTGGCGACATCGTCACACCTTGTTATGCCAGCAACGACATTGATGAACAATGCCTTAACATGCTTGTTTGTGAGAACTATCTCCAATGCAGCCTCAATCCTCTCTGTTGTCGCACCGCCTGCCCCAGCATCACAGAAGTTGGCCGCTTTTCCTCCATAGTAATGAATCACATCCAAGGTAGCCATCACCAGCCCGGCCCCGTTCCCAATCACTCCGATATTTCCGTCAAGCTCCACATACGACAAGCCCTTCTCACGCGCCTTCAGCTCCAGCGGGGTAACATCCGCGGTTGCTTGCCTCGCCTTGTCCCGAAACTCCGGATGCCTATAGAGCGAATTATCATCGATCAAGGCTCTGAAATCTGCGGCTACGAAATCGCCGCGAGCTGTTTCAAGAAGAGGGTTCGATTCCAAGAGTTCGCAGTCATACGTCACACAAATCCTATAGATCTTCGAGATTACAGCGGCCAAGTCAACTAGTGGTCTTCCGGAGAAACCAAGCCTTCGTCCTATGATCCGTCCCTCGTAATCCCTCAATCCACGAAGCGGGTCCACATCAAACCTGACGATTTTCTCAGGTGACTTTGAAGCCACCTCCTCAATATCGATCCCGCCTTCGGTGGACGCCAAGACGGTGTAGCATCCGTTCGATCTGTTGACTGTGACGCCGATGTAGAGCTCTCGTGCAGCTTCCACAGCCTCTTCCACCAGAAGCCTCTTCACTGGCTCTCCGCGAATCTGCATTCCAAAGAGTTCCTTTGCGACCTCATAAGCCTCGTTTGAGGTCGAAACGAACTTTATTCCCCCTGCCTTCTTTCTCCCAGCAACGAGCACCTGAGACTTCACGATAGCTCGCTTCCCTAGCTGGTCAAACGCTTTCCTTGCTTCCTCAGGGCTCGATACAACAACCCCCTTCGGGATAGGCACACCGAAGGTCTGGGCAATGGATTTTGCTTCGTACTCAAAGAGCTTCACAGTCATACTCATCTCATGCGTACTCTGAGTCGTCGATTAAGACCCCTTTCAGTCATTTAAGCCTCTCACAAGCGAAATCGCTTCCGCTTCTTGTTGACTAAGACAACTTCTCATTCAGAGATTCAGACAAGCCTCCACTCGGAAGATCCGAAAATGTGATGCGATCCACCGTAATGCCTTTATTGAACAGTCGGGGTTACGTTTGCCGCAATCAGCGATATCTAGCATCGCTAAGGAGGAAAATGAAATGGCGGAGACAACCTCAGTGTTCATTGGACAGAAGCCAGTAATGAACTATGTACTGGCTTGCATAACCTTGCTGCAGAGTGGAACGGGTGAGGTAACGGTGAAGGCAAGAGGACGAGCGATAAGTCGAGCTGTGGACGTCGTCGAAATAGTTCGAAGACGTTTCATGCCCGATGTCAAGGTCGGTCCCATAACGATTGGTACCGTACAGTTGCCCGGAAGAGAGCAAGGTGGAGCACCATCCAACGTGAGCACTATGGAATTGGTTCTGAAGAAGTAAGCCAAACGCCCATAGTGAGCTCCACAATCCCCCTCATTTTATGAGGAGGTAAGAATTTGGTCAAAACAGAACTATGTAGTTTCTGCGTGAAGAGTGGCATACTCTGCCCCAGATGCCAAGAAAGAATGGACAAGGGGAAAGTCACTCAACTCGATCTCAAAGTGATTCGTCTTCTATCCGAACTTGAGAAACGTTTTCCAACCCTTCAAGAGATCCGATTTCACAAGGCCGTGGAAGTCGGAGAGACTCTGGCGATAATGGTAGATAGGAAGGATGTTGGAAAGATCATTGATGAGGAAGGAAAGATTCCTCGGGCCATTAGCGAACAAGTTGGTGGAAAAAGGATCAAGATTCTTGGTTACGGAGGGGATGAGCGAGGTCTCATGGAGGAGCTTCTGGCCCCAATGTCTATTTTGACCATAAACACGGTCTGGCTGCCAGATGGCAGTCGGGAAACAAAAACCATCCTCCAAGGAAGGACTCCGAGGCATATGCCCGTTGATCTGGACGCCGTGAAACAACTGGCAAAGGAGATTCAAGGAATCACGCTAAGGATAGAATTCGAAAGACCGTAGAACAAGACACTGCTTATTTTCGAACGTTTTTATTCCGCTCATCGCCTTGGCATGCTTGGAGCCGAAAGGGCCTCAATGGCGAAGTTAACATTCTATGGTGGAGTAGGCGAAATAGGCGGAAACAAGATTCTCCTCGAAGACCGAGATACAAAGATCCTGCTTGATTTTGGGATGAGTTTCGCGGAAAGGAGACGATTTTACTCTGATCCTTGGCTCTCTCCAAGAAACGAGAGCGAACTTCTAGAGCTAGGCATACTGCCACATCTTGAAGGCGTCTACAGATTCGATGAAGAGGAAACTAAACTAGACGCAGTGATGCTCTCTCACTCTCACGCAGACCATGCCCGGTACATATCCTTCATCAACAGAAAAATCCCCGTCTACTGCGGTGAGACAACAAAGACAATACTCGAAGGGTTAGCGGAGACTCGTTTAAGGGACTTCGAGACCGACATATCAGGCATAGACTTCCGGACATTCCGAACTGGAACGAAGATCAAGATCAAAGACATCGAAGTTGAACCATACCACGTGGACCACAGCACTCCCGGAGCCTACGGTTATCTCGTTCACACCTCGGAAGGAGCAATCGTCTACACGGGAGATTTGAGAACCCACGGATCAAAACCTCACCTCACCCAAGATCTAGTCAAGGCATCTGAGAAAGCGCACCCGATTCTAATGATATCCGAAGGAACAAACATAATCGGAGGAGACGTATCCGACGAGCACGAGGTCGAATACAAAATCGATAAGATAGTTGCTGGATCAGACAAATTGGTTCTTGCAGACTTCTCATACACCGATGTGGACCGACTAAGAACCTTCCACAATGTGGCAAGGCGCAGCCGTCGACTCTTAGCCATATCACTGAAGCAGGCGCATCTCCTGTGCAAGCTCCGATCCGACAAAGGGCTCTCAGTGCCTGATCCCACATCAGACAAACACATCGTAATCTACCGAAGAAAGAAGAAGAGATACTACGACTGGGAAGAGAAGCTGCTTGGCCTGGAAAATGTCAAGGAAGCCTCAGGCGTGAAACAAGATCAAGATCAAATGATCTTCGCATGCTCATTCTCAAACATGGGGGAACTCGTCGAAACCAAACCCTCTCCAGGAAGCAATTTCATCCTATCCACATCGGAGCCTTTCAACGAAGAACGAGAAATAGAATTCGATAAATTCAAGAACTGGCTGGATCACTTCGGCCTGCCAATGTATCACATCCACTGCTCAGGCCACATCATGCCAAACGAGCTCAAGCAAGTGATCACACAGATCAAGCCCAAGACTCTTCTTCCCGTGCATACGGAGCACCCAAATCTCTTCGCGAGATTCATGGCGAAAACCGCAAAGATTGAGCTTCCGGAGCGGCTCAAATCGTACCCTCTGTCAAGGTAGAAGACACGAGAACAAGGAACAAAGGAAAGCAAAAGCAACATTTGGTTTCCTTAGGGAGCTACCCAATACCTTTCCAGCAAAATCAATCTCACCTACCTGTCCAAGAGAATCTCCCACATCGAATGCATCGCCAATCGAAAAAACACGGTCGATAGCTCTATCGCTAAGGCGATCCATGATCCATCTCGCTCGCCTACCAATCCAGAACTCTCTTCCCAACTCTTCCCTCCACAACCTCTGGTACATTGACAGAAACCTCGAGGAGCAGTTACCTGCTCGCACGGCCTCAGCTGCAACCCTGCCCGCAATGTTGGAACAGGTAAGACCGAAAACAACTCCTCCTCCCGTGATCGGCTTCACCTGAGACGCAGCATCCCCCACAACTAGAAGCCCATTTCCATAGGTCGTCGACGGCGGTCCACTCAGAGGAATTGGATGGAATGAGATGTCGCTCAAAGGCCCAGCGATCTTCTTCGATGCGATTGGATGCTTCTCAGCAAAGTTGTCGAGAAGAACTCTTGGATTACCTTTGTTCGTTGCCAGTCCAACCTTGGCAGTTCCGTCATGTCTAGGAATGATCCAAGCAAAGAAACCTGGAGCGTAATCTCTGCCCAGATATATCTCCACCGACTCATCGTCCAAGTCACGAACTTTTGCAGAGTGGCCTTGGGCACCAGTCACATATGTAGCGCTGCTTGGAATTGGCAATGGGGTCTTTCTCAGCAGTCCTGCACTGGCGCCTTCCGCGTCAATTACAATTCTTGCTTCCAGCCTTGCCCTCTCTCTTCCTCTAACCAAGACGCCTTGGACATGATTCGAGTCAATCAGGAAGGAGTCTGCATGCACCTGATTGAGATAAGTGGCTCCTGCCTCTTCTGCCAACCCGGCTAGGTGCTGATCGAACGATGTTCGGTTAACAACGTAGGTTACTGGGTGTTTGCAGTCAATGCAGATGATCTTGCCGGATGGGGCATAGAACTTGGCCGCGCGGATTCTGTTCTCGATCACCGCGCTGGGTAGTTCAAGACCAAGTGTCTTCAATCCACGGATGCTGATATGGCCTGCGCAATGGTTGGGCTCTCCAATCTTCTGATGCTCCTCTATGACCGCTACCTTCGCGCCTTGCCTGGCTGCTTGTAATGCGGAGAATGATCCGCACGGCCCCGCTCCCACAACTATTATGTCGAAGTCTTCTTTCATCGCAGCCACATGCTATCAACCGAGAACGCTGGCCTCGATTTCCTATGAGGCTAGTCAATAGGGAACGTAAAACTTTATTCCATTTGTCTGTGGCTACTACCTTCACCCAAGGAATGATATACGATGAAAGATAAGGTCAGATTGATTCAGTACGGCATTGGGCCGATCGGAGCTAGCATAGTGAAGCTTGTCCTCCAGAAAGAAGGATTCGAATACGTAGGAGCGATCGATGTTGATCCGAACAAGGTCGGCAAGGACCTTGGAGAGATCGCGGGAGTAGGCAGGAAACTGGGAGTAACAGTGTCAAGCGACGCCAAGAAAGTTCTGACGGAATCTGGAGCGGACCTTGTTATTCACACAACAGCTTCGTTTCTGAAAGACATTCGCCAGCAGATCCTAGATATCATCGATGCAGGACTTGACATGGTTTCAACATCAGAGGAACTAACCTTCCCCTACCGGAGGAATCCAGCAATGTCCAAAGAGGTCGACGCTCGGGCGAAGGAGAAAGGAGTAACCATACTGGCTACAGGCGTCAATCCGGGTTTCCTAATGGACACATTGCCACTGACCGTATCCGGGGTCTGTCAAAATGTCAAGACCGTCAAGGTCACAAGAGTCATGGACGCCTCGATTAGGAGGCTTCCGTTCCAGAAGAAGATCGGAGCTGGCATGACCGTTGACGAGTTCGAGAAGGCTGTAGCCACAGGAAGAATGGGACACATAGGACTGCCAGAGTCAATCGCCATTATTGCAACTGGAGTCGGTTGGGAACTAGACGAGGTCCAGCAAACAATCAAGCCAGTGGTGGCTCGCAAACCGTTGAAGACCAAGTATCTATCAGTGAAGAAAGGACAGGTCGCAGGCCTTCACCAAGTCGGAAAAGGAATCGTGAAAGGCAAGCCAGTCATCACACTCGACTTCTGGGCGTATGTTGGTGCTCCAAAGAACAAGGACGCCATATTCATTGAAGGAACGCCAAATGTTGATCTCACGATCAGAGGAGGGGTACACGGCGATTTGGCGACGGCGGCAATGGTAGTCAACTCCGTCAGCAACGTGATCAGAGGCCAACCAGGGCTCATGACGATGAAAGACCTAGCAGTTCCGCGCGTGCTCCTTGGGAACATTGCAAAGTTCACTGAGGCCTAAAACTCCGAAGAATCCATCTCGAAGCTCCTGTTTTTTCTCCCTCTTCTCAGGGAAGGAATAAATACGCGAATCTTAGTCGGTGTGTGGCCACAAGGTGCAACAGTTGAGCGAAGCGAAAACCGTCAAGATGCCCACCTGCAACTGGTGCGGAAGAATGATTCTGCCAAGGGAAGGGGCGGTACATTTCCAGTGTCCTGAGTGCGGTGAGGTAACAATCTGGCGCTGCGAGAAATGCAGGTTATTTGGCAGGCCATACAAGTGTCCCAAATGCGCATTTGCCGGGCCGTAGGTTGTGAGTTCATGGCACGAGTACTGGCGCAGATGAAGGTTTTCCCCTCGGAAGCGGACATAGATCTCAAGAAGCTTCAGGAGCAGCTTGCAGGCCACATGCCGAAAGATGCCTCAATTCTCAAGGTTCAAGAGGAGCCGATCGCCTTTGGACTGGTGGCCCTGATCGTCACGATCTCCATGGCTGAGAGAGACGGTTTGATCGAGGAAGTTGAAAAGGGGCTCGCGGCGACCCCGAATGTTGGTGAGGTACAGACAATCGCAGTAGGCAGAACCTGATCCTGCTCCCTGTTCGCTGGACGTTTACCGGAACGATCTCGATCTTGCTACTTTGTTAGAATACTGGGCAGGGCTCTTTCAAGGGGGCTCTGGGAGCATTTTGTTCTGTGTCTGTTTTCGTTACCTCAAGTAACATTTATAAGCAACTCTGTTACCCTGAGTAACAAGCGTGAAGACATGTGACGCTGGAGAAACCAAAATACCGAAAAACCAGACACACAGGTCTCCCCGCCGACTTTACCGAACTGGCGGAGATGTTCGAAGAGGCATTCGAACTTCTCGATGTCTTCGAAAGTTCAGCTCGCTTGAAGATGCTCTTCTCAATGTACAGAGAACCATGCAACAAATCTGATCTGAGACGCCTCGTGAACCCGAAACTTGTCTACGAAAACCTTACGATACTCCAAGAGAGAATGCTGATAGAGGAGCTTTCAGACGGGAGGTTCGACCTGACAGAGATGGGCAAGAGAATACTGCGCCAATATCTGCAATTCCTAGAGAACTTAAGAAGAACCATGTGGGAGATACAAGAACTCTGACTCAGCGAACGCATGTCAACACATCGCAAGTAATTGAAGATAGATATTTGTTCATAACGAGGAAAGATTGGATTGGTGAATAAGGAAGAGCAGCTACGAGTCGCAGATGCCCGACAGCGGGACATCGGCCACGGAAAAGTCAGAATAGACAACCGAACCATGCAGAACTTAGGAATTTCTGCAGGAGACTTCGTAGAGATCCACGGGAAGAAGGTTACAGTGGCCGTGGCTTGGCCGGCATATGCTGAGGATCAAGGCCAGGACATTATTCGCATGGACGGAATCGTGCGAAGAAACGCAGGCGTCGCCCTAAACGAATATGTCACCGTCAGACCCACGGAAGTGAAGCCAGCTCAAAACGTAGTCTTCGCACCTACCGATGTTCGCCTAAGCGTAGATGAAGACTTCGTCAACTTCGTGAAGCGTCGCTTTATGGACATGCCATTCCGAGAGGGCGATATGACTCTGCTCTCAATCTTCGGAAGCGCCGTTCCATTAGTGGTTGTGAGAGGAAGACCTCACGGAGCTATCAAGATCACGGAAGAGACCGCTGTCCAGGTTCTAGGCGAGCCCACTCCTGAGAAGAAAGGAATTCCGATGATAACCTACGAGGACATCGGAGGCCTGCATGAAGAAATCCAGAGAATTCGAGAGATGGTTGAATTACCATTGAGACACCCGGAGCTCTTCCAGCGGTTAGGCATTGAACCGCCGAGAGGAGTATTCCTGTTTGGTCCACCTGGTTGCGGCAAGACATTGTTGGCGAAGGGTGTGGCAAATGAATCTGATGCAAACTTCTACGTGATCTCCGGCCCAGAGATAATGAGCAAGTTCTATGGAGAGTCTGAAGCTCGTCTAAGAGAGATCTTCCAGAAGGCTCAGGAATCTGCACCAAGCATCATATTCATCGATGAGATGGATGCCATCGCGCCAAAGCGTGAGGAGGTTACTGGAGAGGTCGAGCGACGCGTGGTGGCTCAACTGCTCTCCCTAATGGACGGTATGGGTACGAGAGGAAACATCATAGTGATAGGCGCAACAAACAGACCTAACGCAATCGACCCTGCTCTGAGACGACCTGGAAGGTTTGATCGTGAGATCGAGATAGGCGTGCCTGATAGGAGGGGCCGGTATGAGATTCTGCAGATTCACACGAGAAACATGCCTCTCGCGAAAGATGTGGATCTGCAAAGATTGGCAGATATGAGCCACGGATACACTGGAGCTGATCTCTCCGCTCTCTGCCGAGAGGCGGCCATGAAAGCGTTAAGGAGATACCTACCGGAGATAAACTTGGAAGAGGAAAAGATACCGCCTGAGATACTTGAGAAGATGGAAGTCGAACTTGAGGATTTCATGGCAGCATACCGAGAGATAACGCCAACTGCAATGAGAGAGGTATACGTTGAGGTTCCCACGGTCAAGTGGGACGAGATCGGTGGACTGCTTGATGTCAAACAGGAACTGATTGAAGCCGTGGAGTGGCCTCTGAAGAAGCCTGAAGTCTTCAAGAGAATAGGCGTCCAACCTCCGAAAGGAATACTACTATACGGGCCTCCGGGATGCGGAAAGACAATGCTGGCCAGGGCAATATCAACTGAGAGCGAAGCAAACTTCATCGCAATCAAGGGACCGGAGATCTTCAGCAAATGGGTTGGAGAGTCAGAGAAGGCTATCCGAGAAGTATTCAGGAAAGCAAGGACAGCAGCCCCCTCAATCATATTCTTCGATGAACTCGACTCAGTTATTCCGAGACGAGGCATGGGATACGCTGACTCCGGTGCTACCGAACGCGTGATAAGCCAACTCCTCACAGAAATGGACGGGATTGAAGCCCTACAGAACGTGGTAGTCATCGCTGCTACAAACAGACCAGACATCATTGACCCAGCAGCGCTGAGACCTGGAAGATTCGATAGGCTGATCTTTGTGCCAAGCCCAGACGAACGAACACGCCTTCAGATACTGAAGATCCATACAAGCGGAGTGCCTCTCGCGAAAGATGTGGGCCTAGAAGAGCTGGCCAGGAGAACGATCGGGTGCTCCGGTGCGGATCTCCAAGCCCTATGCCGAGAAGCAGGAATGATCGCGTTGAGACACAATATTGAAGCCAAAGAGGTCTCCCTCAGAGACTTCGAAGAGGCAATGGACAAGGTCAAGCCAAGTCTGTCTCCAGACATGGAGAACGCGTACCTAGGATTCGCCAAACGCTTTAAGAAAGAGAGAGCAGCAGTCTCCATCACGGCTTAGGGGCATACGAAATGGTAAACAATGCGACATGGAACTCTCGCCCAATGAACTTGGCCGTCGTCGAAACGCTTCAGAAGAAAGGACCCACAGCAGATGTTGAGCTCCTTTCCGAGCTAAAGGATTCCTACGGAGATCTCAGCTTCAGAGAGTTGAACAAGGTCCTCCTCAAACTTGAGATCACAGGCCTAGTCCGAGTCACTAGACTGATGAAGGGAAAACGAAGGATTGAATTGGTGGAGCGCCGGGAGAGGGAAGCCTAGGTGGCCAGATTGAGCGATAGACAGATCGTTGACGAGCTAATCGTGGTTGCGGAAGATCTGGCTGAGCGAGCGAAGCAACTCATCAAAGAAGGAAGTGCAAAGAAGCTCATTGTGAGGAATGGAGACAAGACATTACTGGAGATACCTTTGACGGCAGGCGTGTTTGGCGCACTTGTCGCACCTTATCTCGCAGCTCTCGGGATCTTCAGCGCGCTCCTAACCAAATGCACGATAGCGATCGAGGAAGCATAAGCAACAAGCGCGCACGTGAAAGCCGGAAGAACCAGACAGCTTTTCCTCCCTAATAGTACCTGAAGACGCGTCTAGGAAGGCATTGTTTTTCTACTTACCACGGCAGATACTACTCTTGGCTAGTGGACGATCGGTCCGGTGTACCTGTTGGGAGTCGACCTTGCAGATCTTATCTCAAAGGAAAGGACCGTACTGGACCAACTTTCGGGAAGGTCAATCGCAGTTGATGGCTACAACTGCCTCTACCAATTCTTGGCGATCATTCGCGGCCCCACCGGAGAGCCGCTCATGGATAGGCAAGGAAGAATCACGAGCCATCTCAGTGGGTTGCTCTACCGAACCACCAACATGGCTGAAAAAGGAATCAGACTAGTCTACGTTTTCGACGGAATTCCCCCCTCGCTCAAGGAAGCCGAGATCAAACGGAGGTCGAGAGTCAAGGAGGAAGCCCTAGTCAAGTATGAGGAAGCTCTCAGGAAGGGAGACATGCAGGAGGCCAGGAAATTCGCCCAAGCCACTTCAAGATTGAAGGATCTTATGGTAGACGATGCCAAGAGGCTACTTGACGCCCTTGGAGTACCTTGGATTCAAGCCCCTTCCGAAGGAGAGGCACAGGCTGCACACCTTGCCAAGAAAGGAGATGTATGGGCGGCCGCATCTCAAGACTACGATTCGCTTCTCTTCGGAGCACCCCGACTCATAAGGAACCTGGCGATCAGCGGCAGAAGAAAACTTCCGAGAAGGCAGGCATATGTTGAGGTCGAGCCGGAATTTGTTGAACTGTCAAAGGCTCTGTCGGAGCTTGGGATCACAAGAGAGCAGTTGATCGATCTGGGCATACTGATAGGGACTGACTACAACCCTAGCGGTGTCAAAGGCATCGGACCCAAGAC
>Ga0209314_10000493_pt1 | contig 17673 bp, 15 predicted proteins | sample I19B2metaG_FD_184146 | JGI IMG/M metagenome (GOLD analysis project Ga0209314, IMG submission 184146) | Lake sediment bacterial and archeal communities from Gulf of Boni, Indonesia to study Microbial Dark Matter (Phase II) - ​I19B2 metaG... | ecosystem: Environmental > Aquatic > Freshwater >...
ACGCTGATTTACATTACAATGTAACATATGCTGTAAGGAAAGTCAAGGGGGCTACAGGGTGTTAACTGACTTCACTTATTTATCTTGCTTTGTCTCTAGATTTCCCCTATCCTGTGAAAAGGGCCCCTTTGTCTTTGGCCTTGAGTATAGTCACCACTGAGGAGGTGGGTGAGCGTTGGACGATACTCGTAGCTTTCTGTTTAGCTGGCCGGTAGCAATCGTCATCATATTGGTGCTAGCTGCCGGTTTTGGCACGGTTGGCTATGTTATCGCTGCTCATAGGTTCAGGCAGCCCTTCGTGGGTTTTCTGGTGCGCTACGTAGTCAGCTTTCTATTTCTCATTCTTTTGGAGATGGCTTTCCTTTACCTGGTGCCCTCCTTCCACACCGCCATGCGTAATCTCACTGCCACGCTCGTTGGTGGGATATTGGGCTGGGTTGGAGTGAGCCACTCTGTCTCAGGTCCGGTTATCACGCTGCAAAATCCCTTCCTCACCTTTGATGTTGAGGTCGCCTGTCTAGGTGGGGTGCTATTCTGGGCCTACATCGCCCTGGTTGTGGCTGAGTTTAGAGCCACCGGCAAACAGCGCTTGATCGGTATCTTTGCAGGGGTGGCTATACTCCTAGCGTTTAACTTCTTCCGCATAACGCTGAGCATTTATTTGGAATGGCGAACAGGGATTAATGTTCACGACTATTTCTATTTGTTCAATATGGTCTTTGTGCTGCTGGTCTGGGCAGGATGGTTGAGGACTTTGAGGCGTAGACGGGCGGCGCCTGCTCCAGCCGGCACCCTCCCATCTTCCCCACTACCCCATTGATGGTCCTCAGCGCTACAGTGGCGATGCTCCTCCGGGTAGATGTGATTTAACTGTCACCCTGAACGATAGTGAAGGGTCTCAGATTCTTCCCCCGATAAATCGGGGTCAGAATGACAAATTGGGATTGTTGAACGCCTCTCTTGGCCATATCGTTGATATTGGCTTCCTCTTCTGCTATATTCAAGAAAAGTCGTCCTTCTTGAGGATGCTTTCAGTTTAGTAAAGGAATAGCGGTGAGGGTTTCAAAACGCGTCAAAGGACTGCCACCCTATCTCTTTGTGCAGATCTCAGAAAAGATTGCTCAGAAGGAGGCCAAGGGGGAGGATGTAATTAGCTTTGCCATTGGCGATCCTGACATCCCTACCCCAGACCATATTATCCAGCGGCTGTGCCAGGCAGCCAGAGATCCGGCTAACCATAGGTACCCCGAGACTATAGGGCTGCCTCAGTTTCGCCAGGCCATTGCCAGGTGGTATGAGCGCCGTTTTGGTGTAGTCCTCGATCCTGATAAGGAAGTGCTGCCTCTCATTGGTTCAAAGGAGGGCATTGGGCACATTGCCTTATGCTTTATTGACCCTGGTGACATCGCTCTGGTGCCTGACCCTGCCTACCCGGTCTATTCCGTGAGCACCATGTTTGCTGGCGGTGAATCTTACTTCATGCCTTTAACTGAGGCCAACGATTTCCTGCCTGACCTGGAACGGATACCAGCAAAGGTAGCCCGCCGCGCCAAGCTCTTGTGGTTGAATTATCCCAACAACCCTACCGCAGCCACTGCTGAGCTTGATTTCTTCCAAAAGGTGGTTGACTTTGCCATGAGGTATGACCTTGTCGTTTGCCATGATGCCCCATATACTGAAGTGGCTTTTGATGGCTATCGAGCGGTTAGTTTCATGCAGGTGCCCCAGGCCAGAGAGGTGGGTGTGGAGTTTCACTCCCTATCCAAGAGCTACAATATGACGGGATGGCGAGTGGGGATGGTGGTCGGCAACGCCCAGATGGTAGACGCCTTAATGAGGATCAAATCAAACCTGGATTCGGGGATTCCCCAGGCTATCCAGTATGCAGCTATCGAAGCACTGCAAGGGACTCAGGAGTGCATCGAGGAGCATAATGTGATCTACCAGCGGCGGCGTGACCAGATGGTGAAGGTTCTCCGGGAGATAGGTCTCCAGGTAAGACCCCCCAAAGCCAGCCTTTATCTGTGGGCCAGAATCCCTCAAGGCTACACTTCGTTGGAATTTGCTACCCGGCTATTAGATGAGGCAGGGGTAGTAGTCACCCCTGGCACGGGCTATGGCAGGTATGGTGAGGGCTACATTCGCCTCTCCCTTACTGCCCCGGATGATAAAATTGAGCAGGGCCTGGCCCGTTTGTCTGCCTGGCATAGCAAGATGACATAAAAAGCAAGGATTGATGACATAATTTTGGTTAATTGACATAAATTATTGACATAAGGAGGCATCATCCCTAGAGAAATCTTTTCCACCCAAGAAGTTGCAGAGCGGGCTTTCCTAGTTGGAGTGGAGATAAAGGGCCATAGAGATAGGTGGTCAGTGGAAGACTCCCTAGCTGAGCTAGCCAATCTAGCTCGTACGGCTGATGCTGAGGTAGTGGGGGAGTTAACACAGCGGCTAGAAAGGCCATTGCCTACCTATATAGGTAGTGGCAAGCTGAAGGAGCTGGCAGCCCTCAGGTCTGAGACGGGTTACAGTGTAGTCATTTTCGATGATGAGCTTTCCCCGCACCAGCAGAGGAATTTGGAGGAGGCTCTCCAGGTTAAGGTTATTGACCGCACTGCTTTAATCCTAGACATCTTTGCCAGGAGTGCCCAAACTCGTGAAGGGCAATTGCAGGTGGAGCTAGCCCAAAACCAGTATCTGCTGCCTCGCCTTGTGGGACAATGGAGCCACCTCGAGCGCCTTGGCGGTGGCATAGGCACCAGGGGACCCGGGGAGTCACAGCTAGAAACAGATAGGCGTCTGGTAGAGCTAAGGATTCACCGCCTAAAAGAAGAAATTGAGGAGGTGCGAAGACACCGTGCCCTTTACCGAAAACAGCGTAAAAAGGGCGGCATCCCTATTGTATCCCTCGTCGGCTACACCAATGCCGGGAAAAGCACTCTGCTCAATACTCTAAGCAATGCCAATGTATTGGTGGAGGATAAGCTCTTTACCACTCTTGACCCGGTAACCCGCCGCATTACCTTGCCTAACCAGCAACCTATACTGCTCACTGACACTGTGGGCTTCATTCATAAGCTGCCTCCCATGGTGGTGGCTGCCTTCAGAGCCACCCTGGAGGAATTGGGCGAAGCAGATTTGATTCTCCACCTGGTGGATATCACGCATAAGAATGCGGCTGAGCAGTGTCAGACGGTGGAGGATATATTAATTGAGCTTAATCTTAATGATAAACCAAGACTTACCCTTCTTAATAAAATAGACCTATTGGGAGGCGATGGTTTAGAAGATGGTCAGCTCGCCGCACAACTTCAGCTCGAAGAGTCTTGTCGACAGATGGATAGTCAGGGGATGTTATTCATTTCGGCTGCCAGGGGACAGGGTCTGCCGGAGCTCCTGGAGCGAATTTCGGCTAGTTTGGTTATGTCAAGGGCTTGACAAAGGGGTCTGGAAGGGGTATTGTCGCAAAAGTGTTGTTATGCGACCCAAATTGTCATTCTGAGGGAGCAAAGAGACCGAAGAATCTCGCTCAGGGGCAGGGTGACAGTTTAAACAGCTCTAGTCTAGGCTTGGGGATGACTAGGAATCTTTTGAGTAAGCTTGAGGTGGGATGAACATGACTGTGGATGAAGCTATTGACCAGTTCCTGGAACATCTGGAGATTGAAAAGGGTTGTGCACCTCTTACCATCCAGGTCTATCAGCACTACTTGAAGCGCTTTTCTGAATGGCTGGGGGAGACTTTCCCCCAAACAAGACTGGAAGATATAGACCTGGAGCTTGTTCGGCAATATAGGTTGTATTTGGCACGACTAACTGCTCCCAGTGGCTCGCCCCTCAAAAAGGTCACCCAGGGTTACCACATCATTGCTCTGAGAGCGTTTCTGCGCTATCTCATAGTGCAGCGCAATATTTCTACCTTATCACCGGAAAAAATAGAGCTTCCTAAAGGTATTTCTAGAACGGTTACCTTTTTGAACTCGGAGCAGGTAGAGAGACTGGTGAATAGTCCAGATACATCAAAGGTGGTGGGGCTGAGAGATCGGGCTATTCTGGAGACCCTATTCAGCACGGGTCTGAGAGTGTCGGAGCTAGTGCGCATAAATCGAGATCAGATAGACCTGGAGCGCCAGGAGTTTGGTGTAGTTGGTAAAGGCAGCAAGCCACGGGTAGTATTCCTGTCGGATGCTGCAGCAGGGTGGATTAGGCGTTACTTGGAGTCGCGTGAGGACTATTTCAAGCCCTTGTTCATTCGATATGCTGGCCAGCAAGACTCAACCAAAGGTGGTGAGAAGATGCGACTGACTCCCAGGTCGGTGGAGCGGGTTGTGGCGAGGTATGCCAGAATGTGCGGCTTGCCAGTAAAGACAACTCCTCACACCCTGAGGCATTCCTTTGCCACAGACCTGTTGATTGCTGGGGCTGATATTCGCTCCGTTCAAGAAATGCTGGGGCATGAAAGCATCAGGACAACACAAGTCTATACCCATGTTACCGATAGACAGCTAAAAGAGGTGCATCGAGCTTTTCATGGTAGAAGCAAAGAGGCCCAGCGGGAATAGAGAGCCTGTCGAGATTAAAAGCAGGTGGGTTAAGGTGGGGGAGGTCAATACTCATTATATGGTGGCTGGAGAAGGCTCCCCATTACTGTTGCTTCATGGTGGTGCCAATGACTGGAGCGATTGGAAGTCGAATGTTGGTCCCCTCTCCCAACATTACCGTGTTTACGCGCCAGATCTAGTGGGCTATGGTCTTAGCGACGGCCTAGAATCTGAATATACTATGGACTACTTTGTGAACTTTCTGGATGACTTCACCCAGGTCTTAGAGCTGAAACGGGCTAACCTAGCAGGCTTCTCTGTGGGAGGAGGCATCGCCTTAGGCTTTGCCCTCCGCTTTCCCAGCAGGGTGGAGAAGCTGGTCTTAGTAGATAGCACCGGACTGGGGAAAGATATTAATCCTTTAGGCAGATTCATTGGCACCTTAGGAACGGTGTTAGGGCGGCTTCGTGGCCAGAGGCCCCTTCCCCGTTTAAAGGGAACTGAGCGAGTCTTTTTTCTAGATAGGTTACCTGAGGTGCAGACACCAACCCTGATCGTTTGGGGTAAAAAGGATATTTACCTTCCTGTTGCCTATGCTTACCTGGCCCACAAACTGCTAGCCAATTCACAACTTTACGTCTTCCCACAAAGCGGACATGCCCCTCATAAGGAAAGGAGTGAGGAGTTCAACCGCCTGATTTTGGACTTCCTGGGAGAAAGAGTTCAGAGGCCTCTCGCATTATGTCAACTTAACTCTTGACAAGGCTTTCGTCTGAAGGTTAGATTATCCTGGGCGGGTGTAACTCAGCGGTAGAGTGCTTGCTTCCCAAGCAAGACGTCGGGAGTTCGAATCTCCTCGCCCGCTCCATCAACAAGAACGCCTCTTAGAAAACTGCCAGGAGTCTCCTGTTGGGGTAGGGGTAGGAGGGGAAAACCCTGCCTCTGCCAAAAAACCGCCTTATTTTGCGTCTCAAGAAGCGGTTTTAGGCCAAATATTCCACTATGTCATGGCGACCCCGATTTATCGGGGGAAGCAATCTCGGCGCAGGAGGGGGTGTGTCTCTTTGAGGTCAGGTGAGGCACCTGACACCCACAGTTGGGGTTTCCCACAGGGGCTTGCACTGTGGGAAAGCCTTTTCAGGCTTGATAAGAAAGCGGACTCCGATATAATCGGAGTCCCTACATCTCACCCTAGCCCTCTCCCTCGAAGAGAGAGGGCACAATCTCCTCTTATTTCTTATTCAAAACTGGCTAACCCCAAAGCTACAGGCATCTTGACAAGATCTCAAGAATGTATCAATATGTTGGCAATAAAATTGATAGGGAGGCGAAGCATGGCAGAGCTACGTGACGAACCAGACTTGCGTGAGAGAATGGAGAGGCTTCAGGAACAACTAAAAGGCCCCGCCGAGTGGCACAGGTCACCTGAGCCAGTGGCCAAAGTCGAGGAGCAGGTAAAGGACATTGTCGACTGGCATATGTTGGATGAGCGAGTGGTCAAACTTGAGGAGCAAGCCAAAGACACCGCCGAGTGGCAAAAGTTTGACAGGCGACTGGTGAGGGTAGAGGAGCGGCTAGACCATATTGTGGATTTACAGAGGAAGGAGATCTTCCAGAACACTTTGGCTATAGCCTTTGCCATTGCCCTCGGCATGACCGGTAGCGTCCTAGCTGTGCTGGCAATCTTGAAGGTTTTCTGAAGAAGCCGGGGGGTGAATCCCCACTGCTGCTCCAGTAGTATGCCCGAATGGAAAAAGCACTGGATTGCAGTGAATTGGCTAATTGCTGATAAACTATTGATAAATAATTACCAGGTTTTTGGAGTTCTACAGGACTGAAGTGACCAAAATATTTACCTTGGTTGGAGAGACCAACCTGCCGCCTTCTCAGGAAAAGATTCTGGAATTCCTTAAACTGCATCCCTATGAGGTCTTTGCTATTAAGGAAGTGAAAGAAGTAGCACAAACCTTGGGGATGAACAAGAGCAATGCTAGTTGGTGCTTCTGGGCCTTGGAGAAAAGACACCTCATCGGCAAGCGGAGGCTGGGCAGAAAGGTCTACTATGGCTCATTAGAGGCAATGGATCAGTTGGATAGGGAACTGAGGAAGAAAGGGCAGCCATAAAGGGCAAATTGATGCTAAGGAGGCAAGCACATGGGAGTAACGCTTCAAGGTAGGAACGGAGTGGTCACCGGTGCGGGGCGGGGAATTGGCAGGGAAATAGCCTTGGCGCTAGCCGCAGAGGGTGCCAAGCTGGTGGTTAATGACCCCGGTGTGAGCCGGGTGGGAACCGGGACTGATGTAGCACCTGCGGACGAGGTAGTGGTCGAAATCAGAAAGCACGGTGGGACGGCTGTGGCTAACTACGATTCAGTGACTGATTTCGCCTCTGCTGAGAGGATTGTCAAGAGTTGCGTTGATAACTTCGGTCGAATAGACATCCTAGTCAACTGCGCTGGCATTCTTCGGGATCGCATGATCTTCAATATGTCGGAAGAAGAGTGGGACATGGTACTCAGTGTCCACCTCAAGGGCACTTTTAACATGTGTCGTCATGCCTCTCGATGGATGAGGGAGCAGAGATACGGGCGAATAATAAATGTTGCCTCGGCTGCCTGGCTGGGCAGCACCGGACAATCCAACTATAGTGCTGCCAAAGGAGGGATAGTAAGCTTTACCCGCAGCATTGCCTTAGAATTGGGAAGATATGGCGTAACCTGCAACTGTATCGTCCCTATGGCAGCCACTCGGATGACCTTGAGTGACGATGTAAAGGCAAAATTTAAGATGCAGTTAGATTCGGGAGCTATTACTAAGGAGCGATATGAAGAGCTGGTAAATATGCCTGGCCCTGAGTTTGTGGCTCCCGCCGTAGTTTATCTGGCTACAGATGCAGCCGCCAATATAAATGGTTTAGTTGTTCGCAGTGCCGGTGGCACAGTAGGCGTATACTCTGAACCATCAATAGCAAAAATCATTCACAAAAACTACCGCAAAGAGGGCCTCTGGACAGTGGACGAACTAGCTGACCTGGTGCCCAAGATATTGCTTGTTGGTTATGTCAACCCAGCACCGCCCGAGGAAAAGGCAAAATAGAGAAAATCAGAGGACTCACCTCTGCCCATATCTATCGTAGAACACAATCTCGGAGAGTTCCTTTCTTGGTCTGGCCTCCGGCTCCTCGTCAGGGTAACCTAGCGGGGTCATTTCCACAAATACAATGCCCTGGGGCAGTTGGAGTATTTCGGCTGCCCTCTTAGCATCTACCCATCCCACATGGACTGTGCCCAGGCCCAAAGAGCAAGCCGCCAGAACCAGATTCTGCATGGCCAAGGCTACATCGAACATAAACCAGTCGCCTTTATCAGTGCATACCTCGCCTCGCTTGTAACCTGATTTTCCCAGCTCGGCACAGGCTGCTATGACTACTGGTGCTTCTCTGACAGCGGAGGTGGCTACATTGCCGGGGCTGAGGGCATCTGCCAACTCAGCCTTAACCACAGGGTCTCGCACCACTACAAACCTCCAGCACTGGCTGTTTCGCCAAGAGGGAGCCCAACGAGCAGCCTCCAGGACTACCTTGAGGTCCTCTTCCTTCACCGGGTCTGCTTTGTAGCGGCGAATGCTCTTTCTTGCTTGAATGGCTGATATTACTTCCATCATGCTCCTTTCTTTGAGCCTTTCTATTGCGTGTGTTTACTTGTCACCCTGAGGTCGCCTGAGGCGACCGAAGGGTCTCTAGATTCTTCCCCGATAAATCGGGGTCAGAATGACAATTAGGTTTGGTAAACGTCCTCTTCTGTTGTATGTATTGTCGGTTCTCCATAGTACAAATCACCTAGTAGGGCTCTATTCTCTTTTCTATTATTAACCTTGTGACTCGCCGGTGACCATGGTTATCAGGCTTCCGTCAAGGCGTCTTAGTATTAAGCTGCCATTGGGGTTTATTGATTCGGCGTAGCCCTCTTCTATCGTATCCCCGGATTTCACCCGCACCAACTTGCCCAGTGTTTCCACCCGAGCCAGCCACCTCTCATAGATCTTTCTCCCGCCCTGCAATTCTTGATAGATTTGCTCAAATTCCTCTAGTAGTGATGGTAGTATTTCCTCTGGAGATATTTCCCTTCCTGATTCAGTAGAGAGGCTGGTGGCTATAGCCGAGATTTCAGTAAAAGCCAAGGCATCAAATTTGGCATTTATGCCTATACCAAGAATGGTAGCTTTAAGCTCACCACCATCGAAGATGTTCTCCATCAAAATACCGCTTACTTTCTTGCCGTTAAGGAGAACATCATTGGGCCACTTAATCGTCGGCTTTAGCCCACTTACCTTTTCGATACTTTGGACAGTGGCTAGGCAGGCAGCCATATTGAGCTGAGGTAATTGGGGCAAGGTAGGACGAAGGATGATAGATAACGAAAGGCTACCACCCGGGGGTGACAGCCATTTCCGCCCCAACCTTCCCCTGCCGGCTGTCTGCTCGCCAGCAATAATAACAGTCCCCTCACCCATCCCTTCCTTGGCCATCCTCTTGGCCATATCCATGGTGGAGGGGAGGCTAGGGTAGTAGAGGATATTTCGCCCAATGAGACTGGTATTTAAGCCTTTGAGGATTGAAGCTGATGAAATATTAACTTCCTATTTTGGGATTACTAACAGTGCAAGCTTTGAAGAGATAGAGAAGCTCCTTACTTCCTCTCAAATTTCTTACATCTGCCAGCATCGGTATCAGGCGTTACCTTGGTGGCTCCGCACCTTTTGCCCAGGCACCTGAACCCTCCCCCTTTCGGATTGGGCACCAGTAGTTTGCACTCTCCGCAGGTTGGCATTTGAGTCCACCTCTCCTTCCTATCCTTGGATTTGTCCAGCAAAAGTCGGCTGAGAGGGTCTAAGACTAAGCTCAATTGATTCTAAAATCCCCCTCTTCACTTTGTCAACTTCTGACCACGGGAGTGTTTAGTGTCATTGCTTCCCCCGATAAATCGGGGTCGCAATGACGGTTTAAGTTAATTAAATGTTCTCTGCTGCTTCGCTGCTTCCATTTCCAAATACGATGTGAAGTTTGACACTATTTAAATAGATAAATTAGAATCCATAGGGAGTTTCATCGCTTCGAGAGGTGACAAAGTGGACTTTGCTTTTTCGAAGGAAGAAGAAGCCTTTCGCCAAGAGGTCCGGGATTTCCTGAATAAGGAAGTGACGCCTGAGGTTATAAGAGAGGCCGAGTCTGGGTTGGGGTGGGGCCCTCACACCTGGGAATTCATCCAAAAGCTAGGTAGGAAAAGATGGCTATGCCCCTCTTGGCCAAAAGAGTATGGAGGTCTGGGGCTTCCGCCGCTCTACCGCTTTATCATCCATGAGGAGCTAGATTATTCCGGAGCAGTGCCTGAAGCTCTAATGATAGGGGTAGGTATAGCAGGTCCTACTATTATGCTCTATGGCACGGAGGAACAGAAAAGGGAATATCTTCCCAGGCTCGCCAGAGGTGAGATTGAATTTGCCCTGGGCTATACTGAACCCGAGGCAGGTTCTGACCTGGCCAACCTGCGAATTCGGGCGGAAGAAGCTGATGATCACTATGTACTAAATGGGCAAAAGCTTTTTAATACCCGGTGCCACTACGCTCAATATCACTGGCTGGGGGCTCGAACCGACCCTCATGTGCCTAAACATAGGGGTATCTCTCTATTTATTGTTGACCTGAAGAGCCCAGGGATAACCATTCGCCCTTTGTGGACCCTGAGCGGCGTGAGGACGAACGAAGTTTTCTACGACAATGTTCTGGTTCCCAAGAAGAATCTGGTGGGTGAGAAGAATCGTGGATTTTACTACATGATGACCGCCCTTGAATTCGAGCGTGTCCTTTCCGTAGGAGGGCTAAGGAGGGTTTTTGAGGAGGTAGTAGGTTATGTCAAGGAGAGGCCTGCCTTAAACAATGATACACTCATCCGACAGCAGATAGCCGAGCTAGGGACAGAGATTGAGGTAGCGAAATTATTTGTCTATCGACTAGCTTGGCTGCAGACCAAGCGCATCGTGGCGAACTACGAAGCTGCGGCATTGAAACTTTTTGCCAGTGAGCTATGGCAGAGGCTGTCAAATTCAGCCATGGAGATACTAGGTCTTCATGGACAGCTTCAAAGGAACTCCAAGTGGGCGCCTCTTAATGGCAGGATAGAGCGCCTCTCCCGGGAAAGCATCTTTTATACCTTTGCCGGAGGAACCTCAGAGGTGATGAGAAACATTATTGCTACCAGAGGTCTAGGACTTCCCAGATAGGTTCTGGGGCTTTTTGACTACCTCATTACAGAATGGTCAGTAGTTTTTTTGGAAGAAAAAAGGAAAAAAGGCCCGTCCCCCGCCTGCAGCCACCGGAGGCAGACTTTACTGCCGAACCTGTCTCTGGCATGGCACCGCTCAGTGTCCAGTTCACTGATCAGTCTAAAGGTGAGATTATTGGTTGGGCTTGGGACTTCGGTGATGGCGTCACGAGTGTAGAGCAGCATCCGAATCATACCTATGCTAAGACGGGAACCTATACTGTCTCTCTTACCGTGTCTAATGCTGCCGGCAGCAATACTACGAGTAAGGTTAACCTTGTTACCATATACCCTATAATAGAGGAATGGTATCCTGAGGATGTTCTCCCTTATGACATCCTTACATTAGATATTTCCACTCTGCTAGAACTTACCGATAATGGCAAAGTTGTGCTGGGGGAGGAATTTAAGGAGCATACTGGTTTGCAAGGCTATTTGGCTGAAGAAGTTGCTAGGCTGGGTGGAGACGTTTGGGAGGCAAGAAAACAGACCCTGCAGATGCTAATGGATAGATCGAAGGAAATTGAATCGCACTTCAATGCTCTCAAGTCAAAACTCAACTCTGATGGACATGCTATGAAAGCCAAGGAGTTGCGGTTGATAGAGGTAGATGAAAAAGTTCCCCTTGTAGAACAGTATTTGCAGGAGCTGAGAACAGCACTGAACGATGGTTTGGATGCCATAAGGTTTAGGGATGAAGATAGCCTCACTCAGCTCAATGCACGGCTCTGGATGGAATTCCAACTTTTCACACTGCCACTGCTGACCGAGGATTACAATTACTGGCCTTACCCTGCCACTGTCCGTTGGCGGAAAGCATGGTTGAATTTACATTGCGATCATGATGGCACATTCTCCGTCTCAACGACTTCTGAACCAACCTACCAGCATTATCAGACAAGGGTGATGGAAATATGCCCCATCTGTAAACGTATTGTTTCAATAGGGAGCAGGCTAGAGGTATCGCCCTACTGCACTAAATTGTTCCAGGCTGAAAAAAACAAAGTCAATTTTGCCTATGTCTACGCCTACGAGTGCGACGACCGGGCGACTGGGGGTTATACCGGCGCCACTCATATTGTTCTCATTTACCCCACTGAAAAAGAATTGGAAGAGACAAGGGAATATTACTCCTCTGAGCAGAATTATCAAGAAACGGGAATCCTCTTCGGCGGACAAAAAGCAGGTATGAAACTAGACAGCCATGTTGAATACCTTTCACTAAAATACAAAGACAACGCCCTTTGTTTAAGCCTCAGTTGGTGATACTCAGGTTATTGATGAGTTCGGCTGGACAGAATACCCCGCAATTCCTTTGAAAGGCTAGTCACCCTCAAGCTCGCTAAGAAGGGCTATCCAGACACTATCCTCATCCCTCTGGACACAGATTGGTGGAACGCCTCCCCTGGAACAGACCAAGAAGGGCTTCTCAAAGCTGAGAAACAGCATAATGCTATCTTGGATGAAGTCCACAAAGGCTTCATTCTCACTCATTAGCTGAGTAACATTCTCGCTGGTCATCACTTTACCACTTGGCATGATTGGCTCTCCTCTACATTTTATGACCTTTTCTCACCAAGCTCAACAACTGGAGGGATAAACTTTGGTATAAGATGCCACCTTTCCCACCTTCCACATAGCCTTCGTTCTGATGAACCGTTAGGCTCATCAAGTTGACCCTATTTACTCGCTTTGCATTAACCAAATTAGCCTTACGCAACGTCAAGCAACGTGAATAAAATAGGATAGCAAGCAGAAGGTCACCCCCCTTCTAGCTAGATGAGGGAGATGGGAAGCATAATTTCCACCTCCTTCTTCTTTTTTTGCCTTTGAAGACATCCTTCAAGAGCGAAGCCCGGCGGATTTGGAGAGGGCATTTCTTAGCACTGGCCTCGACGTAGTTCACCAGGAGCAGCTAGTCATGGTCTGTGAAACTTAGCAGGAGGCTGTTGAAGAGGTCTCTCTTTTGCACGTGAGGCGCATGGCCATAGCCTGGTAAGATCTCCAGACGTGCCTCAGGTATCAGTTCCTTAGCCCTAAGTGCACCGCTAAGGGGGAAGTAGGGATCATGGCGGCTCCACACAATGAGGGTGGGCACCTTGAGGCCTGGCAGTTCCTCAAGGCATAACCAGTCCTTATCCTGGCCGTCCTTCTTCAGCAACCTGGGGTGGGGTTGTGGACGCCTTAGAACCTTAGCCACTCCCCAAATTGCGCTGATGAGGAAGCTTCCCCAGCGGGCCAGCCTGCTGAATCCTAGTGTATCTACGAGAACCAATCTGCGAACCATTTCCGGGTGACGAAGGGCAATCTCCAAACATACTCTTCCCCCAACGGAATGTCCCACCAGAACATGGGGACCCCTACCCAGCGTTTGGATAAATCCCAGGGTAAATTCCACGAGGTCTGACAAATAGTAGCCGCTGTTATCCTCGCCATCTGGTCCGTAGCCTATCAGGTCCGGAGCGTAGAGGCAGCGGCAGGAGGAGAGGGCGGCTATGGTCCCGAGCCAGTCCCGAGAGTCGCTGGCGATGCCATGGAGCAAGACCACCGAGGGTCCTCTCCCCGCCTTTAGGTAACGCGCCTGATGGCTATTCACTTTGAGCTTTAGACTTTGGATAGCGCCTTCAGTCTGCAGGTCAGTGGAGATCTGGTAACGATTGGTGATATCGGCTCTGGCAATTGGCTTCACTTTCATCATTTACCATGTCTACTTTGACACATTTCCCCCGCATTAGGAAGAGATTATGTTCTAGAACATTGTTATATTATCGCTTTCCAGGGCTGCATTAGGGACAATCATTAATGGACTTTTTGTTCCACCATGTTCATCTGCTCTGGCAAGCCACTGTGTTAAGGTGTTGACATGCCATAGGCAGGGGTATAGTATCTTACGTGGAAGACCGCGCAGTGACATACCGTACAGGGAAGCAATAGAATGAAATGCCCCAAATGCCAGTTTGACAATCCAGAGGGGATGCAATTCTGTGGCCAGTGCGCAGCAAAGTTGGAAAGGATTTGCCCACAGTGCAATTTCCCAAATCCACCTGAGTTTAAATTCTGTGGAAAGTGTGCCCACGATCTGAGGGAACCCAAAGCAACCCCTCCCATCGACTACTCTCGGCCCCAAACCTACACCCCAAAATTCCTGGCGGATAAGATACTCACTACACGCAGCGCCCTTGAAGGGGAGCGGAAGCTAGTGACCGTGCTCTTCGCCGATGTGGCCAACTACACCTCCATGTCAGAGAAGCTTGACCCAGAGGAAGTTCATCAGATCATGGATGGCTGCTTCAAACTTTTAATAGACCAAATTCACAGATATGAAGGCACCATTGACAAGTTCACCGGCGATGGGGTAATGGCCCTCTTTGGTGCCCCGGTAGCTCATGAGGACCATGCTCAGCGGGCCTGCTATGCCTCCCTGGCCATACAGAGAGCCCTCGAAGGATATGGTGAGAAGATAAGGAAGGAGTGTGGGGTGGAGTTCAAGATGCGGGTGGGGCTGAACTCTGGCCCGGTGATTGTGGGCGCCGTGGGAGATGACCTGCGGATGGACTACACCGCCATTGGAGACACGGTCAATCTGGCCTCCAGGATGCAGAGCATGGCCAGGCCTGGCATCATCTTGGTTTCGGCGGACACCCACAGGATGGCCAGGGATTTCTTCACCTTCGAGCCTCTGGGCAAAATAGAAGTGAAGGGAAAAGAAGAACCGGTAGAGGCCTACCAGTTGATAGAAGCCACTCGTGTTGAAACACGTCTCGAGGCGGCCATCGCCAGGGGCCTCACCAGATTCGTGGGGCGGGAGAAGGAGATGGCTATCCTTAAAGAGGCCTTCGAGAAAGCAAAGTCAGGCTCGGGTCAGGTGGTGGGGATTGTCGGTGAGGCTGGGGTAGGCAAATCGAGGCTTGTCCTGGAGCTGAGGCAAATGCTGGCTCAGGACGAATACACCTACCTTGACGGGCACTGTCTGCATTATGGCAGTTCCATGCCCTACGTGCCCCTGCTCGATATCCTGAGGTCATACTTCGATATCGGGGAGGGAGAGCGGGAATTCGTCATCAAGAAGAAGATGGCGGAGAAGCTCAGCCACCTTGACGAGGAGCTAAAGGGCATACTGCCGCCACTCCATGACCTATTCTCCCTCAAGGTGGAGGATGAAGGATACCTCTGGCTGGAGCCGCAGAAGAAGAGGGAGAGGATCTTCGAGGCCATGAGGGACCTGCTGGTCCGCGAAAGCCAACGGAAGCCCCTGGTTCTGGCCGTTGACGACCTGCAGTGGATTGACCGTACCTCGGATGAGTTCCTTAACTACTTCATCGGCTGGCTGGCAGGCAGCCACATCATGTTGGTCCTGCTCTACAGACCGGAATATGTCCATCAATGGGGCAGCAAGTCCTACTACAGCCAGATTGGCGTGGAGCAGCTCTCCACCAGTGCCAGCGCCGAGCTGGTGCGTGCCATGCTAGAAGAGGGAGAGGTAGCCCCGGAACTGAGGGAAGTCATCTTGGACAGAGCTGCTGGCAACCCCCTCTTCATGGAGGAGTTCACTCATACCCTGCTGGAAAACGGCTCGATTCGGAAAAAGGACCACCAGTACGTCTTGACCCGGAAGGTGTCTGAAATCCAGGTGCCGGATACCATCCAGGGGATCATTGCTGCCCGGATGGACCGTCTGGAGGAGAACCTGAAGCGGACGATGCAGGTGGCCTCGGTCATCGGGAGGGACTTCGCCTACCGCATCCTGCATACCATCACTGGGATGCAAGAGGAGCTCAAGTCATATTTGATGAACCTCCAGGGGCTGGAGTTCATCTACGAGAAGAGCCTCTTCCCGGAGCTGGAATACGTCTTCAAGCACACCCTGACCCAGGAGGTAGCCTACAGCAGCCTGCTGGTGAAGAGGAGGAAGGGGCTCCATGACAGGATAGGGCAAGCCATCGAGGAGCTCTATCCGGATAAGCTGGAGGAGTTCTACGAGGCCCTGGCCTATCACTACCTTAGGGGTGAGAACTGGGAGAAGGCCTACCAGTACCTCCTGGCATCAGCTATAAAGGTAGGCATGCGCTATTCGCTGTGGGAGGCCTTCCGTTTTGGGAAAGAAGGCATCAATGTGCTGAGCAAGATGTCTCAGACCGAGGAGAACAAGAGGCGGAGTATTGACGCTCGTGGTATGTTGGCACTGGTGATGATGGCCCTAGGCTATCCCGAGGATTCCCTCGAGATTCTCCAGGAAGGGGAGAGGCTTTCCCGGGAGCTGGGCGATGAGAAATCCCTGGCCAGATTTCACGGCCACATCGGCACGTATCATACTTGGACTGGCGATACCCAGGAGAGCGTGAAGTACCTGGAGGGCGCCTTTCAGGCGGCGGAGAGGGCCCAGGATGTTGAGCTTATGGCGCCCATCGCATTTCAGCTCTGCGTAACCTATGGCAACCAGGGGTATGTCCGCAAAGCGGCTGAGGTGGCTGCCAAGGTCATTGCTTTGCTGGAGAGCACGCAAAGGGAATCTGAGTCTCTTGGATGGGGCCTTTTCAATCTCTACTCGGCGCTGCTCGCATCCTATGGAAATGCTCTGGCATGGATGGGTGATTTTGAGGAGGGACAAGCTCAGTGTGAGAAAGCGCTTCGCTTCGCTGCGAAGCTCAATGACCTGGGCGGCATGGGTTTTGTGGAATACCTCTACGCCTGGTGTTACATGCTCCAGGGAGACGGCAGGAAGGGCATTGAGCACATGCAGAGCGCTATTAAACACCTCGAGGAAGCACAGATTGTAAGCATACTTGGTGGCGCTTGGACCAGCCTTGGCTTTGGATATGGTTTGCTGGGCCAGATAGACACCGCGCTCAATCATATGAAGAAAGGCCTTGAAACCGATCTTGCGTTGGGATGCCCCTCAGGCTTCTACTTTCATTACGGATGGTTGAGTATCCTCTACCTTGAGTCAGGCGATCTGGAAGATGCCCGGAGCTGTGCTGAGAAGACTCTGGAGCTGGCACAGAAGGAGCACAGCAAGCTGTGGGAAGCAGGGGCATGGCTGGTACTGGGCAGCATAATGGGGAAAACAGACAAGACACGGTCTGCTGAAGCAGAGCAATACATTCTCCAGGGAATGAAGTCCCTAGATGAAGCGGAAGCCAGAGCATTGTATGTTCTGGCACATCCGTACCTGGGCGAATTCTATGTTGACACTGGCCAGAGGCAAAAGGCTCTGGAAACCCTGGAGAAGGCACAGCAGATGATGGAAGAGATGGGCATGACTGGCCCCTATGTAGCCTGGACACAAAGCCTGCTGGAGAAGCTGCAAGGCTGATTGATAATAAGGCAATAATCCAAATCTAACCTAATTAATATCCTTCGCCCCGCCTCAGGTGACACTCCATACTCCCTACCAAGTTGACGCAGGCTTCTGGTCTCATATTGCTTCAACTGAGCAAGCGACGTATTGCAGACACGACCTCGACCCCGCTCCGTGTCGGTCATGCCGATTGTTTTTCCGTTGCTACCGGCGAACTGTGGCCAAACCATCTTGACAGGTAAGGCCCCTAGTTGTATAAGGTAAGTTGTTCGCTCTGCAATACCATCATCAGAACCCTTGTTGCTTGGGTGCTTTGCCCCTTTAACAATATCAAAGTGGAAAGGAGGTAGGAAAATGAAATTCCTGATTCTGAGTAGCTGGCCTGTTGAGAAGGCAGCAGAGGTGGCTGCCGCAAGCGATAAGGCATTGGCCAATGCACCACGGGAGCGCAGAACACCTGGCTATATGCCACTGTGTGCCCTTCCCGAGGTACCCCCAGATTCTATGGTGTC
>Ga0209314_10000494_pt1 | contig 17650 bp, 20 predicted proteins | sample I19B2metaG_FD_184146 | JGI IMG/M metagenome (GOLD analysis project Ga0209314, IMG submission 184146) | Lake sediment bacterial and archeal communities from Gulf of Boni, Indonesia to study Microbial Dark Matter (Phase II) - ​I19B2 metaG... | ecosystem: Environmental > Aquatic > Freshwater >...
AGAGAACCTCCTCGGCGGTTTCACAGTCTACCACCTTTCCGACAGCGAGCGTTTTTTCGTAAATCTCTCTTTTCATTTGAATCAACATGTCTCTGGTGTATTTTTGTTGGAATTGCGTGTATTCCTCGACTGGTAGGTGATATTGTAGGAGGTGAACGTTGGGGTTCTTCTCGGTGATGGCCCAGTCTCCCATCTTCATGATGATTTTGTCGGAAATAAGAACCATGATGAACTGGAAAGCTACTAGCACTATGGGCGCATAGGCTCCAAATGTCATGAATACAAAGATGCTGACTGCGATGAATATAATGAAGAGGAAGAGCATGTTCTCGAAGAAGATTTTGCTAATGAGTTTTCTACGCCTTAACAGAACTTTTTCAGGTATAACCTCTTCACCCTCCACCCAAGCAAAGTAAAGCGTAGTTCTTCGAACTTTTTCCTCGAACAACTGAACACCGATGATCAGGTCTTCCCTCAACTGGTCTAGCGCTTCTTTAGGAATAGTTACATCACTGGGAATCATTTTCACTTGAACGGGCTTTCCAGCTCTCATCTCAACGTCGACGCTCCATCTTCTCTCGGGTCCGAGAGCCGTGAAGGCAAGAACGTAATCATGATCCACGAAGGTTCGTTTGACGTTGGTGAAGCGTTCTTGAAGGGGAAGTATATAGTGCTGATGTATGAACTTCAGTAGCTCGTCAAGATATGCGGATGTAACCTCGGTGTCTATCACAAAGGAAACGACGTTTTCAGAAATTGTTCTTCCTCCACTCCATGACTTAGAGGTTCCTTTCCATATAAAACATGCTAAGCTTCTTTAATTTTTACTTTTAGGAGTTCTGTACCAACCACCTTAACCTCGGTCGGACTAGTGGTAACAGAGTCGATTATGCCCTCAACTACAATCTGTTTGCCAGAAGACCCCCCCAGCCACGTTACCTTGTTCTTTGTTCGCTCAATTAATCCCGCCGCCTCTAGAACAGCTAGAACGTCGTATAAGCGCCTCTCTGGAATCAGCTCCTTCAACTCGTCGGTCTGGGCTTCCCGCTTCTTAATTAAATAATCTATCACGGTTTTGGCGAATTCGAGCACACCCAAGGCTCATCAATATTAAAATGTGGATACTCCCTAATAACAACTGCACATGGTACCCTTTTTTAGTAGGCCGCTACCCAAAAGGCATCGATTGGAAAAGGCATATTTTGGCTTTGCTTTTTCATAAACACGAAAATGGAATGAGGCTCGATAAAATTTTTATAATAGGAAAGGGAAGGTGAATACTAACGATTGGTCGGCGGTGCACTCATGGAACCTAGTAAAAAGCCTTTGAATGTTTTAATAAAGCGACTGAACACGTATATTGCAATTACGCTGAAAAGTGGGGTCGAGTACAGGGGCACGATGACTCAATGCGATGGCTACATGAACATCATCCTCGACGGAGCCTCAGAGTACGTGAACGATCAGTTAACCGCCAATTATGGAAGCATACTCGTTCGCGGCAACAACATCCTCTACATTAACATCGATATTCCTCGCACAAAATAGATTGCTCTATCTTACGGGCCTTTATCTTTTCGCTCTTCACGATATTCTTTCACGATTGTTTCAAGCTGCTTGAGAGTCTCCGTCGTTTCCTCTTTCCTCAGGTTTTCCAAAGCCTTTTTGAGGCTTGACGCTTTAGCGTAGGGGTAGCCTTCGATCCATTCAATTTCCACCTTGTCGGCGAAAACTATTGGAATTCCGTGTTTCAGGAAGGCTTCCTGTGCGTGGTGCGCCATCGACGTGCAGGTTACAACGATTTTTACGCCCCTTTTTGCTAGTGCCTCCGCGGTCGTAGCTCCTCCACCACTCGCGTTGAGGAGCATAACGGAGTCCTTTGGTTTAATCTCATACAATTGGAAGGCTTTTTCTAGTCCCTCTTTCGTGAAGGCTTCGATGGGCTTGAGAAGGATCAGTTCTCCCTTGGATTCGAGTTCCCTTACGCGTTTCAACGCGTCAAAACGTTGTTTGTACTCATCCAGCTGGAATAGGGATGAGGAGAATCTCTCCTTAAGAAGGTTGATTTCGTCTTGAAGTCGTTGATGCTCTCGCTCACGCTGAATTTCCAGGGTCTTCTCGCTTTTTACCTCATCAATCTTCTGCTGGAGTCTGGATATCTCTTGCCTAAGTTCCTCGATTTGACGACGTAGATCTTTATTCGATGCTCTTAAGCGCTCAGCCGTTTGACGTTCATGAAACACCTTTGCCTTCAGCTCCTCAACAAGAATCCTTAATCGTTCTTCTTGGGAGGTTTTTGGTTCCGCAGTAATTAGGGGCTCGGCCTCCTCAGGCTTTGGCAGGAGGGAGCGAATCGCTTTTTTGATGGAATGTCCCCTCACCACCAATGCCTTCACCTCATCGACGGGAACCTGGGCGTTAACTTCCTTAACATGAGCCTCGACCTGCTCGAACTTGTTTTTATAATGTTGGTATGCCTTGATGGCTGCTGCCAAAGCGTCGACCTCGTGGGCGTTCGTTAACTCAAGTTCGTGCTGGACAGCGTATGTTCGAGCTAAGTGTTGCTTTTCTGAGGTGCTTACTGGAAGGGGTGGAGTGAACAACACAGCGTTCAAATGTTTTGAAAACTTCTCCACGAGTTCCGGTGCTGGGGACACGTCGCCCGCCACGATAATGGTTTCGCCAAGGTCTAATACGACTTGAAGAAGATCATGCGGAGCCCAGTCCCGCTTACTCCCGACGAAAACGGGACTTCCGTCGAGAGTTAAGATAGCGACGCCACAGGTTATGCCCGGGTCCACGCCAGTTATCAGTTTCCTCATGTTCCACGTTCCCAGCTGATGAGGATTCATGCCTCTTCTCGCTTAGTTTAAATTGGGAGAAAGGACGTATTAATTGTTGTCGCGTTAAGCTTGAAATCGGAGCACTTCTTTCGTTACGTTTCTAGGCTTTGTCCTTTCACGTATGTGAGGGCGTCCTTTAGCTTCGTTTTTATTCCAAATTTGCGTTGGAAGCAACGCACGACGTTTCTGACGTCCCGCTTTAGAAGCTGTTCTGCGTTGGGATGGGTCTTCTCTACGAACTGGGGCCAATCGATGATGAGGATGTGGCCGTCGGGCTGGAGAATGATGTTGTACTCGCTGAGGTCAGCATGGATAACGCCTGCCTCCAGATAGGCCTTCCGCACGTTGAGCAGAACCTCATCCAGCACACTTTTAGGGTTGGGAACCTCCAAATAATGGATGAGTTCGGCTCCTTCGATCATTCCCATCACGACAGCGTGTCGGTTTTGGTTGATGGGTTCGGGAACAGAAACGCCATGGGGGTAAACCAGCTTTAGTGCTTCAAACTCCCTTTCGGCAGCGAGTCGAGACTGGTACAGCCAGGAGATGTGGCGTCGTTTGGCAACGTATCCTCGTTTTCTTCGGGTTTGACGGAAGCTGGTTCGGCCCAGTCGGTGGAACTTTACAGCGACTCGTTGTTTGGTGGGGGTGAGGGCGTCGTAGACATCGGCTTCTTTTCCCACACCTAAGGGTTTTCCGAAGGCTTCGAGGACGTTGGCTTTGACCAACGCGTTGATTGCCAAGCAGTCGTAGCCAGCCGTGTTGAGTTGGTAACCCGTGTAGGGTCCCTTCCATCGTTGAACGAGGCGGAGTTGACATAGGTGTGGTAGCCGGTATGCTACTTCTTGAGGTGGGAGGTTGGCAAGGTTGGGGATGGCGGACTCGGGAACGTTTTCGTAGCGGCTCATTTGGAGTTCTATGGCTTGGAGTACTCTGAAGTCTTGGGGCGCTAGTTGGCGAAAGGCCCGAACTGCGATGTCGATGGCGGACATACTAAGAGAAAACAGTAAGGAGAACCTTTTAAGGGCTTCTGGTGTGCATGCTTACTGGTGCAGAGACTTGCAGAGAAAGAGAGACGGGTGTTGGGAGAGGCTTGTAGAGGAGGCAACATGCAAATTGCACACGTTTCCATACACATCTGTGCTAGGAAACCTGCGATCGACGACGATGTTAAGGATAAGAGGAAACGCTTCCTAGGTTCACTGACTTGCACATAAATCAGTAGCGGTTTCTTTTAACGAGATAGCCGCAGATTATTGAGACGATGTCTATGGTAAGGATGATTACCGCGGGCAACATCGGCCAATTGAACGGATAAACATAGGAAGGTGAAATTGGAGAAATCGTGTGTCCAAACCCCTGATCGCCTCCATACGAAATGCCTTCACGAATCTCCATCCGAATTTGGCTGATAGGTATCAGAATGAAGCCAGCGACTGAAAGAAATACCCCAAGGATTTGAAACTTCCTCCATAGTTTGGACTTAAACATTTGCATCCAAATAAAGAGTAGAAAAATGGAGTTCTTAAACCTATATTTTAGAACACCACATCCATTACTCAGAAAGCCTCTCTCCATTATAGCTTATTCCATTGCTGTTAAATCCAATCGTTTCCCAAACTGATCAGCGCGCCACTTGCAGTTTACTTCCTTTAGCTCTGGTATTTTAAGAGCTCCAGCTTAATGCTGGCCATTGATAACAGATTCTGGTCTCGGTGGGTGGCTAGGATGATTGCGAAGCCCTCTTCTAGGCGCTTCTTCAGCATCTCTGCGATGATTTGGGCTGACTCTTCGTCGAGATTTGTGGTTGGTTCATCTGCTATTAGGACTTTAGGACTGTTTATTAGGGCTCGTGCCAAGTCCACCCGCTTCCTCTGGCCTACGCTCAGCTGGTGGGGTTTAAAGCCGATCCTATCCTTAAGACCAAGTGCCTCAAGGAGCATCATAGCCCGTTCCTTAAATTGGCGAAGTTCCGCTGGCCCAACGCGAGGAATGCAAGGAAGAAGGATGTTATCGAGGGCGGTTAGGCCTGGCAGTAGCACTGGTTCTTGGAAGGAGAAACCTAAACAATTCCACCGCAGTTCTGCTAGCTCCCTCGTGTCAAGCGTGTTTACATCGCTTTCACACACCCTCACCTTCCCCTCGGTTGGGTTGTCCAAGGTTCCTATGATTCGTAATAGTGTGGTCTTCCCTATGCCGCTGGGCCCTACGATGGCTACTGCCTCACCCCATTTTACTGTTAGGTCTATGCTTTTAAATATGGGAAGGTTCTTGAAGGTCCTACCAACCCCTTTTAGGACAACTGCCAGAGACTCCATTTATGCTTCCTCTAGCATCTTGAGGGGAGTGAGCCTTCGGAAGTGGAGGTAGCCAGCGGCGAAGGTAAGGGTGGAGAGGGCCAGGGCAATCAATAGAGCGAAGGGTAGAAGATGTGGATCTGGAACTTGCCGAGGAATGATTAACGTGTATTTTAGCCTCTCGGGAATGAGTGCCTCTGATAGGTATCCACCCATCGCCACGGTGAAGAGGATTCCGACGGTTGCCCCCATGAGGCCGATGATGACCGACTGCCACAGCATGTATTTGAGGAGGTCCCTTTCCCTCCACCCTATCGCTACGTAAAGGCCCAGTTCTCTTCGGTGTCTTAACAAGTCAATTAGGCGAACTAACACAATCATGGTTGCAGAGACAACGAGGAGCAGGTTGCGGGTTAGGTCGTAGGTGTTCGCTGTGGAGGACAATAGTTCGATGGAGGTCTTGGCCAGTCCGTACTGGTAGTGGACCTGAGCCTGCGGGTATCCCCTGCGTAGTGCACCAACAATCGATTGGGCGAGGCTTGGTTCCCTCAGCCCTATGAGCAGTGCGTTGTACCTTCCCTCAGATGGAGCGACATCGAGCAACCTGAATAGCGCATCTAGATCCATTACCACGGTGTCACCAGGGTCCATGGCCGTGGGGAGGAGCCCGCTGTAAACCCCGACGATCTTCAACTTACGCTCCTCCTTTAGAATTATGAGCGGTATCTCCTCACCAACAGTGAAGCCCCAATTTTTCTCAATCAGATTGCTAACCACCACAGTGTCAGTTTCCCTTGCCCGCAGAAATCGTCCTTTCTCGATGTTAGCGTAGGGAAGAGGTCCCGCCTGTGCTGCCTCTGCCTCTACGCCGACCAAGCCCATATCAACCATAAGGGTTAGATTATCAGAGATAGGAAGATTTGGAAACATCTTACGCCTTTCTTCAAGCAACCTCTCTTGTTCCTCTTCCGGAGGTATATAAGCCGCGGACATTATTACAACTCTATATACAGCCTTCACCCCTTCCATGCTTGATATCTTAACGATGTTGTCCTCGTTGAAAGGCAAGGCCTTCGTAATGTTGAGGGGGTAGTGTCCCGGAAAGTCTTGTGGGTGAAATGGGTTGAAATAGCTTACGCCGACCGTGCTTCCTCCCCACATTGTGACGAAGCCCGTTGCAAACTTCGTGTAGGATTCCAGCTGGCTAGACATGCTACCCGCGATAGGGGTCAGAACCTCGAAGGAGGCGGTAGCTACCCCGATCATAAGGATCAACAGGAATGTCCAAGCCCTATAACTCCGAAAGATCCGCTTAAGCGCGAAGGAAAGCATGCCTAAGCCAAACACCTCAATAAAAAATGGAGGGGGAAAATTTAAACTATGTAGAACCAGCATCGCCACACAACATGGACGGTATAGGCTTCTAAGTTCACTATGAACACACGAAGATAAGGAGGATCCCAATAGTAGGAAAAGTCTACATCGCCCGAAGAGTACTCAAGAGAAGCGTAAGCATGGATTGCAACCTCACTTTTGTGGCGATGGTACAGCTCATATCCAGGTGGAATGTCCGCTTCATGCTCCACATAAGTCCAGAAACCTAAAGGCTCTGTGTCACCCCGAGCTACGATAGGCAACAACGCCACGAGTACTACAACCACAAGTAGCACCGCGACGCGCAACACACTAACTTTAGTCTTCATACTCTTTGAACCTCACATCTTAAATAACACAAACCACTTTTGTGTTTTTATATTGATGCAAAAGCCTTTAAGGCTTACGTGCGAAAGGTTGCAATGATTTTGAGCTATAATTCTGGCATTTTCTTTGGTTCAAACTTTAGGTGGATGATGTTTGTCATGCCGTATTTTTCACGCGCTATTACCCCAAGTCCCTCCAATCTGTTTATTATCCTTGAGACCTTATAACTGGGTAACTTTGTTATGGATGTTAATTCTTTCTGAAGAATTTTGCCCTCGTTTTTGGAAACTGCTGAAATTATAAGTTTCTCGTCGTCACTTAACACTTTCAACCTTTCATGGATGCCTTCTATGCCCAGCGGATGCTCGCCAACCACTTTAATAATCACGGGGATTTTCACTGTTCTCAAAAAGTTATATATCCCGAGTATTGTCAGTGCCAATAGGAAAGGAAAAACTAGAAGCAGAGGTCTTAACATAAGAGTTGAGGCATTAATGGGACTAAGCGGCAAGACAACTGTTAATTGTGTATTGGTTTTTGTCTGGAACTCGTTAAAGATAAGCCAAAAGGAAGCGACTGTCAGAACGCATATTATAGCCAACACCATGCATTTTTTGATCATACCTGTCTTCTTTCCTCTCAGCCATTTCTATCCATTACCAAATCAGATCAAGCCTTAAAACTTTTTGATAGAAATATTTGACCCAATTGCTCTTAATAAGTACGGCAATAAAGTGCAATGGCTTTGCGTTTCCCTTTCTTCCGCGATCTTCTATGAGACATTCTCCAAGTTCATGATTGTCCGAGATAAAATATTATGAGGATGGGGAACCCACGAAGAAGGGTACATAGTTTCCTTCTAAATTTTTTACTTTAAGAGTCATCGTGTAGTTTATGGTGTAACTTACTTTTGGAACGTATCCGCCCACCCAGATTGAATACCATCCTGCTGAAGGAAGAGGCGCCGAGTAGGTTCCGCTATCCGTCACATTTATACCCCATCCTCCACCGATATGGATAAGGATTTGATCTGATGGAGCCCATATCTCTTCCCTTATCAATGAAACCGACATGGGTAAGTAAGCCCAGGGTGGGATGGGGGTCGGAAAGAAGAGCGCCATTTCCAGCGTGGAATTACTTGTTAAACAATAGATAAAGTAGATGTTAAATACGCTTCGTGGAAACGCGATTTCAACCGAGCCATTTACAGTGTGCTCATACGTTAAAATGGCAGTTTTAGGGCCAAGAGATTGTAAAAGGACCTGTAGTTCTTCGTACCTTTCTTTGACTCTTGTGTATTCCGTGGATAGTTGACTTAATGTTTGATACTGAACATAACAGAGACTGGATGTAAGAAGTAGCCCGACTATCAACGCCACGAAGAAAGCCTTCCACTTCATAGACAGCGACGGAAGACGCGGTGAAGTTTTTGGTGCCTCTTCCACCCTACTCATCGCTGCTATAGCCGCTTCTCCAAACGTGGACAGCTTGTACCTCCCGTCCTCCATCTTGGAGACAAGCTCACCAAGGCTTTCGAGGTGATAGGTCAGATGGGAGCTAGATATTCCAAGCTCCTCCAACCCCATTTATGATGGTGGGAACTGGTTCTATGGTGTTGGTGGTGACCGTGCTGGCTGCGTTGATGGCTTTTACCGTGTTTATGGTGTCTCGTCCACCGTCTCGTGAGATGGTTGGAGCCATCGCGTTGACGTTAGCCTCTGTCATATTGATAAGCGGGGTTTGGTGCATGGCTTTATCCCCCACCACGGACTACCCCCAGTTCAAGGACAGATACGAATACTCCCTCTCGATTAAGGGGCTCGAAAGCAAGAGCGCTACGTTCACGGCTGAGAAGGGCGAGACCCTCGACATTAGTGTCGAACTTACTGCGAGGATTGTGAAGGGTGAAGCCTTCAGCGTCTACATCTTCGACCCAGAGGACGAGTTGATTTGGCAAGACCTGAACGTCACGGACTCCTACTTTCGAACGGAAGCGCTAAAGTCAGGCACCTACAAGGTTGAGGTGAAAAACCTAAGCCCAAACACCATAACCTGCCCCATCTACATAAACAGAACGTTAAGAGTAACTGTCCGAACCCTCGAGCCAGTAGGACAATGGCTATCCCTCATATCTCTACCCATATTCGGACTAGGTATATGGGCTTCCGGGATACACATAACCAAACAAAAAAGAATCGGCGCGCGCTTATGTCATATTTCAGCCTTGAGTAAGAACTCTTCTGCGTTTTTGAGGGCTGCTCTATAGAATACAAAGGTTATGACGACAGCTATAACCGCGCTTATGGAAATTGCGCCATAGAGGTCTATTCTTGGTAGAGGCAGGGGGACGGGTAAGTTCATAGTTGTAACTGCGTATGGAATCAGGGGGGAGAGTATCGCTGAGGCTAAGACTAGGCATAAGAGCGTGTTAACTAGAGCCGTTAATGGTCTAACCATTCTGGGCCTTGGGACCTCTGTAAAGTCGGCTCCCCTTATTCCTGATCCGAGGGAAACAGCACCTAAAGTGAAGATTAGCAGAATGGATTCTACTAGCAATGCGATAGCTAGATGCGGTGATGGATGGGCGATTAGGATTCCAATAACACCACATACCAGCGTTACTATGCATGAAAAGATGGTTACAAAGGCATACTTACACTTAACTAGGCTACGAGCAGTGATGGGCGAAGAAAAGAAGAGCCATACAGACCCGCCTTCCTCCCCGATAATCATGAGGCCCAACATAACAGCCATTATGCCCCCAGGCGCAAGAAGTATCCAGGTGAAAAGGAAGGGAGAAGCCTCCGGCGATACAGGTCTACCTAAAGCTCCCAAATACTGCATCAACGGCATAAGTATGAAAACTAGGGGCATTATGAAAATGTACATGAGCTCCCGCCGTCTCGTAAATGCCTTAAAATCTTTCCTTATCACCGCAGCCTCTAAGGAGGAAAAACCAAGCTTTCCCAAGAGACCAACCTTGGGAACGTAAACTCCTCTAGAGACTGTTACCGCTGGCGGCTCATAAAACCCGAATCTAGCGTTCAGCCTAACCGCCACGTAGAAGAGAGCGAGAATAAACAGAAGGGAAGCCAGCGAAAAGATAATGGTTTGTGCCAGCAGTCCACCCATAAAAGCAGCCAAAGCCGCCCCCAACCAGATGTATGGAATGAACCAAACCGCCTTCTGGGCACTGGCAACCATCTCAATAAGAGCAATGGAGCCAGCGCCGGACGTGAGGGCAAACCAAACCACGTAGAAAACTATGAAAAAGAGCAGTGAACCTAGGAACCTCACCCAAACAGCCGCCCTTCCAGAAGACTTATAAACGGCTCCTATAAGCCTCACCTGCAAAACTCTGAAAATCTCAGTAGTTGTGCTAGCCGAGAAGGCGCTCGCCAGCAAAGTGAGAATCGTAAAGACGGCTAGGGGCACCTCCCCTAAAAAGATGGAGGCCACAGCTATGCCTGAACTAATTAGAATTATGGAAGCCAAGGAGAAGCCAAGGAGGTTGGCTAGGGTGGAGGCCACGGTGTGTTCTTCCCAGGTAATGGGTAACCAGTAAGGCGGCTGGATTGAGGCTTTTACCCCGGCCCGTTGGATCTGTCCCATCATCGTGAAGATCAGACTGTAAATGAGGACTAAGGTGGGAAGGGATAGGAAAAAGTTCAAGGCGCCCTGGTGGAAAAGTGCCCTCATCTTAAGGTCGGTCACTCCGTTGTAAAAGTTACCTACGACCAATCCTATCGCTAATCCAAGAACGCAGGCCCCACCATACAACACGTATTGAAAGAGTCTGCTCTCGCGATACCTTCTGAACCTTTGACCCCTAACCAGCCTACCGGATTTGACATCAACACTTATCAGCCGAACGACGTTCTTCCAGTTCATCTTAGAAGCTCCTCGACCACCGCTCTAATGTCACCCGTTCCTGTGAGTTTTAAGAAAATATCTTCTAAGTCTGATCCTGGCAGCCTTGCCCTCTGCCTCAGCTCCTCCATGTTGCCCAAAGCCAACAACCTTCCCCCGTACAGGATGGCTATGCGGTCGCACATTGCCTGTGCGATTTCTAGAATGTGGGTTGACATGATGGTTGTTACTCCTTGGGCTGTCAGTTCGCGTAGGAGATCCTTTACGATCCTAGCCGACTTTGGGTCTAAGCCGCTTAAGGGTTCGTCTAAGATGAGTAGTTTTGGTCTATGAAGGAAGGCTGAGATGAGGGTAACTTTCTGCTTCATTCCCTGAGAGTAGCTGCTTATTATGTCGCCCTCCCTTCCCTCCAGTTCAAAGGCCTCCAAATACTCCTCTATACGAGTCTTCTTCTCTGATGCGTCCACTCCGTAAATGTCACCAACGAAGTCAAGATATTCTAATCCGGTTAAAAACTCATAGAGACGCGGGGACTCAGGGACATATCCCACCTGCCTCTTCAACGCCACCGGATCCTCCTCCGCATTTATCCCCAAAACCTTCAGAGATCCAGAGTCTAGCTTGACCAACCCCAAAATCATTTTCAGAGTGGTAGATTTTCCTGAGCCATTCGGACCTAGAAGGCCAAATATTTCCCCGTATTTAACATCTAAGTCTACGTAGTCTACGGCGGTTATGTCAGCGTAGCGCTTAGCCACCCCCCTCAACTCTACGGCGTATTCACCAGTTGCGACCATAAATAACTCCCACATACTAGGAGACAAAAAAATACTTAAGTGTTATCAGCGTCTCACTCAAGTCTTCTCCACGGTTAAAATCAATGGAGCAAAGGACTTTAGACGCAGACTTATCTAAATTGAAGCCCTATTTACGAACGTTACTTAGGAAGCGACGTTTTCTATTATAACTTACCCGCTCTTCAGCTCAAAATTCTTCCTCACCTCGGGATGGTGGTGGTGAACAAAATTCCACTTCAGCGCACTACCAAGAAAGATTACACATTCTAGCAAACCTCATAGATTCACGACTCTGAGGGATTTCACAGACTTTTCCACCATTTCCTCTATGTTGAGGTTTCCTTCTGCCTCAGTCACTTCTTGCATTTTCGCCATAGTCACGGGCTTTCTCGGAACTGCTGCACAACCCCTCGCCCTCCGGGTTGAAGCCTCGTAGGTTCCAATTTTTCGGGCGATTCGCTCGGTTTCGTTCTTGTCAAACCCTAGAAGAGGCCGATGTATCGGATATTTCGTCGCGGCTGAGCTCAGCACTCGTAGGTTGTGCAGTGTTTGGCTTGCTTGCTCCCCGATGGCTTCTCCAGTCACAATTCCCTCCGCATGCTCCATCTCAGCGATTCGCTCAGCCACGCGGTACATCCTACGCTTACATAGAATACAGGTCAAACGTTCGGAGCACCTCTCCCTAAACTCAGCGAGGTTTTGACCATGCGGCACCACGTATACCCTCCTCGGGAACTCTGCTGCCCACTCAAACAACACCCTAGCCACGCTCAACGCTCGCTCAGTCGTACTCTCATCCGTAAACGGAGCATTATCAAAGTATACCGGGACTATGGGGCAGCCCCGCTTCATCGCCAACCAGCAAGCCACCGGAGAATCGATGCCCCCACTCAACAAACAAACGACCCTAGGCTGGGTTCCCAGCGGCAGACCCCCCGCGCCTTCCATCACCGCCGAGTACACGAAGGCTCGGTCGTCTCTCACCTCGATTCCCAACTTCATGTCCGGATTTTCCAAATCCACCCTCAACCCCAAATCAGAAAGCTCAGTCAAGATTTGGTGGCCCGCTTCCCTGCAAACGTCTGCGCTGGTGTAGGGGTGGTCTCCAACTCGTCGGCACTTTACGGCGAAGCTGTTTCCCTCGCTAAGCGCTAAGCTCGCTAGAAGGACGCTCTTCGCCACGATGTCGTTCAGCCTTGAAGTGGTTTCCAAGGCAGGAGAAAGGGAGGAGACGCCAAACACCCTAGAAAGCTTCGTGGAAGCTTCCATCGCCGACGGGGTCCTTAGATAAAGCCTACCCTGCTTTCGAACGACTTCGTCGTAGGGAATTCCATGATGCTTTAACATTTTCTTGATGTTGTCGAGTAGGCGGCGTTCATACCTCCTCCTGGTCCAAGTGCCCTTGATCCCTATCTCTCCACCAAAACGAATGATCACGGAGTCAAACTGCGGTTCAGGTGAGCTGAGACTAGATGACATGATTCTTCCCTTTAAGAAAACTTATTGATAATGTCTTTGAAGGAATCGATGACATAACTCAGTTGTTCTTTTGTTAGCCCATACGTGGATAAGTCGAAGGTTTTGGTTCTTCCCATCTTGATCCCAACAATACTTCTTTTCAGGAGTTCTTCATAGAGGAAGTATCCTTTTCTCTTGTGCTTCTGAGCTATTCTATCGAAGATCGGTGTTTCAAATCGCATCAAGTCATGATTATGGGGTTTGTCACCCAGCTGCCGAATACCACCCAGGGATTCCATCTGACTGCTAAACCATCGAGCCTTCTCCAATTCTTCATCCCAATGCTTCACCCTTTCTTTGACATATGGAAAGGATGCCATCAAAACAAGCGCGCTAGACCCTCTAGCAGAACAGCCGAGTATCTCAATGGGCTTCACTTTATATCGTTGCGAAGGCTTGAAGACCTTATCCTTCCACTCATCTCTTATAGCAAGGATTCCCACCACACCAGCTCCAGCCGCCCAACTTTTGTGACCAGAGCAGGTTGTGAAGTCAGCCAACAGCCTCTTCCCATTTATAGGCATTCTACCAGAGGAGTAAGCCGTGTTTAATAGAAATGGCACGTGGTATTCTCGGCAAATCTTTCCGATTTTCTCAGCGTCCACTAAGTTGCCGTAGGTCCAGTCCACATGAGTCAATAAAACCAGCGCAGGCAACTCTCCAGTTTCTTTCTTCACGTTTTCAATAGTGTTTACGTACTCTTCTGGCTCAATCTTAAAGTCAGGATAGCCATTGCTGGGGATCTCATATATTTTGAGCCCAGCCCTTTCCGCAGCAACATAACTCGTGTAATGTTTATTTTCATCCATCACCATGGCTTGTCCAGGCTTGGTTATTGCGTGCATGATGGCGAATTTTGCCTCTCTACAACCATGGGTTAGAATGGCCCTATCCATTCCCAGAAAATCGGCGACTTCGACGAGAAAGTCGCAGATCGGCGGCTTCTTCAAGATGTGCAGAGTCCCAAGGCAATAGTCACACGTAGAGTAGCCATCTATGTAGGAGAGAGCAATTTTTCTAGCTTCCGCCGGTACTACTCCGCCACGCTGTAGAGGCTCCAAGTTAATAAAGAGCTCCTCTCGTGCTCGCCACTCTAGTTTTATACCTTGACTCATTCATATCTTCTCCTCAATTTCATCCAATGCCTTTCGCACCTTTAGGACGATGGTCTTCACCTCTTCCTTCTGTTCCTCGGTTAAGTTGTAGAACGGCGTTGTCTTCCTTAAAACCTCTCGTAGGTCTTCTAAGGCAAATAAGGCTTCGAAAGTTTTTTCCACAATTTTCTTTGTCACGGTTATCGACTCCAAGCATCTCTTAACATAAAATTGATTTTGGAGCCGGGGATGGGAATTGAACCCACGTAGTAGCGGGTCTGCAGCCCGCCGCCTGCACCTCTCGGCCACCCCGGCAGACCTAGTTTGAGAGCGTTATGGACTATTATAAATCTTGTTAATGCCTTCCTCTTTTTCATCAACAAGAGTTCTATAACATCGTTATAAATTTTGCCCTACCTTCGCGAAATTTCTGGACATACGTCGCAGGCGTCTGGAACAGAGATGAAGTCTTTATGGAAGTCACAGATGACGTCTCGATTTCTTAACACCACACATAGCTTGCAAAAACTCAGCATAGCGTCCATTACAGAAAATTTCTTCGTCGCTATTCCTCGGGCAACATCCTTTGCTGCAGATTGAATCGAGGGTATGGACTCCAGCTGCTTTATTCTCTTGTCTCCCCGCTTCGAGTAGAGGTAGTAGCTAATAGCGGCTTGCGTGGTTCCCAGCTTCTCCGCTGCGCTCATCTGGGAAAAATCATACTTCTCGATGAGTTCCTTCGCCACTAGAGACCGGAACGCGGGCAACACGTACCGCACGACGAGTTCGCAGGGTGGTCGCAACTTAGCTTCTCCAAAATCTATAACAACGTTATAACGTTATTAAGTGTTTCCATGAAATTTATTTCGTAAACTCCGTTTTCCATTCTAACTAATCCCTCCTAAATCCTTTGTACATGATCTGCACAGTCCGTGATGAAAGTGGCATCGAGCACATATGGGACGCCCACACCTTCTACAAATACTACTCGCTATTCTCTCGCCGCAAACACCGCAAACTTTCACTAGTTTCCCGCCGATTATTCAAGGTCTGAAGGCACAACTTTCGGTGCCTTTTCTCCCAGCAATTTTTTAACCACCAGTTGAGCCACTTTGGCTCCGCTGAGGAGCATTCCGCCGAATATTGGGCCCATCCGTGGCGTTTGATGCAGCGCTGCTACAGCCATTCCTGCCACGAATAGCCCTGGACAGACCTCTTTAGTGTTTTCAACAGTGAGCTGCTCGGCAAGGGTGGCCCACATCGCCTTTTCTCCGGGGACAAGGAGGTTCAGCTCCGGAATCTTCCTGGACGCCACGGCGAGGACTTCAGCATCGTGACCCGTGCAGTCGATAACTGCCTTTGCCCCTATGCCCAATGGATCAACATGGATACCGGACATGATCACGGATGTCCACTGAACGACCGCACCGGTGATTTCAGTCGGAGAACCCCTATAGATTAAGTCATCCACGACAACGCCGAGGAGGATCTTGGCGCCGGCGTCTATGGCTCCCGAAGCTAGCTTCGCCATCATAGCTGCAGTGTCCACCACGTACACGCCGTCTTCTAAGGGCTCCAGGCGGCAGCCCACTTCCTTCAAGATTTTATCAGCGGGAGACTGCACCACCAGCTTATGAAACTGCATTCCGCCACCGCCGATTCCGCCTCCAAAGGACAGCTTCCTCTCGAATACCACAGTTCTTAATCCCGCCTTCGCAAGGTACATCGCTGCGGTTAGGCCGGCAGGTCCCGCACCAACTACGATCGCATCGGTTTCGGCTAGGCGGATCCAGTCCTCAGCCGCTTTCTCAATGATCGCACGAGTTATGGCGGTTTCTTCTACCTCCCTAATTTTTTTAGCCACCAACGCTCATCACCCTCTTCGTTGAATCTAAGTATATAGACAACTTATAATGGTTTTATTTTATGGTAGTCTGAATTGAGGCGTCAAGTGTGGGAAACTCATTACGGGTAGTCCGGTTACGAGGAAGACTTGTTGTGTGAACGAGCTTCACGTGTTTTGCTCCGAGGCTTGCCTGCGCAAATGGACCCAGAATTGTGCGGCGCCAAATATAAGCGGTAATTTTCCAAGTGTTCTGTGTTCCATTCAGTTTTCAATTATTTTGCTAGGGTTTCGGCGATTTCCCTCACAGTGGATATGAGTTTGTCGATTTCTTCTTTTGTGTTGTAGAAGTAGGTGGAGGCTCGGACACTCCCCGGCTTGCGGATCAAGCTTTTTGTTAGAGGGAGGGCGCAGTGGTGCCCTGAGCGCACCATGATGTTTGCGGAAACATCGAGGGCTAGAGCCACGTCGTGGGGGTTTAGGTCGCCCACGTTGAAGGAGGTGATGCTGATTTTATATTCGGGCTTGGGGCCATAAACCTCAACTTTTGGAAGAACGCTCAAACCTTCATAGGCTTGTTTTGTAAGCTCCTTCTCGTGTTTTTCGATCTTTTCCATTCCAATTCTGCTTAGATAGTCGACAGCCGCTCCGAGTCCGATAGCTTCGGCGATGGCGGGAGTTCCAGCCTCAAATCGTGTGGGGGGCTTCTCCAGCTTGTAGTAGTCAAGACCCACGTCAGCTATGGTTCCTCCACCGATGCATAGAGGCTCGACTTCTTCGGCTAGTTCCTCCCGGATGTATAAGGCGCCGGACCCGGTTGGAGCACACATCTTATGGCCTGAGAACGCTAAGAAATCGCATCCAATCTTTTGGACGTCCACTTTCATATGTGGAACTGATTGGGCGCCGTCGACGAGGACGTAGGCACCGTGCTCGTGCGCTATCTCGGTTATCTCTTTAACTGGCGTAATCACCCCTAGGACGTTCGAAACGTGGGTCACAGTCACCAACTTTGTTTTGTCGTCGATCAATTTTTCGAAGTCTGCTGGGTCCAAGAGCCCATGCACGATCGGCTTGCTGGGCTCAACGATTTCTAAGTCGACGCCATATCGATTCTTCACTCGAAGCCAAACGATGAAGTTCGAATGATGCTCGATGAGGGAGGTAACGATCTTGTCTCCCTTCTTCCATTTTAAGCCGTTCGCAACGATGTTTATTCCCTCAGTGGTGTTTCGAGTCATCACGATTTCCGAATCAGATTTTGCGTTGATAAAGTCTGCAACCTTAGCGTGGGCTCGCTCATACTCCTCACTCGCCTTTTGAGACAGGCGGTGGATTCCCCGCTCCACGTTTGCCCGGTACTGACGATAAAACTCCAGCATCTTTTGAAGCACGGGTTCAGGGGTTAAGCTGCTGGCAGTGTTGTCTAAGTAGATTACGCCCGTTTCTAGAATCGGAAAATCTTTTCTTACTTCTTCTACGTGGAACATCCATAGCGCTCTCCAGAGATTTTTACACAAATACGTGTAATAACACTGTTATAATTTTTTCGGAGAAAAGCTCTCTCTCGATACCTCTATGGACAAGATTTTAAAAGCGTTTGTACAGAAATTCAATGGAGGAATTAGATATGGAAACCAGTTATGTTAGCATCGATGAGTTTAAAAGGTTGGATATGCGGGTCGGA
>Ga0209314_10000495_pt1 | contig 17617 bp, 15 predicted proteins | sample I19B2metaG_FD_184146 | JGI IMG/M metagenome (GOLD analysis project Ga0209314, IMG submission 184146) | Lake sediment bacterial and archeal communities from Gulf of Boni, Indonesia to study Microbial Dark Matter (Phase II) - ​I19B2 metaG... | ecosystem: Environmental > Aquatic > Freshwater >...
ACTTAAAATCCCTCGGCCGCAAGGCTGTACCGGTTCGATTCCGGTCCCGGGCACCACTTGATCGTTCCTGTGACTGTATGGAAAAGCCCTGATTTATCAGGGCTTTTCTTTTTTGTAATTTAGGGCCTGGTGATGGCTTTTCCGGTGTCAAGCAGATGAAGATAAATCGCAGCAACTCCTCCCTGTATATTCTCTGTTCTATCGGGTTCGCCACCTTCTTCAGCTCATACTTGCGTATTCCGGTGCTGCCGCTGTTTGCCTCCTCCCTTGGTGCAGGGACGGCAGAGGTGGGCGGGATAAATGGCGCATTCATGCTTACCGCGGGTCTGCTCTCCATTCCGGCCGGCCTGCTGGCTGACCGCATCGGCCGCAAGCTGTCGGTTGTAGCCGGTCTGGCGGCAATTGCATTTTCATCGCTCATCGCTGCCAAATGTCAGGCCACCTGGCAGCTGGTAGTGGCGTACGTTATCTTCGGCGTAGGACTGTCAGCCTTTGCTCCAGGCATGCTCTCCCTGGTTGCCGACGTTGCCTCATCCGGACGTTTGGGCCGTGCCTATGGCTGGTACACTACAGCAGTCTATGTTGCCATGACCGTCGGACCTGCAACAGGTGGTTACCTGGCCAGGCATGCAGGTCTTCGCCAGGTCTTCGTCCTTTCAGGGATTCTTCTCTCCTTTGTCTCGTTTGCTTCCCTGGCACTCCTCCCATCTGCACCACCCTGCCAGGTTAGGAGCATCCGCCTGGTTCTTGCCGACACTCTCTGTCTACTGCGCAAGTTGCCGCTCCTTGCCTGCATGATTGCCACGGCGGGGAGCTGCATCGGCTTCGGCGTGTTCCTCACATTCTTACCTCTCCATGCAGCAGGACTCGGTTTTGATTCCGCCCGCACCGGAGTCGTCTTCGCTGCCCAGGCCATGGTAAACGTGGCGGCAAGAATCCCCATGGGCATGCTTGCCGACCGTGTTGATCGGCGCCTGCTGGTCTCTTCTGGACTTATACTGCTTGCAACCGCCCTAGCGTTGATAGGCAGGTCCGCGAGGTTTGATCTCATGCTTGGCTGTGCCCTGCTACTGGGGTGCGGCATGGCCCTGATATTCACTTCAATCGGTGCACTAGTGGCGGAACTTGCCCCAATGGGGCAGCGCGGCCTGGCAATGGGGATGTACAACTGCAGCATCTACCTGGGGATGATGACCGGAGCCACCTCCATGGGGATTGCCCTTAAGTCGATATCCTACTCCAGTGCGTTTGCCGCTGCCGGAGCTGCAGTACTACTGTCCATGTTTCTGTTCAGGCTGCTGTTCTCAGCAGCAACATCACGCACAGGCAGCCAGGTACTCTGATTAACAGTCGCAACGACGCTATATCACTAATTCTCTGTTCCATATCCAGTGTCGGGGAGGATCTATGCTGCTTTGGGCCATTATCTGGATGAATTTGGCACTCGTATTTTACACCTGGGCGGTTTTCAGTGGCAGGCGGGAGGGGCTGCATAATAAACATCTGATCATCTTCGGCATCGGCCTGTTCTGCGACTTCCTCGGTACCCAGCAGATGAGCATCTTTGCAGCCTCCTACGGCAAGGCTCCCGAGTGGCACAATGTGAGCGGCATAGCCTCCCTCTCAGGGATGGGCTTCCATTTCCTTCTTGCGCTGGTAGCGTCACTCCTGCACCGGGCAGAGGCGGTAAACCGGGTCTTTCACAGGGTCAGTCTGACTATTTACAGTTGCTGGCTCATCGCCTTCCTGAGCGGGGCTGTTTCGGGGATGATGAGGATGAAGCATTGAGGGGAGAGCTATTATGGACGATGGCATTTTGAAGTGCCGCTGTGCGTGGGCGGGGAGCGATCCGCTCTACGTGAGCTACCACGACAGGGAGTGGGGGGTGCCTGCGCACGACGACAGGCTGCTTTTCGAATTTCTCGTCCTGGAGGGGGCACAGGCCGGGTTATCCTGGATAACAATCCTGAAGAAGAGGGGGGCTTACCGGCGGGCATTCTGCGGCTTTGACCCCCATGCTGTTGCCGTCTTCGGTGAGGAGAAGATTGCCGAGCTCTTGAATGACAGCGGAATCGTGCGCAACCGGCTGAAGATCAGGGGGGCTGTCACCAATGCCAGGGCATTTCTGGCTGTGCAGCGTGAGTTCGGTAGCTTCGACGCATATCTGTGGAGCTTCGTCGCAGGAAGCCCCCTGCAGAACAGCTGGGCATCCGTGAAGGATCTCCCATCGCGAACGGAGCTCTCCGACAAGCTCAGCCGTGATCTGAAGAAGAGGGGATTTACTTTTGTCGGTTCCACCATCTGCTATGCTTTCATGCAGGCTATTGGGATGGTCAACGATCACACAATCGACTGCTTCCGCTGGAGGGAGCTGCGGGGTGAGCAGTAAGGAGCGCTACATCGCCGGCGAATCCTCCAGCCTGCCGGCCTGGCGCAGTGCCTCGTAGAGGACGATTCCGGTTGCTGTGGAGAGATTGAGGCTCCGCACCCTGCCGAAGATGGGGATGCGGATGCTGGTCAGCGGGTTGTCGTTGATGAGCTGCTCCGGCAGCCCTTCCGTCTCCTTGCCGAAGACGAGGAAGTCTCCGGGGAGAAAGGTGAAGGATGCATGGCTTGTGGACGCCTTCTTGCTGGTGTAGACGAAGCGGGCTTCCGGGTAGCTCCCCTTCAGCGTCTCCAGGTCGGGCCAGTAGTGGATTTCAACCTCGCTCCAGTAGTCCAGGCCTGCCCGCTTCAGTTGGCGGTCGTCCGTTGAGAAGCCGAGTTTGCCAACCAGGTGGAGCACGCTGCAGGTTGCTCCGCAGAGGCGGGCTATGTTGCCGGTGTTGGGGGGGATCTCCGGTTCCACCAGCACGATATGGAACGGTGTGGTATACATAAATTGCTCTCCGGCCAGTATTGCTTTTTTTTCGTCAGCTGGCTATTATACTTCTTTTTGCGCGTCATGCACTTCAATTTAGCACGGGTAGGGGGGGCTGGCGACAGATACGCCGGAACTGCTCTGCTTGACAAGGAGAGGATATGAAAGTTCTCGTAACGGATGAGGTTGCCAGCGAAGGGTTGGCGCTTCTTGCCCAGGACCCTCGCATAGAGATGGATGTCAGGCTTGGACTCTCCAAGGAGGAGCTCCTGGCAACGATCGTCGACTATGAAGTTCTCATTACCCGCAGCGGTACCACTGTAGACAAGGACCTGCTGGATGCGGCCGTCAAGCTCAAGCTGGTGGCACGGGCCGGTGTAGGCATTGACAACGTGGACGTGGATTATGCCAGCAGCCGCGGGGTAATTGTCGTCAACGCCCCCTTCGGCAATACCAACAGTGCTGCCGAGCACACCATGGCCCTGCTTCTATCAGTCTGCCGCAACGTGACCAAGGCGAACTCGTCATTGAAGTCCGGCGAGTGGAAGCGCGCCCCCTTTACCGGCGTGGAGCTGAAGGGGAAGACTGCCGGTGTAATCGGCCTGGGCAAGGTCGGCGGCAGGGTGGCAACACGCCTCAAGGCCTTTGAGTGCGAAGTTCTCGCCTGCGACCCTTATATTGCCGTGAAACGCGCCCACGACCTGGGGGTCAAGCTGGTATCCCACGATGAAATCTACAAGAACTGCGACATCATTACAGTCCACACCCCTCTCAACGAAGAGACCCGCGACATGATCGGCGAGCGCGAGTTTGCCATGATGAAGGACGGGGTCATAGTCCTCAACGTCGCCCGTGGGGGGGTAATCAACGAGGAGGCCCTGCTGGCCAACCTGAAAAACGGCAAGATCGCCCTTTCGGCAATCGACGTCTACAGCGAGGAGCCCCCTAAGACCCCGGTTCTCAAGGATCTCATCGCCCAGGAGAGGCTGATAGTCACCCCCCACCTCGGAGCCAATACCTTCGAGGCACAGGTGAACGTAGCCGTGGACGTCTCCAGGGAGATTCTCAACTACCTTGATGAGCAGCCCCTGGAGAACGCGGTCAACATCCCCCGCTTCGACATGGCTCTGATGGAGCAGATGCGTCCGTTCATGACACTGATCAGGGTCATGGCAGACTTCGCCATCCAGCTTGTGGAGAAGAATCCTGCCAAGGTTACCTTTGGCTACATGGGGCAGATAGCCCACTATGACTGCTCACCCCTGACCGTATTCGGCCTGTCGGCCATCCTCGGCAGGATGGTGGAGCAGGACGTGAACATGGTCAATGCCTCTCTGGTGGCAGACCAGATGGGGATAGAGGTGGATGAGAATAAGTCTACCCACTCCGACGCGTTCTCCAACCTGGTTACCCTGGTGATCGAGGGGGCAGAAGGCGGCCGCCGCCTCATCGGCGGCACCCTTTTCGAAGGCGCGCCGCGCATCGTTCGCCTGCGCGACTACACCATGGATTTCACCCCGGAAGAGCATATGCTCCTCCTCCACTATGCCGACCGCCCCGGCATGATAGGCAAGATAGGCACCATCATGGGGCAGCACGAAATCAACATCGCCTCCATGAACCTGGGACGCAGCGAGATGAAGGGGGAGGCGATGGTCATCCTCTCCGTCGATTCACCGGTTCCGGCCGAGGTCGTTGCCGAAATCAAGGCTGCTACCGAGGCATCCTTCATCAAGGCTCTGCATCTCCCCCGCAGATAGCATTTCTCATCGTATCCTCCCCGAGGCCGGCATGGGTAGTGTTGCCCATGTCGGCTTTTTTTTGCCATAAGAAATCATCTGTGGAATATTCCACAGTCGCGGCGAATATTCTCCACTGCGGTTTTGCCAGCAATCGTTGCTTGATTCTATTGCTATACGTAATGTCAATAAAGTCTGATAATTATGCGTCTGATGATTTTTGGCACGGCACTTGATATGGTTGAAGAATCATGGAGGTGTGTATGCAGAGAAGGAGCATCATCAATACGGTAATGATCCTTTCGGTGGCGATCCTGCTGCTGTTTCTCGCTTTCCGCGTCAAGATACCCCCTGTTGCCGACACGGTGGCGGTGTTTAGTACAAAAGGGATGACATGCGCCAGTTGTACGGAGAAGGTTAGCAGGGCTCTGGCAGGGTGGAAAGGGATCGCCGCCACGGAGGTGGATCAAGCCGGGGGGGTTGTTTTTGTCGGCTATGAGCGCAAGAGTACGGGACCGGAGGAGATCGCGGCTAGGATAAGCGCTGCGGGATTTGACAGCACAACCCGGGCGGTAATGACTCCTGAACAGTTCCGGCAGGCAAGCGGCAGGGAAATCGGCAGGGGCGGAAAGCGGGCTTCAGGGTGCGGCTGCTGCGGCAGTAGAATAAACGAAAAATAGGAGAGGCAGATGGCTGAGCGAAAGAGATGGGTGATGGGGTCCGGAATTTTACTTGTACTGCTTTTTGTGGTGAGCATCGCCGCATACGCCTTCACCTTAGGCAAGTACGAGAAGGTTAAGGCAACCGGTGGCATGGTCAGCCTGCCGGTGGCAAATCTTTCTGATGGCAAGGCGCACTTCTACAAATTCGAGGATGGGGGGAAGGAGATTGCCTTTTTCGCGGTCAAGGACCGGGACGGCAGCTACAAGACGGCATTCGATGCCTGCGATGCCTGTTACAAGTCCAAGAAGGGGTATGAGCAGAAGGGGGACAAGATGAACTGCAAGAACTGCAATCAGAAATTCGCCATAAATCGCCTCGGACCTAACGCCACCGGCGGCTGCAACCCCGGCTACCTTCCCCACCAGTTAAGCGGTATGAACATTGTCATCAGGGTCGATGATCTCAAGGGTGGGGCGAGGTATTTCTGATGCGCCTGCGTAATATCTCCATCAACAACCTGCGGCGACGCAAGGCTAAGATGGCCTTCTTGACCATCGGTCTGACGGTGGGTATCGCCACCATCGTTACCCTTGTGACCCTGACCCGATCCATGTCAAGCGACATCGAGCGGAAGATGGACGAATTCGGCGCCAATATCCTGATCACCCCCCAGAGCAACGGTCTCGCCATGAACTACGGCGGCATCAGCCTGGGGGGGGTAACCTTCGACCAGCGGGAAATCCTCGAGGCCGATCTCGACAGGATCAAAACCATTGCCAACAGCAAGAATATCTCTGCTGTCAGCCCTAAAGTGCTTGGCGGCATCACCGTCAATAACCGGGAAGTGCTGCTGGTAGGAGTGCATTTCGAGAGCGAACTGAAGATGAAGCAGTGGTGGAGAGTGTTCGGCAATGAGCCTGAAACGGATCACGATCTGCTGCTCGGCACCGATGCTGCCAGGATTCTGGATGTCTCCCCCGGCGACAAGCTCGCCATCAAGGGGGAGGAGTTTACAGTTAGCGGTGTTCTGGAACAGACCGGCTCACAGGATGATTCTCTCCTCTTCGCCAATCTGCCGAAGGCCCAGAAGCTCCTGGGCAAGGAGGGGAAGATCACCCTGGCCGAGGTGGCGGCACTCTGCTCCGGATGCCCCATCGGCGACATGGTGACCCAGATAGCCGAAAAGCTTCCCGATGCCAGGGTTTCGGCGATCCAGCAGGTGGTGGAGGGGCGACTCAAGGCCCTTGATCAGTTCAAGCGTTTCTCCTACGCCATGGCCGCAGTTGTTATCTTCATCGGCTCCCTCATCGTCTTTGTCACCATGATGGGGAGCGTCAACGAACGGACTGTGGAGATCGGCGTTTTCAGGGCCATCGGTTTCCGCAGGAGCCACATCATGCGGATCATCATGCTGGAGGCCGCCCTGGTCAGTCTTCTGGCCGGATTCCTCGGTTATGCCGTCGGCATGGGGGGTGCCAAGCTGGCCCTGCCGTTCATGGCCGAGAGCAAGCAGGCCCACCTGATATGGGACACAACCGTGGCCTTCGGATCTATTGGCCTGGCTCTTGCTCTTGGTCTTCTGGCAAGCCTCTATCCGGCGCTGCATGCGAGCAGGATGGACCCGACCGAAGCCCTGCGGGCACTGTAATCGAGGATACCATGGCACTCATTGAGATCGTGAATGTGAAAAAAGAGTACATCAGCGGCGATGAAAGCGTAGAGGCGCTGCGCGGAGTGAATATCAGCATCGAGGATGGCGAATTCATCACCATCATGGGGCAATCAGGTTCCGGCAAGAGCACCCTGTTGTCGGTGCTCGGCGGGATGAATCATCCCACATCCGGGTCTGTGGAGATGGCGGGGGTCAGGCTCTATGAACTCGCCGGGGAGAAACTGGCCGACTTTAGGGCAGAGCATCTTGGTTTTGTCTTCCAGTCATTCCATCTGATCCCCTATCTGACCGCCATCGAAAATGTCATGCTCCCCCTGGCGATAGTTAAGATGGGGAACCAGGCTAAAAGAGAGTTCGCCCGAAAGTCGCTGGAGCGTGTGGGGCTAGGTGCCAAACTGGACCGTCTTCCCAATCATCTTTCGGGGGGCGAGCAGGAGCGGGTGGCAATTGCCAGGGCCATCGTCAACAACCCGCGGATCCTGCTGGCGGACGAGCCGACCGGCAACCTCGATTCAAAGACCAGCGAGGAGGTGATGTCGCTCTTTTGCGAGTTGAACGACGCCGGACAGACCGTTGTCATGGTGACCCACAACCCTGACAATGGCCGCTACGCCGACAGGACTATTACCCTGAAGGATGGCATGACGGTTGGCGCCCACTGAGCACTTCCCGTAGCCCGGTTTCAGTTCAGGGTCAATTTGACCGAACATGGTTTGACATGAATACCTGGTTGGGTATAGTTGCATAAACTATATACCCCCACCGGGTATTTTGTTTTGGAGGACAAATGGAGACAGTAGACAACAGGAAGATGATAACGCGGGTGCGACGCATCGGCGGCCAGGTTGCCGGGATAGAACGAATGCTTGCAGACAGGCGCTACTGCGTTGATATTCTCAACCAGATATCCGCGGTACGGTCGGCACTAGATGCGCTGGGGGTCGAGCTTCTCACAAGGCATCTGGAAACCTGTGTTCTGGGGCATGGAGAGGCCACTGAACATGAACATGCGAGGCCGATGACACGGCAGGAGCTGCTGGATGAAGTAAAAACCGCCCTTTCGCGCTTCCTGAAATAGGAAATCCGAGGAGATATTAATGACGTCAATACCTGAAACTCGTGATCCGGTATGCGGCATGGAGGTTGATCCGGCAGTCTCGGCGGCTGCGGAACGTTATGGCGATGTCATCTACTACTTCTGTTCCGATGCATGCAAAGATAAGTTCCATGAAGCGCCAGATCGTTACCTGGCCTCCGGTTCGTCTCCGGAGAAGGCAGTCGTTCAAGGAGAAGTGGGTCAGCGGTGCGAACTTTCGCTTGTTGGGATGCACTGCGCCTCCTGTGCGGGGCGGATCGAGAAGGCTCTCTGCAGTTCCAGCGGAGTCGTGAATGCCAGCGTCAATTTCGCCACGAGCCGCGCCACGGTGCGGTATGACCCGAATACCACGGACGTGGCGTCCCTCGGCCGTGTGGTGCGTGATCTGGGGTATGACGTGATCGAACCTCAGGCCTCGGGTGGCGCCGACGATGGTGAGGCGATGCGGGCAGCGGAGTCCAGGCAGCGCGAGACGGAATACCGCCGGCAGCAGACCCGGTTTTTCATTGCTCTTGTTTTGACCCTCCCCGTTGCCGTGCTCTCCATGGCCGGTCACCTGGTGCCGGCGGTCGCACCAATACTCGACTTCCCCGGCAGGCACTGGCTGGAGCTTGTCCTCACCACACCGGTGCTCTTCTGGGCCGGGGGGGAGTTCTTTACAGGCGCGTGGGCGGCCGCCAGGCATCGGGTTGCCGATATGAACACCCTGGTATCACTGGGGACCCTCTCCGCCTATCTCTACAGCGTTGTTGCCACGGCCGCCCCCGGCTCTTTGCTCGTAACAGCTGAAACCACTGCCGGCCATGGCCATGGCACGGTTGCGTCGCCGGGTGTCTATTTCGAGGTGGCGGCGATCATCGTCACCCTGATCCTCATGGGGCGTCTCCTGGAGGCCCGCGCCCGCAGCAAGACCGGCAGCGCCATCCGTGCACTCATGGGCCTGCAGCCAAAAACTGCACGGGTCGAGCGGGATGGAGTGCTGCTCGAAATCCCCGTTGCAAACCTGCTAGTGGGGGACATTGTTCTGGTGCGTCCGGGAGAGAAGGTGCCTGTGGACGGGATCGTGGTCGAAGGCGAATCCTCCGTAGATGAAAGCATGCTGACCGGCGAACCGATGCCTGTACAGAAGAAGATGGACGACACGGTCATCGGCGCCACCCTGAACAGGACCGGCTCCTTCCGCATGCGTGCCACCAGGATCGGCAGGGATACGGTTCTGCAGCAGATCGTGCGGATGGTCCAGGAGGCCCAGGGGAGCAAGGCGCCGATACAGCGGCTGGCAGACACCATTGCCGGCTACTTCGTACCGGTGGTCATCTGCATTGCCATCGGGACCTTCGTCCTCTGGTTCGATCTGGCGCCGGCTGATACACGGCTCACCATGTCGCTGCTCACCTTCGTCTCTGTGCTGATCGTCGCCTGCCCCTGTGCCCTGGGGCTCGCCACGCCGACCGCAATCATGGTCGGCACCGGCCGGGGTGCACAGGGGGGGATCCTCATCAAGGGGGGGGAGGCACTGGAAACTGCCCACAAGCTGACGACCATCGTCCTCGACAAGACCGGCACCATTACCCATGGCGTACCGTCTGTCACTGACATCATTGCCCATGTAATGAATGAAGACGGTCTTCTCCAGCTTGCGGCATCGGCGGAAGCCGGGAGTGAACACCCCCTGGGGGAGGCGATTGTCCGCTCGGCAGGGGAGCGCGGCATCCCCCTTTTACCGGCCAGCGGGTTCAAAGCCATTCCCGGATATGGCATAGAAGTTGTGGTTGACGGTAGGAAGGTCGTGGCCGGCACATCTCTGCTCCTGAAGGAGCGGGGGATGACGGTGGACGCCGAGGCTGGCCATCATCTTGCCGACGATGGGAAAACCCCGGTATTCGTGGCCGTTGACGGGACATTTGCCGGCATTATCGCCATCGCAGACCCGGTCAAGGAGGGTTCGGCTGGGGCGATCCGCAGGCTACATGCCCTGGGACTCGAGGTGATCATGCTCACCGGTGACAACCGGAGGACCGCCGAAGCCATTGCCCGTCGGGTCGGCGTAGATCGGGTACTGGCGGAGATTCTGCCTGCAGGGAAGAATGAAGAGATAAAGAGGCTCCAGGCCCAGGGGAAGGTGGTTGCCATGGTCGGCGATGGGATCAACGATGCGCCAGCCCTGGCCCAGGCCGACGTGGGGATCGCCATGGGAAGCGGCACAGATGTCGCCATGGAGGCGGCTGACATTACCCTGGTCAGCGGCGACCTTGATGGCGTCGCGGCGAGCATTGCCCTTTCCAGGGCGACCATAGTCAACATCAAGCAGAACCTGTTCTTCGCCTTCATCTACAACATCCTTGGCATTCCGCTGGCAGCCGGGCTCTTCTATCCCCTGACCGGCTGGCTCTTGAGCCCGATAGTTGCCTCCCTGGCCATGGCGCTCTCCTCGGTGAGTGTCGTCACCAATGCCCTGAGGCTGCGCGGCTTCAGGGTGGAAAGGAGCTGACCCGATGGATACCATGCAGATCATCGTCACTGTCGCTGGAGTTGCCCTGATCGGGGTTACGCTCTGGTTCTTCTTCGGCAAGAGGCCGCAATCTGGGGGGGGGACTGTCAATGATCTCTACGTCTGCCCGATGCACCCCTGGATAACCAGCAGTGATTCGACGGCCGACTGTTCGCTCTGCGGCATGAAGCTGGTGCGTGGTGATAAAAGGGGTAGTTAAAGCCGGATACATGCGAGGGATGGGATCCGGGACATAATTGGCTTGCTTGGTTGGGCAATAGTGATGGGGTTACTGATATAATATGAGAACTGAACCAGATGATGGCTCAGATACCGGAGTCTGGCGGGAGAATATCCCCCTGCCAGTTGTTCGGAAGCGACTAGCCTCTGCTGCAGGCCATTTGTTCGCTGAAGCATCAATTTTCTCCTTGATCCCCCTTATCGCCACCTCGATGGCATTTACTCTGTTAACATCGATGGCATTTAGCTGTACTCACTGCTCAGTTCGATCTTCACGGCTTTCAGTTCGGCATTCAGCGCTGCTGTTTCCTGGTTGAACTGCTGGTCAGACTCCTTCTGGACGCATCTGCCGCAAGTGTCAGCGGCATGTGCTGATAGCGCTCCGTTTGGGAGTAGTCCCGTTGTCATTACCTGCCAGACGTCAGGCTGCCACGAGTACCATCAATGAAGAACTTGAAGCCTAGAGCAGCATCTGAGGGTGGCGAAAGATATAGCGAGGGCCTTGCGCGTATTTTGACAATATGTTCGCGATCTCTTGACAGTCATATACCCATCTTACGAGATGGATTTAGTTTGTGCAGGTGAAGAATATTCTGCAGTAGCGATGAATATTCTTGAAAAGTAACTTTGCCGGATTCAGCTCCTGCAGTATAACATGCCTGAATTGCAAGCTTTTTAGTTTGGCACGATTCCAGCTTTAACATGATTGATATCAAATTCGAGGTACGTTATGAAATTGTCCTCTGTCACGATTACAGCAATTGCTGTTATAGCCTTCTTGGCAACCGGTGTCGGCGCAGAAGAAATCAAGCAGACTGAAAATCTCCAGCAACTGGTCAGAGCCGCCCTTGCCGGTAATCCCGAACTGAAATCTTCCCGGGCCAGGTGGCAGATGTTCGTCAGCAAGGCGAAACAGGCTTCCAGTTTTGAAGATCCGATGCTCATGTTCAAGCTGCAGAATATGATGGTTCGCCAGCCGCTGGCGTTCGACAAGGATCCACAGACAGCTAAGGTGATCGGCATAAGCCAGCAGCTCCCCTTCTGGGGGAAGAGGGCCATCAGACAGGAGATCGCCGATTGCGAGGCAGAATCGTACAGGTGGTCCCTTGAGGAACGAAGGCTCGAACTGGCCAGGATGGTGAAGGAGGCATACTACCAGCTCTGGGCCGTGGACCGGTTCATGGGGGTTGTCGACAAGAACCTGAAGATTCTCGAAGATTTTCTAATTATTGCGGAGACCAAGTATTCGGTGGGGCAGGGGGTGCAGCAGGACGTCTACAAGGCTGGTCTGGAGAGGTCCAGAATGCTCGACATGCAGATAACCCTCGCCCAGCAGCGCAGGAGCCTGGAGGCCAGTCTCAACTTCCTCCTCTCCCGACCAGGAGATATGCCGGTCGGTACGATCCCCGACTTCACCATGCCGCAGCTCCCGCTATCGGCGGAGGAGCTCGGCAGGATCGCCGCAGAGAACCGCCCCCAGCTAAGGAGTCTTGCCATGCTGGTTGCCAAGGGGGAGGCTTCCAGGCGCCTGGCGGAGAAGGAGTTCTATCCCGACTTCAACCTGTCGCTGGAATACATGCAGCGCGATGCCGCCATGAATGACCCTGGCTACGACATGTACAGTGTCGGCATGACCTTCAACCTGCCGCTGCAGCAGGAGAGAAGGCGGGCGATGCTGGCAGAGTCGGTTTCCGAGACGGGCATGGCGACGGAGGAGCTGAACTCCCTGAAGAACGGCATCTCCCTAGCCATCAATGACACACTTGCACAGCTTGAGCGCCGCCGCAGGCTGGTGGAGCTATATCGGGGGGGTATAATCCCCCAGGCGGAACAGTCCCTCGAGTCGGCGGTGATCGGTTACCGGGTGAACAAGGTCGATTTCCTCACCCTCCTGGATGGCAGGATGACCCTGTTCAACTACGAGCGGGAGCTGTACGAATCCCAGGCCGAGTACATGATGAAGCTGGCCCAACTGGAAGCGGCGGTCGGGAGAGAGCTGGCCGGAGCCTCGTCTGCGGGCCAGGGTGCCAACTGACTGTAATCTGGAAGCAGCCAATACTTAAAAGGAATCTGACATGGCCCTGACGAAGAAAATCGCGATACCGTTGATAATCCTCACCGCCGCTGCCTTTGCCGGCGGGGGGTGGTACGCCTGGCAGCACCGTGGCCATGACCATGGTGCCGGGGGGGAAACAGCTCAGGCAAAGGTGCAGTACACCTGCTCCATGCACCCCTTTATCATCAAGGACAGGCCCGGCACATGCCCCATCTGCGGCATGGAACTGATCAAGAAGGTCGACGGTGCCGCCGGCGGCGAGATGACCGCCGAGCAGAAGCAGCAGACCGAGATGCTCGGACACGTTTCCCTCTCCCCCACCCAACGGGTCATGGCCAACGTGGCCACGGTGGAGGCGAAGCGGGCATCGCTCTCCAAGGAGATCAACGCCGTTGGCATCGTCCAGTTTGACCAGTCGCGCCAGGCCAAGGTGACTGCCTGGATCGCCGGCCGCCTCGACAAGCTCCATGTGACCAAGGTGGGTGACATCGTCAGCAAGGAGCGGCCGGTGGCCGAAGTTTATTCACCCGACCTTGTGGCCAGCCAGCAGGAGTACCTTCTGGCGGTGAAGAGCCGGGATCAGCTGAAAAGCTCATCCATCCCCTCCATTGCAGGTAGTGGCGAGGGGCTGGTAGCGTCGGCCAGGCAAAGGCTCATGCTCTTCGGGGTGAAGGAGAGCCAGATAGCCGACCTGGAGCGGGCGGGCAAGCCCAACATCCGCCTCCCCATCTACACTCCACTCTCAGGGGTGGTGATCGAAAAGATGATGCAGCAGGGGCAGTACGTCAACACCGGCGACGTCCTCTTCAACATCGCCGACCTCTCCCGCGTCTGGGTGGAGGTGGAGGTCTACGAGAACGAGTTCCCCAATATTCACATCGGCCAGGAGGTGGAGATCCGCTCCCAGTCCTTCCCGGGTAGGCCCTTTACGGGGAGGATCGCCTATATCTATCCGTTCCTCGATCCCAAGACCAGGACGGTCAAGGCCAGGGTGGAGATGGCCAATCCTGGGATGAAGCTAAAGCCGGACATGTTCGTCAACGCCGTCATCAAGGTGCCGCTCGGCACGGCGATCGTCGTGCCGGTGACCGCGGTCATCGACACTGGGAAGCGGAAGGTGGTCTGGGTGGAGAGCGATCCCGGCATGTTCGAGCCGCGGGATGTGCAGACCGGACAGCAGACGGACGACATGGTGCAGATCCTGTCGGGGTTGAAGGTCGGTGACAAAGTGGCGGTCTCCGGCGGCTACCTGATCGACTCCGAGTCCCAGTTGAAAGGTGGCGCTGGCCAGGACCACAGCCAGCACACAGGCGCGAAACCGGAAGGGAAGGGACAACCCTCTCCGGCAGGTCACGAGGGGCATGGCGCAACTCCCCAGCCGGTGAAACCGGCTCCGGTAAAGAAGTCTCTGAACATGGACGACATGAAGATGTAAGAAAGGCAGGCACGAGGCGCTAGGTACGAGGAATTAGCATTTCCCAGAGCCTGGAGTCTGGAGCCAAAAGCCAGGGATTTATATGATCGAAAAAATCATTGAATACTCCGCCCGCAACCGGGTGATCGTCCTGATGCTCTTCGGTCTGATCATAGCCTGGGGGGTATGGGCGGTCTACAAGACCCCGGTGGACGCTATCCCCGACCTGTCGGACAACCAGGTGATCGTCTTCACCGACTACCCCGGCCGCTCCCCCCAGGTGGTTGAGGACCAGGTGACCTACCCCCTGGCGGTCAACCTGCAGGGGCTCCCCAGGGTGCGAGCAGTAAGGGCCTCCAGCGCTTTCGGCTTCTCCATGATCTACGTGATCTTCGAGGACAAGGCCGACATCTACTGGGCCCGGACCCGCGTTCTGGAGCGGCTCAACTACGCCTCCTCGTTCCTCCCCGCCAATGTGCGCCCCACCCTGGGACCGGACGGCACCGGCGTGGGGCACGTCTTCTGGTACACCATCGAGGGTAAGGGGTATGACCTGGAGCAGCTCCGCACCCTGCAGGACTGGTTCGTTCGCTACCAGTTGAACACCGTCCAGGGGGTGGCCGAGGTCGCCTCCATCGGCGGCCTGGTGCGGGAGTACCAGATCGACCTGGACCCGGCCAAGCTGTTCGCCTACAACATCAAGGTTGACAAGGTGATGTCGGCGGTCAAGGCCTCCAACAAGGACGTGGGTGGCAAGCTGATCGAGCAGGCCGATGCCGAGTACCTGATCCGGGGGCAGGGGTATGTCAAGTCCAAGGCCGACCTGGAGAATATCGTCGTGGCAGCGGACATGCGCGGCACCCCTATTTTTCTAAAGAATTTGGGCACCGTGCAGCTGGGGGGCTCAATCCGCCGCGGCATGCTGGACATGAACGGCGAAGGTGAGGCGGTGGGTGGGATCGTGGTGATGCGCTACGGCGAGAATGCCAAGGACGTCATCGACCGGGTCAAGGTGAAGATCAGGGAGCTGGAGAAGGGGCTCCCACCCGGGGTGAAGATCATGGTCTCCTATGATCGCTCAGACCTGATTGCCCGTGCCATCGACACCCTCAAGCATGCCCTGGCCGAGGAGTCCATTGTCGTCTCCCTGGTGATCCTGGCGTTCCTCCTCCACTTCCAGAGCTCCCTGGTGATTGTCCTCACCCTGCCGATTGCGGTGCTTATCTCCTTCATCACCATGAAGCTGATGGGGGTCACCTCCAACATCATGTCGCTGGGTGGGATAGCCATAGCCATCGGCGTCTTGGTGGATGCAGGTGTCATCATGGTGGAGAACTGCTACCGCCACCTGTCCGAACTCCCTGAGGAGGAGCGGAGGGAGAAGCGGCTGGAGGTTGTCATCTCCAGCGCCAAGCAGGTGGGGCGGGCGATCTTCTTTTCCCTTGCCATTATCATCCTCTCCTTCGTGCCGGTCTTCCTCCTGGAAGGGCAGGAGGGGAAGCTGTTCCACCCCCTGGCCTTCACCAAGACCTTCTCCATGGTGGGATCGGCCTTCATCGCCATCACCCTGGTGCCGGTGCTGATGTACTACTTCATGCGGGGGAAGATGCCGCGGGAAGAGGCGAACCCTGTATCCACCTTCTTCATCAGGCTCTACTCGCCGGTGATCCGCTGGGTGCTCAAGTGGAAGAAGACCACCATCGCCCTGAACATCGTCGCCCTGGCCGTTGCAGTTCCCATGTTCATGAAACTGGGGAGCGAATTCATGCCCCCCCTGGACGAGGGGTCGCTCCTCTACATGCCGGTGACCCTCCCCAACGTCTCCATCACCGAGGCGAAGCGGATTATCCAGGTGCAGGACAGGATCATCAAGTCTGTTCCCGAGGTGGAGCACGTGCTGGGGAAGGTAGGCCGGGCCGAGACCTCCACCGACCCGGCGCCGGTCTCCATGTTCGAGTCGATCATCATCCTTAAAGCCAAGGATAAGTGGCGGCCGGGGATCAAGAAGGCGGACATCGTTGCCGAGCTGGACGCCAAGCTGCAGATACCCGGGGTGCGCAACGGCTGGACCCAGCCGATCATCAACCGGATCAACATGCTCTCCACCGGGGTGCGCACAGATCTCGGCGTGAAGATCTTCGGCTCCGACCTGAACGTGCTGAAGGACCTGGCGGTCCAGGCGGAGGGGATTCTCAAGCCGATTGCGGGTGCTGCCGACGTGGTGGCCGAGCGGGTCACCGGCGGCAACTACATCGACATCGACATCGACCGGGAGGCGGCGGCACGCTACGGCGTCTCCGTCGGCGACATCCAGGACGTGATCGAGACGGCCCTGGGGGGCGAGATGCTCTCCACTACTGTCGAGGGTCGCAACCGCTTCCCGATCCGGGTCCGGTACCTGAGGGACTACCGGGACAACCTGCCGGCCATCCGCCGCATCCTGGTCTCCGGCATGGATGGCGCCCAGGTGCCGCTGTCGCTTGTGACGAAACTCAAGGTCACCACCGGCGCACCGGAGATCAACTCCGAGGGGGGGCTCCTCCGCTCCCTGGTCTTCCTCAATGTCCGGGGACGGGACATGGGGGGGTTCGTCACCGAGGCGAAGCAGGTGTTGGAGAAGCAGCTGAAGCTGCCGCCGGGCTACTACGTCACCTGGTCCGGCCAGTGGGAGAACCAGATCCGGGCCAAGGCGAGGCTGCAGCTCCTTGTGCCTGCCGGCATGCTGATCATCTTCATCCTCCTCTACTTCACCTTCCACTCGGCCCTGGAGGCGAGCATGGTCATGCTCTCGGTCCCCTTCGCCCTGGTGGGTGGGGTCTACCTGGTGGCTGCCCTCGGTTACAATATGTCGGTTGCGGTCTGGGTCGGGTTCATCGCCCTCTACGGCATTGCCGTGGAGACCGGGGTGGTGATGGTCATCTACCTGCACGAGGCGCTGGACAAGAAGCTGATAAACGGCCCATGCACCGAACAGGATATCTACGACGCCACCTTCGAGGGGGCGGTGCTGCGCCTTAGGCCGAAACTCATGACCGTGGCGGTGGCCCTCATCGGCCTGGTGCCGATCATGTGGTCCAGCGGCACCGGCGCCGACGTGATGAAGCCGATCGCCGCCCCCATGATCGGCGGCATGATCTCCTCGGCCATCCATGTGCTGATCATGACGCCGGTGATTTTCGTGCTGATGAAGAAACGTGACTTGAAGAGAGGTAAGCTGAAATATTCGGGGATGAAGCACTGATTTCCATGCCGGGATTCGTCATGGAGAATATGCTCCAGTTACTGTCGAATATTCTTCATGAATGTATAGTCTGCTCACTTAATAGTGGCGTGATTCCGGAGTGTTAAATGTGGTACGACCTATGCTTATATAAAATTGTCAGCAC
>Ga0209314_10000497_pt1 | contig 17598 bp, 14 predicted proteins | sample I19B2metaG_FD_184146 | JGI IMG/M metagenome (GOLD analysis project Ga0209314, IMG submission 184146) | Lake sediment bacterial and archeal communities from Gulf of Boni, Indonesia to study Microbial Dark Matter (Phase II) - ​I19B2 metaG... | ecosystem: Environmental > Aquatic > Freshwater >...
CTCAAAAATGAAAACCATCAGGGCATTGTGATTGAGCAGGATAAATGGCCATCATCGGGAACAGAACATTTTGTCAGGTATGAAGATCTTTGTAAAGACAAACCCGAGCACCCTGAGTTCTCGCTTACACCAACACAAATCAGGGTAATGGATCTGCTAGCGACCGGTCTGCAGTATAAAGAGATAGCAACAGCACTGAATCTCAGTTTTCATACTATAAAAAATCATATTTCAAACTCATATGAAAAGATGGGTGTGACATGTTGGGAGGAGGCGATGTTTAAGTATCTGGAGTATAAGAGGATGAGGAGCTGGTAGGAAGTAGGAAGTAGGTAGTGGGCAGTGGGCAGTGTGTGAAGGGTAATCGGTAATCAGTATTCAGTAATAGGTTAAAAATAATTAAATGTTTATAGTATGTTAAACAAGATCATTAAAGTTAATGGGGTATCGGAGCCGGTAGGAACAGGATGGTTACCGCCGGTGCCTGATCTGAGGGATTATACAGAGGATCATGAGAAGATAAAGCCAATGAGGCAAAAGCTGAAAATTAAATCGGGGAATGTTAAGATGCCGGAGAGTGTTGACCTGAAAGAGTGGTGCTCTCCGGTAGAAAACCAATTAACCCTGGGATCTTGTACTGCACAGGCAGGAATCGGGATAGTGGAATATTTTGAGAGAAGAGCTTATGGCAAACATATTGAAGGATCTAGACTTTTCCTCTACAAAACCACACGAAATCTTATGAAAGAAAAGGGAGATACCGGAGCCTGGCTCAGAAATGTAATGGGTGCACTTGTTTTATGCGGCGTTCCTGATGAGAAATACTGGCCCTATAAGGTTGAGGATTTTGACAAAGAGCCGGGCAGCTTTATCTATTCAATAGCTGATGATTACAGATCCCTAAAATATTTCTGTCACGATCCGGCAGGTAACGAGATCAGCGGAGTTCAGTTACTTGCATCGGTTAAAAAATATTTGGAGGCCGGTATTCCTTCAATGTTTGGATTCTGGGGATTTCCGTCGTTCAATAATTCAAATTTTCCAGGCGGAATACCTTACCCATGCAACGGAGAACAGGCTGAATGGGGACATGCGATTGTGGCTGTTGGTTATGATGACAATAAGAAGATAACCAATACAGGCTGTAATAAAGTAACTAAGGGGGCTTTGCTTATCAGAAATTCCTGGGGAAAAGAGTGGGGAGAAGCAGGCTATGGCTGGATGCCATATCAATATGTGACGAGTAAACTGGCGATGGATTTCTGGTCGGTACTCGATATGGGCTGGATAGACACGGGGCAATTTGGAATATAAATGACTCAGGGCTCACGACTCACGACACACGGCGGAGGATAGTCATTTGTGGTCATTTGTCCGCCATCTGGCGGATGTCAGTAGCCCTGCGTGGTTCATTTATTACTTATGACAATGAATGACTATCAATGACTATGAATGACAGTCGCTTCAATAGCTTGAATATTAAGTCAATAATAAACCATGAAATCAGAATTTCTAACTTTAGACTACAGGGATTTGTTACACGGAATTGTGATGGCGTTTCTGACTGCGTTGCTGACAGGAATAATTGATTTGCTTCAAAAAGGGTCTGTATTTGACTGGCCTTCAATCAAAACTATCCTTATTGCTGGACTGAGTGCAGCTTTGTCGTATTTGCTGAAGTGTTTGTTATCGAATTCGAGAAATCAGCTGCTGACGAAGGAACCAGGATAAGGCGGAAGGCGTTAGGATAATCTGCTGCTGCCTACTGCCTGTTGCCTACTGCCTTCCCCATACTCCAATATCGCCTTCAAACACCTCTCTGCCGCATGTCCGTCCCACAAATCAGGTCTGACAGGAGTACGGGAAAGGTTGCGGGCAATATTATATTCTGAACGAATACGGTCAATATTATTTCCTACAAGCACACTGGCCCCTCCATGATCACGCAGAGTGACAGGACGTTCTGTATTCCAACGGAGTGTAAGACAGGGAGTGCCAAGGATTGTACATTCTTCCTGTAAGCCACCACTGTCAGTTAAAATCATTTTAGCCCCCATATTAAGACGTAACATATCGTGATAACCTACCGGATGAAGAAGTATCAGGCTTTTTTGTTCGACCACTTCCTGCCATAATCCGAACTCTTCCAGTCTTTTCAGAGCACGCGGATGAATTGGCCATACTACAGGAAAGTCATTCGTTACTTCTCGGGTAAGAAAATGAACGAGTGAAGAAAAAACTGTTTTCTCATCAACGTTTGATGGCCGGTGCAGTGTAACCACTATGTACCGATCTTCATGGAGAGATGGATGGAACTGGTATTCAAGCAGTGCATTCCGCCTGTGAACCTCAGAAAGCTGTAGTGCTGATGCTTTATTTCGGTTGGATTCAAGAGTATCGATCATTATGTTCCCAACCATACGGATAGCACTCTCAGGTACTCCTTCTCTTATAAGGTTTTTTGTGGAGATATGATCGGGAGTAAGCAACAGATCAGAAAGCCGGTCTGTAACCAGCCTGTTGATCTCTTCCGGCATGCTCAAATCACCTGATCTTAAGCCTGCCTCGATATGGCAGCATTTTATATTCTCCTTTTTTGCTGTGACAGAACATGCAAGGGTGGCATTTACATCCCCCACTACTACAACCCAATCGGATTTTTCTGCCCTTAGAACTTTCTCGAAGGCTATCATTGTATTACCTACCTGTTCTGCATGTGATCCTGAACCTATACCCAGATTAATGTCAGCCTCAGGTATGTTGAGTTCCTCAAAAAAAGATTTTGACATGCGGTCGTCGTAGTGTTGGCCCGTGTGGACCAGAATATGGTCAATATGTTCCAAGGGGTTGTTCCTTGTTTCGTGTTTCGTGTTTCGTGTTTTCTGTTTTTCGTATGGCGTTTTGCAATCTGCATTTTGAATATTACATTTTGCATTATGATTGTTTATTGCCTTGATGAAAGGGGCGATTTTCATGAAGTTGGGACGGGCACCGACGACGGAGAGGATTTTCATTTTAGGGAGTTTGCTTTGGGGAGTTAATTCTGTTTAATTTAGCTTAAGGTAATCGGTATTCAGTGATCGGAAATCAGTATTGGGACGGATTACCGGTTACCTTTAACACAAGAAAACAATTCTTTGAACCTATCAACACTGCCCGGATATCCTTCAATAAGTTCTGTAATAAACTCCGCGACATTAATTTTATCGGTGAGCATTTTATGGCGACGATCCTGAAAAATAATCTGCAGGTCATTCATATTCAATAATTCCTGAATGACTGAAATCATCTGTTCCGGATTATCCGGCTTTATACCATATCCAAGCTTATACTTTTCTTCCAGGTCTCGTAAGTAACCTATTCTGCCAACAAAATCGTTGAAACGGATAAAGGGGACTCCGAGTACACCTGCTTCTGCTGCCATGGTCTGGCTGTCACCGATGTAAATAGAAGAAAATGCCATTATATGATGAATATCAAGCGGATCAATATTCATCCTGTATTTTTCAAATTCAGGTTCAAGCGACCTTTCTGAAGTAATATATACTGAACCATGTGGTTCAAGCTGCGATATTATCCTTTGAGCCAGATCTTTGTTTATTCCTCTGACACCCTTATCATGATGAGCAGTAAGCTGTGCAAACCTGATAATAAAGAATCTTCCATCGGCATTGAAGTATTTATTCACAACCGCCTTTTCAGGAGTGAAATGATCAGGGTGAAGATAGGCCAGTTCATGATAACCGGGATATTTAAGTGATTTATGTTCCCATCTACCGTTATTGCAGACCTGAGGTGATAGTATATACGAGCACCAGGGATAACTCAGCTTGCTGTACAGAGGAACTGCATCAGCATCATCTTCGTTTACATTTATAGATGGAATTCTAAGTAAAGTACCAACATGACCAATCTCCGTGCTTGTCCCCAGCATCAGATCAGGTCTGTTCCCCAAACAAAACCGGAACAAGCGCCAGTCGCGTTTCAGCATGCCGAGTGCTATTCCGGTCTTACTGTCTTTTCTTCCTTCGGGAAGTATGTTATGGTATTCAAATCCACCTCGCTTAAGGAGATCTTCAAGGATATCCTTTTTCTTTATTAGAACTGATACCTGATGATCTTTAATCTTAAGTGCTGAAATTGTGTTTTTAAAAAGGTGAAAGTGGGCTGGATGGCCGAGGTAGAACAGAATTCTCATTTAGAATGATCTGGTAATATGTGAATTTGATATCCTTTAGTAACAGGTATTCAGTATTCGGTATTCGGTAATCGGTAATCGGTAATCAGTATTTGGTAATAGGAGAGATTAGATCTTTTTGCAAAAAGTAGAAGATTTGTCAATCATTGATTGCAACATTTTACCAATAGATTCACATTTGTTCAACAGGCTTTTCGATATCTCATTATCGATATATTTACACTCAAAACATTCCTCTATCCAATGTTGTGTTTCCAACTGTTCTGAATCAGCATCAGTTAGTTTCGAAATAAAATGGTTTTCATATCTTCTCTTCCCCCAGGCCTCTGCGATCTGGGCACCGATCGATCTTGATGATCTTCTAATCTGGTCAATGAGGGAAAATTTCTCTTCTATTGGGAATTCTTTAGTCAGTATAAATATCTCCTTTGACAATTCCCTGGAATATTTATATACTTCCAAATCTCTGAAACTCTTTACATATGTCATTTCAAAAAACCGATTACTGAATACCGATTACCGATTACTTATTCACTTGCACTAAGCTGATTTAGCAGAAAAGAGAGCGCTGCAAACATCCACGCATTTGACCAGCGCATGAAAACGGTTCTGTTAGTGTAATGTTTATATTTCCTGAAATAGAATCCGCCTGATTGTGACTGGATATTTCCAATCATGAATTCTGCCACCTTTTTTGCTTTTTCAATATCTCCAAAACGGATCAGGGTAAGAATTGTCTGAGCTGCAGCAGTACAATCAATTGGCCAGGCTTCGTTATGATAGAATTTAGGTCTTCCATCGGTTTCAATAAAATTTTTACTATAAAATTCAAAACCTGACCTCATGGAATGATCAAATTCATGATCTTCACAAAGTAAACTATAATCATGGAGACAATCAAGTATATATCCTGTATGATAGTTATCCGTCCAACCTCCCTGTGAAGCAAGTGAATACCCCCATGATCCATCTGTGCGCTGGCATGAAACCACAAACTGAACAGCTCTTTTTGCCTGGGCTCTCAGATTTTCATCTCCTGTAAGTGAATAAGCCTGGGCGAGTATCCTGACCCCCTTCATTGAGGCATTAAATACCTGCTGCTTATCGAAAGGAGAATACGAAAAAATTAATGAATCGCCGGAATAAGTTTTGTTAAGATCCTCCAGAACAAAATGTGCCGAACTTTTTATCAGCTCAGCACACTCTTTATTCCCTGTGATCTTATATGCTGTGAAAAGAGCATTGTTGATTATCCCGGTGGCAACTACCGTCGGTTGATATGCAGGGATTGATGCATATCTCGCTTCCCAATTAAAATCATAGCCCCAGCAAGCACCATGATAACCTGAAGGGACCAAAGCCTTAAGTTCTGTGATTAAGTCCTGAATTTTGTTTGAATAGTATTCTTTTGCATTTGATGAAATAACATCCCCCTCTCCCCCTTCAAAGGGGGAATCTATTGTAGAGTACCCTTCAAAGGGGGATTCAGATGACAAATTTTCATTTAATGGACCCTGAGTCCTGAATCCTGAGCCCTGAGCCAGATAAGAATATCCCTGGATGAAGAGTCCTAAAGTTACAGGATTATAGCCTTTGGGGATAGCCATCAGAGGTCTTAAATTGAAAGGAAAACGTTTGACGAACTGTTGGGCGCCGAAACGGATCAGTTTGTTGGATCTCAGGAGAGGAAGCCTGAAGAGTGGGGATTTCAGTGCGTCATAGGGGTCATATCCCTGATAGTTTTTTTTTACACAATAAGATTCAAGTCTGGATATTGAGTCGATTAGTTGGTTCAAGGCAGTTGGCAGTTGGCAATTGGCAATAATGCTCAGGAGGTATAAATCTTAATTCCGAAATCGAAAATCCGAAATCCGAAATTCTAAATTATGTCAATAGCCCGATTTTCACGTATTGACCGGACAGCCTCCAAAGTAACTAACGAACTATGGTAGATCTCATCGAAGCTGATCGGAAACTTACCACCCGTGTTAAGGGCTTCGATTACCAGGTCAAACTCACTGGAATGGCCTTTATCCTGGCCTCGTTGACGGACCTTTTTGGTTCCTTTTTCATTAATGATCTGAAGCGATTTAAAGTCATCGATCAGGCAGACGGTTCCGTTGCAAAAAACTTCAATTCGCTCTTTCGGGACATTCTTATTGCCATTTGAATAGTACCCTATATTGGCAATGCTCCCGTTTCCAAATTCGAGGTTTAAGGAAACACTGTCCATAAGCAGAGGATTTACAGAAAGGACAGATGAATGAATTTTTTTTACCCTGCTGCCGGCAATAAAACAAGCCAGGTCTATAAAGTGACACACCTCCCCAATTATGCGTCCGCCACCGACTTCAGGATCATGCACCCAGTGATCGGGGGGAACAACTCCGGCATTTACACGGATGTTTATCACTTTCTTCTGATCAGTTGTAAACAGAGAATTCATTTTTTGAGTCAGTGGTGCAAAACGCCTGTTGAAGCCCAGCATAAGAGCCTTGCCTGACTTGAAATATGCATCCTTTACTGACTCCAGCTCTTCAAAATTCATGGCGAGAGGTTTTTCGACAACTACATTCTTCCCCGATTCCAGGGCCTGGCAAACATACTTTGCATGCGTATTGTGACGTGTAAGAATAAAAAGAGACCCAATATTATCATCAGCCAGAAGAGCGTCCGCAGAATCTGAGCAATAATTGAATTTGTATTTATCAGCTATATATCTCGAAATATTTCCCTCTGCCGTTACAATGCCGATAAAATTGCATTTACCTTTCAATCTGGGCAGAACATGATTCTGTGCAAAGTTACCTGCCCCGATAAAGCCTACATTTGCCGGATGATTTGTTAAGAAATAATCCTCAGAAAGTTTAATATTTCTATCGGGTATTAATTCATTTTTATATTTTATTAAAATCCCGCTGAATGGTTCCTTGCGTTCCATTATCATATCATATGCAGATGGTGCATCAGCCAGAAGAAAAACATGACTTATAAGAGGATCCATATCTATTGATCCGGATGCCAGCAGATCTATGAATGTCTGCATGTTACGATTCTCAGTAAAACGGACATAGCCGATCGGGTAGTCGATACCCTTTTCCTCATAATCAGCATCATATCTTCCAGGTCCATATGATGAAGACATCCTAAGATCCAGTTCCTTCCTGTAATAATGAGTACGTGAAAATCCGGTTGGCACTGCCCCTACAATTACTACTTTGCCCTTTTTACGGCACAGTTCACCTGCAAGTTCCACAGGATCGGTTGATGAGGTTGCCGCAGTAATGATAACAGCATCGGTACCATGGCCGCCAGTAAAGTCATTAATAGTCTGAACAATCCCTTCCTGGTTTCGGACCAGGGCAAGGTTGACACCTGAATGCATAGCCTGTTCAACCTGAGCCGGATTTATATCTATCCCAACCGTTTTTATTCCTGCTGCTTTCAGAACCTGTATTGTTATCAGACCGATGATACCCAGGCCAATGACCGTACAATTCTCACCTATTCTTAAATCGGCCTGCCTGATTCCCTGGATGGCAATAGCTGCAATAGTGGAAAATGAGGCATACTTAAGATCAACATTATCCGGAACCTTTACACAAAGATTTCTGCTGACAGCAACAACATCTGCATGGACTGCATTACTTCCACCACAGGCTACTTTATCTCCTGCTTTAAGATCTGTGATTCCTGAACCAACCGCAATTACTTCACCGGCGCAACTGTAACCTAATGCAGAGGGAGCTTCCAGTTTGTTCATCACAAGGTCGTAAGTTTTAAGAAGCCCTTCCGATCTGATCAAATCAATTACCATCTTAAGCTCTTTCTGACGGCTTTGAGCTTTTGCTATATATCCTTTTCGAGCATCCGAAACAGTTTTTCCCTCTGTCCCGGCGCTGATTACTGAATAATAGTTCCTTACCAGAACCTGGCCGGTTTTTAAAACTGGAAACGGCACTTCAAGGATTTCCATTTTCCCCGATTTTAATTGTTGAGTCAGTTGTTGCATGATTCAGGCAGTTCGCTAATAAGAAATTTGTGTTTCCCTCTCTGAGTACGTGGAATATTATCAATATACTCTATATTAAATTCAACAAGATCCTTGAATTTCTCTTTAAAACTTCTTGTTATCTTTTTCTCATCATCTTTCTGATAGTTTACGCTTTTTATAATCCGCAGAGTTACTTTACCTCTCTCTTTCTGGTAAAACTGGTACTGAATGACATTGTCAAAAATGTCACTATGCATATTTAAAGCCGTTAATGAGATCTCAGAATTTTTTAAAGTGATTATTTTCTCCTGCTGCCAGCGGCCTACAACATTATTTATAAGTTTATAATTTCTCCCGCACGAACACTTATTTTCCACCCATTCCGCATAATCACCAGTCCTGTAACGGATTATCGGAAATGCCGTCATCTCATAGCTTGTACCCACAATTTCTCCCCTGATGCCAGGTTTACTGACAGGATTGCCCATTTCATCAATTAATTCTGTATACCCATATTGAAAATAGATATGATAATTGGATGAACATTCACATTCACCTGCAAGGGTTGAATATTCTGTGTGTCCATACCATGAATATACACGGCAGTTAAATGCTTTTTCGATCAATTCCCTCTGACCCGGATAGAATTGCTCTGAACTGCAGAGAACAGCTTTAATCCCTTCGATATGAACATCATTTTTAATGATATACTTAGCCATAAGAATAATTGCCGAAGGGTAGGTGTGAAGAAAATGAGGCTTGAATTGTTTCAGTTTCTCAATAAACAAAGGAAAGTTTTCTTCATAGAGATCATAGGTTGATAAATAAAGTCTGTTTTTCACCGGTTCATACCTGAAAAAACTATTATTGCCACTCTGATCAACCACAGTCCCTCGGATGCGGGCAATTCTGTCACCATATATATACCCTGCTCTTTTCCATTGATCCGTCATGAAAACCAGTTCGCGTGTCCGTTCCCGACCCTTTAAATAATAGACTTCAACAGGTATCCCCGAAGTACCTCCGGTTGTTACATAAATTAACCTGTCCCTGGAAAATTTTTGGGATAAGATTTGTTCTTTAAATGAACGAATTGTTGATTTATCTGAAAATGGAATTTTTTCCAGATCTTTTATACCTGTAAAACTATACGGACTGAAATTGACTGATGAAAAAAGATCATGAAAATAATCTGAATTTTCATAAGCATTCACCAAAGTCTTTTTTAACGTATTATTTGTAAAAGAATCTATCTGCTCATCGCTCCAAAATTCTGACGTGCTTATCAGGTCTTCATATTCTGAATATAACTTCCCATACCGGACAGAAAGGGGAATGCTTCTATAAAGAAAACCAAGAGGCTTTGTAATAAAAGAGGGAAGTTTCTGATAATAACCCAGACTTTTATAAAGATGATCTTCAATTCCCATTTTTCGAAAAAATAAACGGATAGTACTTAACCGGATTTGTAAGTATTTTACACTTTATCTTCAGCCTGTTTTTAAAATGGCCAGATCTTACCTGTTTTGCAGCATCCTTATCCCATAATGATAATTCATCATCAGTCTTGCTAAGAATTCTGGCCAGATTTTCATTAAGGGAAGCAATAGATTTTTCTACATGTTTTGAATAATTGGGTCTCCCCTTGTTATCAATCACAATAGGGATTGTGTTAAAGACTGGAGATTTTTCTGAAAGCTCAACCTGAAGAAGAGCAGAACGAAGATTTTTTTTAAAATAATCCTGAAAAATAAAATTCCCGAGGCTAGGTGCAAATATTGCATTCTTGTACTTTGCAACTCCCTGGTAAGTATGGCTGTGATGTCCGTAAAGAATATCAACTCCGGAATCCATAAACCTCTTTGCAGCACTGATCATCCATGAAAATGGTTTATCAGAATATTCACTTCCCCAATGGAGCGACAGAACAAGAACTTCATCCTCCCTCCTGACCTTCAGGGCAGTCCTGTTTATTCTATCGATAAGCTGCTCTCTGTCAAGTATTGAGAGTGATTCTTCAATGTAATAACCCAGAAATAATATCTTTTTACCTCTTACTTCTGCCCGCGCAGGTTCTTCCTGAAATTTATCCCTTGGCCCACCGAAATGCTTTATACCTGACTTATCCAGAAGGTTTAGCATCTCACTGAATGCTTCATGCCCATGATCAAACGAGTGGTTATTTGCAAGATTTACAGCATGAATGCTGTTTTTTTTCAATATATCAACGCTTGAAGTCCCCCCACGCATTATAGCTGACCAGGGGCTCTTTCTTGAAGATACATCAGATAAAACCGATTCAAGATTAATAATATTCAGATCACCCTGCTTCAGATATTCCCGGCAGAATAAAAACGGGTCAAGTGATTTTTCTGCAATGCCCGATCCGATACCTGATTTGTATGTTTCGAATAAATCACCAAGGACTACATCGCCTGCAAAATTCAATAAAACATTTTGTTTTGACATATTCATCTTCCAGAATCACTCCAAAAAGTCTGCATATTTAATTTTTCTATCGTTTTAGTAACTGATTAAAAACCTTACAATAACCTGATGCCATATTATCTGCAGTAAATTTCTCCACATATAATTTACGGCTCGCAGCACCCATCCTGATCCTTTTTTCCGGGTCAGCAATTAGCAATTTAATCTTCTCAGAGATCTGAACAGGACTTCCGGTATCCACAATAAACCCGTTTATACCGTCAATAACCGATTCTGTAATCGCTCCCATATTTGTGGATATGACCGGAAGTCCTGATGCCAGGGCCTCAACTATCACAAGAGGATGACCTTCGGGTTTATTCGGAGTAAAAACAAATACATCAGATTCAATTAAAGCTTCCATCTTGCTTTCTCCATATACCGGTCCTTCATACTCAACATTAAGTGAACTCTGTGCAATTAGTTTTTCGCATTCCTCCTTAAGTTCAGCATCAAGCCAGTTACCATTGATTTTAAGTACAGTAGAAAAGCCTTCGTTTTTCAATAAATTAACTGCCTGTATAATTTCAAATATACCTTTAGCCCTGATAAGGTTTCCTATATATCTGATTACAAACCGGGTGTTTTCTTTTCTTATTCCTGATTTGTAATTTATATTAAGTCCGTTGGGGACTGAAAATATCATTTTCTCAGGGAGCCACTGTCTGAAAATATATTTCAGGTTTTCTCCCAACACAACCGCTCCTGAAATTCTTTTCATTGTTCTGGAAAATAATAGTCTGCAAACCGGGCCTGCATTTACAAACCAGGAGTGAAGATTGCTTCCGTGGAGCACTACAGCCACTTTAGATCTTCTGCCGGCAAGCCAGATATATACAGAATCTTTCAGAACACCTATTGTTGTCTGGCTGATAGGTATAAGAATAAGGTCCGGACTGAAACTTTTAACGAGGTTCCTGTAGTTAATATACAAAAGAATATTTGGAAAGATATTCCTCACTTTCTTTTTACCGATAGTATTCATTTCAGAATGGATATTAACATTAAACCATTCCGTTGTGAAGGAGTTTTTTATAAGAATCGAATTGCGGAGTGTTTCAAACCAAACTGAAGGCCCAAAATAGGGAGGAGGTATTTTCCCCAGCAGTAAAATCTTATATCCTGGAGACTGCATATTTAGTTTTTACCGGTAAGGCACTATAAGCAAACACTATCATGAGAATATTCACATAACCAGGATAAAAAGTCGGAACCGTTGTAATAGAATATAATATTGTTGCAATGAGTACCGCATAGAGAAAGAACCTATCTGGCATATCCTTATATCTGATTCGTGAAAATACTTTATAGAGAATTGATAAATAAAGAATCAGACCAGCGTACCCAGTGAAAAACAGAATCCTTAAAAAATCGTTATGCGGAGTAATTCCAACCATATGGTTAGAAACCTTCATGCTCAAAGGGTAACCCAGAATCTTACAATAAAATGGAGCAAAATTGAATTCTCCAAATAACCATGTCCATCTTGACATACGTCCATGCATCCCCTGGCTTACACCTCTTGATCCTTCTATAACTTCCACTTCTTTCTCAATACGTGGATCTAATACTTCATTATAAAATTTATCACCAGAACTAAATGATATTGTAATTGTAATTATTAAAAGAAATAATGCAGCTCCGCGATGTTTTCTAAAAATTATATATATAAATAATGAAAGTGTGGTTAAAATTACGACAATAGTTGCAAGGTGCTTTATAATCCAAAGACCTATAAAAGCCAACAACAAACCTCCAATAACATAAGAATTGCGAACATTAAGTGCATTTTTAAATGTACGGCTATTTATATATAGATACAATAGAACAATTAATCCAATTGAAAGGTAAAATGCAATACTGAATACATCAGCATAGGATCCCGAATATCTGTCCTGGCTATTATATCTTCCTCCTGTTAAACCAAAAATCATAAAAAGTATAGGAAAGATGCAGGAAAAAAGAAATGTTGTTGCAAGTCCAACAAGGTCTTCCTTTTTCTTAATAAAGACTCTTAGAAAGAAGAATAATACTAATGGCAAAACAAGTTTTACAGCGTAATTCAAATAACCGAATAAACTATCTGAACTAATAAACATCATAACTACTGAAATAATTATCAGGACTCCCCATAAAGAAAAAAGCCTGTCGATATTTGTCTTAGATGTTGTCCCCCTAAACATTCCTGTCAGTGAAAATACAAGGGTAAGGAATCCAATCCAATAAAGAGGGGAAAGCAACGGAGAGATCTCCTTTAGATTATAAAACTGTTCAGCTATAGGACGTACAAGCATGAATATGACGTACCATCGCAAATAAAGCGGTTTACTTCTTATCCATATTAACCAGTCCCTAAATTTCATAATCCTTTTTGATGTTTACCTTAAATCAAGGTATTTAAATACATCCTTAAATCCTTCTATCATTTTATGGATAGAAGCATCGTTGTATGCTGTTCTGATGGCATTATCCGACATCTCTTTCAGCTTTTGAGGATTTGAAAACAAATCTGTAAGAATCATCACAAGGTCCTCATTTTCCCGGTTACAGAATACTCCATTTTCCCCATTTTTTATATATTCAACTTCCGGACTGTGCAAAGGATCTCCTTTGCGCGACCCTTTGTAGGTTACTACCGGGCAGCCGAAAGCGAATGCATGCACAACTGAAAGGCCAACATAACCCGGCATTACCATCAGATCTGAACAATAAAGGATTTTGCCTGTTATAAGCTCATCAAAAAGAGCTCCATAGAAATAAATATTAGGTATACTTTCTGATACCTTTTCTAGTTTATTCTTTTCCGGGCCATCACCAATAATATGTAGAGCAACATCAAATTTCATATAGATTTGATTAAAGGCATTGAAAAGATCATCGAGACCTTTATTTGACAATAAACGTCCTATAAATGTTATATTATAGCGGTGGGAAAAATTAATTTCTCTCTTTATGCTTTGCTTTCCTGAATTTTCAAGATTTTCAAATACTTTTTTTAGTTTTTCTGTATCAAGTGTATTACTTACAACAAAAATTTTGTGTGAATTTTTTACATTTTTTCTTACAAGTGCCGCTCGAAACTCTGAATAAAGTATTACTGCATCAGCTCGATTAAAAAGCCATAATTGCATTTTACTTCGAAAATTTTTGAACGGATTGTCAATTTCATTGAATCTTATACCATGACTCCAGATTATGAGTTTATATCCAAAAAACCATTTTAAGAATAATAAGAGCCACAAAGTCAGATATGAAGGAGAACCTTCCGATATAACAATCTGCGGATTATATTTTCGTAATATAGGCAGAGGATTCTGAAGTATCAGTGTAGCTGAATTATTTATATGTACACGATTGATTTTATAGACCGGAAAATCAAGTTTTTCATCGGCATTTCTTATTCCTCCTTTGTCTACAGGATTGCTATAGCAGGTTAATATTCCAAATAATCCATAGAGTCTCCTGAATACCGGGATCCGGTAAGCCGGCAAAATTCTTTGAAACAAAACTATCTTCACCTTAAATGCATAAATTTAAATTTAGATATATAAATTTCTCTAAAAATTGGCATTCCAGTCCCAGTTTCGATTATCATTCTGAATTTTTTTGAATGCAACACATCTTGAATTAATGCCAAGATCACCATCAGTTATTAGGACATCATCACGAAAGAGTTTTTGATGGTAAGGGATAAACTTTGTAAGTAATTGTAAGAACTGTCGTTTCCGATTAATTCTACTCACAGGAATCGTTCCAATTATCTTATATGATTGTAATTTACTGACAAATCTCACCACTCTTCTAATCCCGGGCCAGCTAACATCGTCGAAAATTATACAACCATTTTCCGTCAATAACTTGTCTATCAGAAAAAAATCAGACAGTATCCAGTCAAATTGTTTTACACTGTCAATATATGCAAAATCAATTCGTTCATTTTTTAAGATTAATTCAGCCAGTGTCTCATAACAAAATGCTTCCCTAAAGTCAACAACCTCACTGTATCCATATTTTGATAAAAGGTCTAATCCTATATTACTCCAATGTGTTGTTTCAAATTTATCTATAACAATGTGCCTGGTACCTCCATTTTTCACAATCGCTTCACATATAGCCAATGCGGACAGACCGTGTGCAAAACCAATCTCAAGGCTCCTTTTTAATTCATTATCTCTGATAATTTGCTGAATAAAAAGACATTGTTCCAAAGGGGTATGAGAATTAAAGGTTACACTTTCCCCTGAGTTCCTAATAAAACTACCAGTTAGAAATAATTCTCCTAAAATCTTACTCATTTGCTTTTCTGATTATATCTATATAAATAGTATGAAGATTTGAAATTGTTGTAGTCCAGTTAGCAAATTGAGCTGCTTGCTTGCATGCTAAATATTGTGAATCAATTATATTAAAATCAGAATAATTCAAAATCTTATCAGCAATATCATAAATATCATATGGATTTACGGTTTTGTATACATTAAATTTTTTTATTATTTGATATGCTCCCGTATTATTGGTGAGAATGACTGGTAATCCGCAAGCGAGAGCTTCAAAATAACTAAGTCCAAAACTTTCCTTATAACTGGGTTGCACATATACATCAAATTGAGCAAGAAGCGGTGCAAGTAAACTATTTGGCACAGAAGGGAGGAATCTTACTCTTTTCGTTTGGTTTAAAGTTTCGGACAATCTTAATAAGTTCTGTTTCTCAGGTCCGTCTCCTATTATTGTATATGTAATGTCATGGCGATTATCTAATAAAGCCATTGCCTCAATAACAGATTTTATATTTTTTATCTTTATTAAATTTGCAGCAGTTACAAACCGGATTGACTGATTTGTTCTTAAAGATTTAGATTGATTAAAAAAACTCTCATCAATTCCTGGAAGGATAAGTTGCACGTTGTTATAGCCTTTTCCTTTTAGTACAGATTCCATTTTAGGACTTAATGTTGTTAACGCTGAGGCTTTTTCAAGTATAATTTTTGACTGAAAAAATGCAAATGAGTTTTGTATGAACCTGCATTCATCCTGCATTGTTAAAATAAATGGGATATTGTAAATCGATGAAAGTATCTTAGCAAGAAAACCATCAGGAAACAAAAAATGCGCATGTATAATATCGGGAGAAAAATCTCTTAATTTTTCCCGTCTATTTTTAATTTGGAAAATGATACTTTTTGAAAAAATACTATGTAAAAATGAGTATCTTCCTATACTATAGTATGGCCAGATTAGAATTTCATTTTCATCAAAGCTTATATCTCCCTGCCTAATTGCTGCATCCCTGCTCTTTTGATTAGTTGTTTTGAATCTCATAGGATAATATTTCCCTGAAGAAACCGGACGGATAAACAAAAACCTGGAACCCGGGTGGCTTTTTTCATAAAAATATCTAAGCTTAAGGACGTATTCTGTCTCTTTAATCAAATCCGGAACAGGTAAAAGTGACGCTATGACAAGAATATTCATATTAACCTCTATTCCAACAATCCATGAATTTGCAATAATTCTCAAGCAATGAAGCTTCACTATATCCGTACCGTGGAAGCAGAAAAGGATTGGTAGTTCGCTTTATAATTTTATTACCAGTGACTGCTGCAATTTTAATATCTGACTTTCTGAAAAGAATTTCATGAGTGCTGTCAGCTAATCCATGAGGATAGGCAAATGACTGTAAATCTTTCGAATAGAATTTTCGAATTGCTTTTATATTTAGTTCTAGTTCCCTTTCAATTTCTTCTTCTGTACAATTTATTAATGAAACATGATTATGGGTGTGAAGACCAACTGTTACAAGTGGATGATTGCAAATGCTTTTCATCTGTTCTTCTGAAAGTGCATTTTGTACATTATTTTTATCTGAATTGGTATTATAAGCATCTATTAATTTAATTTTATCTTCATAGGTTAATTGGTGAAATTCCTTTCCAACTCGATGTCCCATCTGGCTCTCATATATTGCAGTCCAAAAAGTCCCATTAGCATTTATGGTACCAGTTGTCAGAAAAATTGTTATAGGGACATTATATCTTTCAATTATTGGAAGTAGGTTAAGATTGTTTTTCCAGCCGTCATCAAAAGTGAGCCAGACGCCTCCGGTAATTTCAATATTATTATATAAAAAATCTATTAATTCCGCCTGGCTGATAATTCTAAACTTGTGTTTTTTTATCCAAAATAAAATCTTTTCAAATCTTCTTTCAGAAATATCATGGAAGTAAATAGAAATTATCTGACTTGATTTCTGATGTTTTAAAATTGAAACTTTGTATTTTAAAGATAAAACTTTATAAAGAGCATAGATTAACCCTGTAAATACTCTGATCTGTTTTATCTTAAATATAGAACTCATTAATACCTGAAATTGGATATCCTATCCATATCATGACTTTCATAATTAAAACGAAAATGAGCATATTTTAACTTTTGAACTGGGATAGAATTGCTTATCAGTAATGGTATTCGTTTGTTGATTTGAAAAAAACCCTGTGCCCTGTAGCTCCTTTTGAATTTCGAATTGTGGATCATTACAAATACAGAATTACAATTCTCCTTCAAACAAAATTCCTTTGAAAAGCCTAACAAACTGGAGGTTATCTTTGAAGATTCTGCTGCCAAATCACTAATTATACCAATTTTAAAATCATTAATCTTTTGTAATCTAATTATAACATACCCTCTTACTTCTTCATCACGATATATAAATAATCTGAAATCCTTACCTGGCTGGTTAATAAATTTCCATTTTATTGTTTCTTCGGAGTAAATATGTATATTATCAGCATTCCTCTCATAAGATCTTCTGAATGAAATAAATTCATCATCTGTGAAAACAGAATTAAAAATATTTCCTGAAGGATTAAGGTCTTTAATGGAACAATTAATCAGATACTTTTTTATGAATGAATATTCTGAT
>Ga0209314_10000498_pt1 | contig 17481 bp, 17 predicted proteins | sample I19B2metaG_FD_184146 | JGI IMG/M metagenome (GOLD analysis project Ga0209314, IMG submission 184146) | Lake sediment bacterial and archeal communities from Gulf of Boni, Indonesia to study Microbial Dark Matter (Phase II) - ​I19B2 metaG... | ecosystem: Environmental > Aquatic > Freshwater >...
GTGATATCGTCCGGATCTATCGACTCCTTGGTGAACTTGTTCCTATAGCAGGTAACGTTCTTGAAGGCACGATGGAGAGTCGCCTGGAGCCGCTCCAGCTGCAACTGCTCCAACTCCTCCCTAGACATGCACTCATGTTCTCTGTCCCAGATTTCCATAACACCTCTCAGAGGGAGCATCCACCTTAGCGCTCCCAGATCTCTTTCTTTTCCTTGCCCAGATAGGCACGCTGCACTTCTGGGTTTTCCAGCAACTCAGACGCCTCCCCTTCCATGATCACCTTGCCGGTCTCCAGAACGTATCCACGATCGGCCATCTTCAGAGCAGCCTTGGCATTCTGCTCAACCAAGAGCACGGTTGTCCCCTCTTCCCTCCTCAGCCGCTCTATAACGGCGAATATCTCCTGAACAACAAGCGGGGCAAGCCCCATTGAAGGCTCATCGAGGAGGAGAAGTCTTGGCCTTGCCATCAGCGCCCTGCCTATGGCCAGCATCTGCTGCTCACCTCCGGACAGGGTGCCGGCCATCTGTTTTTTCCGCTCCTCCAGGCGTGGGAAGAGTTCATAAACGTGTGCAATGTCCTTCCTGATCTTTTCCCTGCTCTCCCCGCTGCGATATCGCAGATAGGCCCCCAGTTCCAGATTGTCGACCACACTCATCCCCTTGAAAACCTGCCTCCCTTCGGGAACCTGGGAAATGCCTGCCCTGACTACTCTGTCAGGAGGTAGTGCCTCCACTGGCAAACCTAGAAACTGAATTGAACCGCCGGAAGCCGGAGTAACACCAGACAAGGTATTGAGCAACGTGGTTTTTCCGGCACCATTTGCGCCGATTAGGGCTACAATTTCCCGCTCGACCAGATGTAGAGAGACATTCTTCAGCGCATGGACCTTGCCATAATAGGTGTTGATGTTCTTTATCCTCAGCACTACCCTACCCCTCACCCAGGTATGCGGCGATGACTGCCGGATTTTCCTGTATTTCTCTGGGAGTCCCCTCGGCAAGCTTCTTCCCCAGGTTGAGGACAATGATTCTATCGCAGATGTCCATGACCAGCTCCATGTCATGCTCGACCAGAATAACTGTCACCCCGGTATCACGAATTTTCCTGATCAGGCTTGCCAGTTCACCTGTCTCACGGTTGTTCAGGCCTGCGGCAGGCTCATCCATGAGCATGATAACAGGGCCAACGGCCATTGCCCTGGCAATCTCCAGGAAGCGTCCCTTGCCAAAGGAAAGGCTGGATGCTTTCTGCTCAGCAAGTTCAGCGATGCCGCAGAAATCCAGCCATTTAAGAGCCTCCGACCGAATCCGCTGTTCTTCCTTCAGGTGCCAAGGCATCTTCCCCATACAGGCCAAGATACCGCTGCTGCTGCGGCTGTGCAAACCGAGCATGACGTTCTCGAGTACCGTCATGCTGGCAAAGAGCTCTATATTCTGGAAGGTGCGCACCAGCCCCTTTGACGCAAGCTTTTCTGCAGGTAAACGTGATATGTCGGCCCCATCCAGGATCACCGTGCCGGATGTCTGCGTGTAAAGACCGGTGACAATATTGAAAAGGGTTGTCTTGCCGGCTCCGTTAGGACCGATAACACCGGTTATGTCACCCTTGGCAGCGGTAAAGGTAATGTCGTCAAGGGCGGTGATCCCACCGAACCGCTGAGTTATGCCTACGACTTCAAGCATCGCCCCCCCCTTCCCGCTTAGACTTCCCCTTAAGGCGTGAGAAAACCGCAGGTATACCATTCACAAGCCCACCGGGCATGTACATGGTCATGACGATCAGGAGGAGGCCGTAAACAATAATGTCGTAATCCTGGAAGGTGCGCAGCAATTCCGGAAGCATGGTGAGCAGGGCCGCTCCCAGGATGGAGCCGTAGATGCTTGCCAGTCCTCCTATGATAACCATTGTGACCAACTCCACGGAAAAGTTGAAACCAAATGATGCCGGGGCGATGAAGGTCATTGTATGGGCGTAAAGGCTGCCGGCAACTGCAGAAATACAGGCAGAAAGAGCGAAGATCTGCACCTTGAGAATTCTGGCATTGACCCCCATGACCCTGGCGGCCACCTCCGAATCATGAATTGAGCGCAGCGCCCTGCCGATACGAGAATGAACCAAGTTTAAGGATAAACCGATGCTTACCAGTGTAAATCCCCAGATTAGAAAATAGTTCTTCAGGTCATTGTCGAAAACAATCCCCGCAATCTTAAGATTCGGGATGCCAGAGAGTCCGGAAGGGCCACCTGTATGATCCACCGCTTCGTTGAAAACGATGTAGATGATTATCCCCAGCCCAAGGGTTGCCATTGCCAGGTAGTGCCCTTTCAACTTAAGGATGGGAAAACCGATAACAAAGGCCAGCAGGGTCACGAAAATAGCCGCGATGATCATTGCTATCCAGGGATCCAGATTAAAGCTTGTCGTTAGGATGCCGGAAACATAAGCACCAAGGCCGAAGAAACCAGCCTGTCCCAGTGATATCTGCCCCGCGTAACCTAGAAGAAGGTTGAGGGCAAGAGCCAGCATGGCATGGATGCCAACAAAGACCATGACGTTGAGCATGTAACCTTCGTGGACCAGCAGAGGGATAAAAAGCACTACTACAACGAGCAGCAGATATTTGACTATTTCTCTGTTCAAGTCAGCACCTTACACACGATCAGTCTGAGCCCTGCCGAAGAGCCCCTGGGGCCTGATGAAGAGAATGAGCAGCAGGATTATGAAAGCAATGGCATCCTTGTAACCGGATGAGATCAAGCCAGCGCCGAGCGACTCCAGAATGCCAAGCAGCAGCCCACCAAGGACAGTCCCGACCCCTCCGGTCAACCCACCGATTATGGCTGCACAGAACCCTTTAAGGCCAAGCATTACCCCAACATCATAGGAGGTCATGGTTAGTGGCGCCACAATGATACCTGCCAGGGAGCCGAGCCCGCCACTTATGGCAAAGGAGAAGAAGACCATCCTTCTCACGTCAATACCGACCAGACCCGCGGCGCGCCTGTTGACCGCGCATGCGCGCATGGCCTTTCCGGTTATGGTGTACTGGAAGAAGAGCTTGTTTGCGGCGATCGCCACGGCTGTCAGGGCGAATATCCACAGATGCTGGGGAAGAATCGTGGCACTGCCGATGAGGATTGGCTCGCTACCTGAAAAAGCCGGCAGCGAGTGGGTATCCTTATCCCAGACGAGCATGACAATACCGCGAATGAGAATGCTGCCGCCTATGGTGATGATGATCAACCCCAAAGGGGTCGGGGACTTGAGGGGGCGTATGGTCAATCTTTCGAAGAGAGCTCCGCAACCAATGGTCGCCAATACTGCCAGAAGGATTGACACCGGCAACGGAAGCTTCATCTTTTCCATGAAGAACAGGGTGAACATGCCGCCCAGCATGACGAGTTCTCCCTGGGCAAAGTTGATGATATCGGTAGAGTTATAGATTATCGCAAAACCGATGCCTATGAGAGCGTAGATTGCACCTGTGGAGAGTCCTGACAGCAGATACTGGGCTATTTGATCGGAAAGTTCCATTTTACCTGTTTCTGCAGACGAAACAGGCACCCTGCGTGCGTCTGCAGGGTGCCTGTTGCCAGCTTATAATAGATATCTATTTGACCAGAGCCCAGTCCTTGTTTCTGATTTCGACAAGAACGAAAGCATCCTTATTCAGACCGGCATGGTCAGATGGAGAAAAAGAGAATACGCCGCCGATACCTGCAAAGCCCCTGGTCTTTTCCAACTGATCACGTATGGCAGTTGGAGAGTCGCCTCCACGCTCGATGGCACCCTTTATGAGCATCACCGCATCCCAGGCATGACCGCCGAAATGATCCCCTTCGACCTTGTAATGATTCTGGTAATCCTTGACAAATGACTGCAGGCTTTTCTTCTGCTTGTCGCTGCTTGGCAGGACGTCGGAGACGATCACCCTGCCAGAGGGGAGAATGATCCCATCTGCAGCATCTCCTGCCAGTTCGATGAACTTCTTCGATGAGACGCCGTGGCTCATTATAAGCGGCAGCTTGATGCCGAGCTGCTTTACGTTCTTGGCGATTACCGCCGGGCCGGGATTTGTCCCCCAGCAGATGACTGCCTGGGCCTGGCTGCCACGAATCTTCGTCAACTGCGAAGTCATGTCCGTATCCTTCGGACCGTAGGTATCATCAACAACGATCTTGATGCCGAACTTTGCGGCATTTGCCTTGAGCTGCTCGCGCCCGGAGGAACCGAAACCATCGGATACGGTAAGGATGGCAACCCTGCTGATCTTTTTCCTGTTCAGGTATTCATAGATTTTAGAGACAGCTAGGCCGTCATTCTGGGCTGTCTTGAAAACCCACTTCTTCACAGGATCTGTTATCTTGCTGCCGGCAGCACAGGATATCAGCGGGATCCCCTCTTTCTCGGCTACAGGTAGAACTGCCATCGACTCCCCGGTTGTGCTGGGGCCAATGATGGCAACAACCTTGTCCTCCTTGATCAGCCTGTTGGCAGCCTGCACCGCCTTGGTTGCATCGCCTCCGGTGTCATAAACAACCAGCTCGAGCTTGCGCCCCTTGATGCCCCCCTTGGCATTGATTTCTTCAACTACCATTTTGGCGCTGTTGCGCTCAGGCTCACCTAAAAAAGATGGCGGACCGGTAACGGAGAAGAGGGCGCCGATCTTTATGGCTGCAGGGGCGGCGAAAACATTATTGGCAAAAATGGACAGAAGCGCGGCCAACAGGACTCTTATGGAAAATCTTTTCATCATCTCCCCCTATTTCGCTATTTCCCAGTCGCCTTTGGATATTTTCACCATTTCGAAGGCGGAAAGATCCAAGCCGTTGTGATCCGAAGAGGACATGGAGAATGTACCGGATACGGATACCATTTTCTTCACCTTCTCCAGGGAATCGCGAATCTGTTCTGGCTTGCTTGCACCAGACTTGATGGCTTCGCTTATGAGCAGAAATGAATCATAGGCATAGCCGCCGAATGTTGATGCCTCTATTCCATAAGCCTTCTTATAAGCCTGGTCGTACTCCTTGAGCAGCTTGTACTGGGGATCGCCATGCTTTAGCTTGTCGTAAATGGCCAATTTACCTGCAGGGAGTATGACCCCCTCCGCATTGTCCGCACCGGCCAGCTCGATGTACTTCTTGGAGGCAACGCCATGGCTCTGGTAAAGAGGTATCCTGATGCCGAGCTGCTTTACATTGCGGGTTATGATTGCCGGGCCCGGATTGGTCCCCCAACAGATGATCGCCTCAGCCTTGCTCCCCTTGATTTTCGTCAGCTGGGCAGTCATGTCCGTATCCTTGGGGCCGTAGGTCTCGTCGACGACCACGCTTATCCCCTTCTTTTTCGCCAACTCCTTCAACTGCTCGCGTCCAGAGGAGCCGAAACCGTCCGTGACTGTCAGCAGAGCGACGCTTTTCTGCTTCTTGGCAAGCATGTAATTGAATATTCTCTCGGCAGCCACATGGTCATTGGCGGGAGTCTTGAATACGTATTTCTTTACCGGTTCGGTAATCTTGATACCGGCTGCACAGGAGATGAGAGGAGTCTTCTCCTTCTCTGCAACAGGGATTACCGCCATGGTTTCACCGGTGGTGCTGGGGCCTACGATGACGGAAACCTTGTCGTTCTTTATCAGCTTGGTTGCCAATTGCACTGCCTTTGTGGCATCACCCTGGGTATCATAGACAACAAGTTCCAGCTTGCGCCCCTTGATACCCCCCTTGCCGTTCGCCTCTTTCACCAGCATTTCCAGGGTGTTTCTCTCCGGCTCCCCCAGGAAGGATGCCGGCCCGGTGATTGCGAAAAGAGCACCGATGCGGATCGACTCAGCAGCCAGCACTGGTGTCGAAAGTAATAGTCCGATGATGAAAGCCACAACCAGTTGAAGCTTGCGCATTTTCTCACTCCTTGCGGTGTTTTGTTCTACATGCCGTAGAGACTCTCTCCCTGGAGAATATGGAAACCCTTAGAACCAAGAGCGGATATTGCTTTCTCCGTTTCGTCGAAACGGAAGATGATGACGGCATTGTCACCGCAGCGCTCTACAAAGGCGTACATGTATTCAACGTTTATGGACTCTCTGTCCAGCACCTGCAGGATTGCGGAGAGACCGCCGGGTTGGTCTGGCACCTCGACGGCAACCACCTCGGTCTTGCTCACCGTGAACCCCTTAGCCTTCAGGGTCTGCATCGCCTTGTCGCGATCATTTACGATCAGACGAAGGATGCCAAAATCGGAAGTATCGGCCAATGACAGTGCCCTGATATTTACCCCGGCATCACCAAGTGTGGCAGCCACTTCGGCAAGACGACCAGACTTGTTCTCGATGAATATAGATATCTGCTCCACTTTCATAAAGCCCTCCATTGGCTAACGCCACCACTTCCCCCTTTTGCATCTGCGTACTGGGGAGGCTGCAACTACAATTTACGATTATCTATCACCCGCTTTGACTTTCCTTCGCTGCGCTGAATCGTCTTTGGCTCGACAAGCTTAACAGTACAGGTTACGCCGAGCACATCCTTGATCTCCTTCTCGATCCGCCTGGCAAGAGACTGGAGAACCTTGATTTCATCCGAGAAGATACGCTCGTCAACTTCAACCTGCACTTCAAGTGTGTCCAGATTCTCACGACGATCAATTATCAGCAGATAATGGGGTTCCACACCCTCTATGCGAACAAGAATAGACTCAATCTGAGACGGGAAGACATTGACTCCACGAATAATGAGCATGTCGTCCGATCTACCGCTCATCCTAGCAAGGCGCACATGGGTTCTGCCGCAGACGCACTGCTCGTAATTCAGGCTGGTAATGTCCCTGGTGCGGTAACGAATCAACGGGATACCCTGCTTGGTGATGGTTGTTATCACCAGCTCACCCCGCTCCCCCTCCCCCAGTCTCTCACCGGTATCAGGATCAATGATCTCGGGGATGAAGTGGTCCTCCCAAATGTGCAGGCCGTTTTTGCCCTCAATGCACTCCATGGCAACGCCGGGTCCCATTATTTCGGACAGGCCGTAGATGTCAAGCGCGGTAAGATCCAACTTCTCCTCTATCTCAGAGCGCATGGCGTCAGACCACGGTTCGGCCCCGAAGATGCCTATGCGCAGCTTGAGCGTCCTGAAATCAATCCCAGCAGCCTTTGCCTCCTCTGCCATAAAGAGAGAGTAGGATGGGGTACAGGTAAGCACCGATGAGCCGAAATCCTGCATGATCATCAACTGACGCACGGTGTTGCCGCCGGATATGGGTATCACGGAGGCGCCAAGCCTTTCGGCACCGTTATGCACCCCCAGTCCGCCGGTAAAGAGACCGTAACCGTAGGCATTATGAATGATGTCACCCTTGTGGACACCTGCAGTAACCAGAGTCCTGGCCATCAGTTCAGCCCAATTCTCTATATCCTTCCTGGTGTACCCTACAACAGTCGGTTTGCCAGTGGTGCCTGAAGAAGCGTGAATGCGGACTATCTCGTCCATGGGTGCGGCAAAGAGGGCATAGGGATAGGAGTCACGCATGTCCTGCTTTGTAGTAAAAGGCAGTCGCTGCAGATCCTGGAGAGACTTGACATCGGAGGGTTTTATACCGGCTTTGTCCAAAGCCCCGCGGTAGAATGGAACGGCTGCGTAGACTCTCTGCAGGACGTCGCAAAGGCGCTTCAGCTGTAGTGCCTCAAGTGCCTGGCGGGGAAGGGTCTCAAACTCCTCGTGAAAATAGCTGGCCATTAATTCCCCCTAGAGCGCCCTTCCAGTGCCAAATGCCCGCAGATTGATCTCCAGCGCCTTAGGGGGTACCATCTTCTCGATTGCTGCCAGCCAGAATTTCTCATCTATGTCGATCCGCTTCGACACTGCTCCGAGAAGAACCGTATTTGCTACCCGCGGGTTTCCGGCCTCGCTGGCGAGCCTTAGCCCATCCACAAGGAGAAAATCCGGGAAATGTGAGCGGATTTTCCCTTCAAGCCCTTCCGGGTAAGTCTCCTGGCCGAGCAGAATTGACGGTGAGGGGACGCGGTAGTTGTTGGCAACTACGGCTGCCCCGGGGCGGAGCAAGGGGAGATAACGGTATGTCTCCATGAGCTCGAATCCGAAGAGTATGTCCCCCTCCCCTTCGGGAACTACAGGAGAAAAGACCTCCCTACCGTAGCGGACATGGGAAACTACGCTCCCCCCCCGCTGGGACATGCCGTGAATCTCGCTCTTCTTGACATCATAGCCGGCCCGCATGAAAACTTCGGAGAGAATCTCCGAGGCGAGCAGTGTACCCTGCCCACCAACTCCTACCAGAAGTATGTTCGTAATATCACTCATATCGTTTAAATTCCGTTACTTGATAGCGTTGAATTTGCACAGCTGTTGGCAGACGGTACACCCGGTGCAAAGCAGGGGATCGATCCACGCCTTCCCTTTTTTGCCGGAAGCATCCGGTTTCCACTCGATCGCCGGGCATCCTATGGCTAGACATGCCTTGCACCCTGTACAGGAGTTCTGATCAACCTCCAGCACCTTCCCTTTCTCGAAGCGACACTCCCCCTTTATCAGGCAGCAGGGACGATTGGTGATGATAACCGAAGGTTCTGGGCGGGCCATCTCCTCTTCAAGAGCCTTACGGGATGCAGGCAGGTCATAGGGATCTACCTCCACAACATGCTTGATGCCAAGCGCCCTGACCAGGTTGGGGATATTGACTACAGGAGCCTCTTCACCAGCCAGGGTGTAGCCTGAGGAGGGGTTCTCCTGCCTGCCGGTCATGGCTGTTATCCTGTTATCCAGGATAATTACCGTGGCAGGAGCATTGTTGTATGCCATCTCCATTAGGGAGTTGACCCCGGTGTGCAGGAATGTGGAGTCACCTATCACCGCCACAACCCGGCGCTGCTCTTCCACAGGCAGTGACCTGACAATCCCCGAAGCATTACTGATGGAGGCCCCCATGCAGACACAGGTATCCATGGCGTTGAGCGGATGCATGAAACCGAGGGTGTAGCAACCGATATCACCGGTAACATAGGCGTTTAGCCGGTTGAGGAGGTAAAACATCCCCCTGTGCGGGCAGCCAGGGCACATGTTGGGTGGGCGGACGGGTAGCATGTCTACTGCCATTGGAGCAGCCGGCTCGACCGTAATGCCAGTATTGGCAAAGGCCGCCCTGATGCGACCGGGGGAGAGCTCACCGCAGAGCGGGATGATCTCCTTGCCGACGACCACGATCCCCATGGACTTCACCTGCTCCTCGATGAAGGGATCCAGTTCCTCCACCACAAAAAGTTTCTTCACCTTGGAGGCAAACTCGCGCAGCAGGTTCATGGGTAGAGGATACACCATACCCAGCTTCAGGGTGGAAGCCTGGGGGAGTGCCTCCCGAACATACTGCCAGGTGACGCCGCTGCAGATCACGCCAAACTCTTCAGAGCGGTATTCGGCCCGGTTTATGGGCAGGGAGTCGCCAAATATGGAGAGATTTACAATCCTCTCCTCAACTATTGGATGGCGAACCCTGGCATTGCCGGGGAGCATGACAAGCTTGCGCGGATCCTTTACAAGCCTAGGTTCCGGCAGGCCAGTTACCGGCTCATGAAGTTCGACCACTGATTTACCGTGGGATATGCGCGTACAGCTTCGCAGCATCACAGGAGTGTCAAACTTCTCCGAGATCTCGAATGCAAGACGAGTAAACTCCTTGCACTCCATTGAGTCAGCCGGCTCCAGCATGGGAATCTTAGAGAACTTGGCGTAGTTGCGACTGTCCTGCTCATTCTGGGATGAGTGCATCTCAGGGTCGTCGGCGACAACCAGAACCAGCCCCCCTCCTACCCCTGTGTAGGATGCGGTGAAAAGCGGATCGGCGGCCACGTTGACACCCACATGCTTCATGCAGGCCAGCGCCCTGGCACCACCGAAAGATGCACCTATTGCCACCTCGAGGGCGACCTTCTCATTGGGAGCCCAGGAAGAGTCAATGGAAGCATAGTTGCTCACATTTTCCAGAATTTCTGTCGACGGGGTACCGGGATATGCGCTCGCGACCTTGACGCCTGCCTCGAACGCGCCGCGGGCTATAGCCTCGTTACCGGAAAGTATCTCTTTCATCAGCATCTTCCTCAAAAAAAATAGGGGTCTGCCCCCCTTTAGTCGCAAAAATATACCCGTTTGCAGCCTGACGTGTCAACTGCTTTCTGGTCGTAATAAAACAGTTTTACATTCATCGCCTAACGAGTCGTTCAAAGCCATGAGCACCCCCTCAAGAAGGCTGAAATCGCTGACTTTAAGTCTGTGGATGCCGAATAGTGACATTGTCCTCATTGTCAGTATCGTACCGGCCACGATCAGGTCCTCGCGCCCCTTTTCAAGGCCTGCTATACGCTTCAGCCTCTCTTCTGGAGTAAGCGGCAGCAGCCTGGCAAATATTGCCTCGATCTCCTCCAGGGTGATCACATGATTGTTTATCTTGCGGTAGTCATAATCCGTCAACTGCTGGCTGATGGCCGCAAGGCTCGTAGCCGTGCCGGCAGTCCCCACCATTTCAGCTCCCCCTGCTAGGTGGAGAACTCCCGCCCCCCTCATCTCCTCCATGAGCTTTAGCAACTCCCGGTCCACCTTCTCCTCCATGGCTGCCGGGCTACCCTTCCCCTCCGTAAGGCGCACGACCCCGAGTGGAAGACTTTTGCTGAAAAGGACCTCCCCCCCCCTGGCCAAGGTGTATTCCGTACTGCCGCCCCCCACATCGAAGACGAGCAGATATTCGGGCATACGGTCAAGTCCGGAAAGGACACCTCGCAGGGTAAGCTCCCCCTCGCGTTTGCCGCTGATGACTTCCAATCCGATGCCGGTAGAGCTGCGCACCGCCTCACAGAAATCCGCACCGTTTGCCGCATCCCTGACCGCGCTGGTTGCCACTGCCATGACCTGCTTGACTCCATTAGTTTTAATGGCAGCGGCAAACTCCTGCATGGCCGCCAAAGAACGCTCCCAGGCAGCGACAGCAATCCCTTCCTGACGACAAAATCCTCCCCCTAGGCGGGTTATCCTTCTCATCACCAACTCACGGCAGATTGTACCCTCCTCTACCCTGCCTATAAGCAGCCTTGCCGTGTTGGTACCAAGATCGATGGCTGCAATCAACTCGCCCCTCATTCCGTCTCCGTTCCGTTTTTGATGATAATGCATACAAGTGCAGACTGTCTGACCAGTGCGGCAACAAGATCGTTGAAGAGCAGGCCTGCCTCCACCGTGCATTGCCCCGCTTTCATCCTGGCAACATGACCGGCCATGATCGACTCCTGCTGCTGCAGAATACCTTCATGCATCTCGGCTGCACGCCTCCGATCCTCAACGGCAAACAGATCGCATCCTTTCACAATGGTAACGACTTCCCCTACTAGTGAAGCAAGCCTCTTCAAGTCAGTCATGGCCTGCATGGAAAAATGAATTTTTTCATATTTCTTGCGCTGCATGATAGCGACTATCTGCCAACAAACATCCCCAATATGCTCCAACTCGTTAACTAAATGAAGCAAAACAGGTATGCGTACCACATTATCGGCATCACTACTCCGTCTTGATATCAGGATGAGATAGCCGGAAATCTGATTCTGCAGTGAATCCAAGACCTCTTCCTTTTCCTGGATCAGCCTTACAAGTTTTACGTCGAAGCGGTAGAGTAATTGCACCGTATCATCAAACATGGAACTGGCAATTGCAGCCATGCGATCGATCTCGTTGCGAGCCTGCATCATGGCAATGGAAGGCGTGTTGATTATCCGCGCATCGAGAAACTGCGGGCGCGGTGACAGGTCTATCCTGCCGCCACTCCAGGACCTGACCGCCTCGGCCGACCTGGTGATAAAACCCAGGCACGGCAGGAAAATAGCTATGCTGAAAAGAGTAAACAGAGTGTAGGCATTGGCAATCAGGCGAGGGAAGTTACTCCTGTCGGAAGCGGTTGAAATGCCCTGTTTGAGCAGAAACGATGTGTCAACGTGGGTTGGAGTCAGGATCAGTACCAGTTTTACCAGTAGAGGGAACAGTGCCAGGGCGATTAGAACGGCTGTGAAATTGATGAACAGATTTATCGTCGCCACGCGACGCGAGGCAACCGTCCCCCCCAGTGCAGCCAGTGTTGTGAACAGCGCAATCCCCAGATTACTGCCGATGACCATGCTTACTGCATCGGCAAAGCCTACCATCCCACCTGCTGAAAAGGCTATGACAATCCCCATTGCCGCTGCCGGTGAGTGAACAAGAAAAGTAAGCAGAGCTCCGCACAGTACTGCGGTTATCTTCCAGGCAAAGACATATTCCGTGACGCTTCTGATGATCGCCAGTTGACCGATCGGGGTTATACCTGACTCCATGATCCTGAAACCTAGAAAAATCAGGCCGGCGCCAAGCAGAATCTCTCCGCTGTTAACCAGAGTACGACGCTTGAAAAGCAGCTTGAGAAGGATGCCGAAAAATATTGCCAGCAAGGCAAAGAGAGATGGCTGAAAGGCAATGAACTGGAGGGCTACCGTTGCCCCTACGGACGTACCGAGGAGTATTGCCAGGGCTTGGTACATGGATATGAGACCGGCATTGACGAAACTGACGATCAGAATAGAGGCTGAACTGCCTGACTGGAGTAGTGCTGCGAGACAAGTGCCGAGAAAGGCCGCGGAGACACGGTTACGGGCGACTCTTTCCAGCAGTGCGCGGAAACGGTTGCCGGCAAGATGCTGCAACCCCTCGGACATGGTACGCATGCCGAGAATAAACAGGCCTATCCCACCCAGAGCTTCGGCAATTTTGACAAGTAGGATCGGCGGCGTTTCAACCATCAACTATTTTGCCACCACGAAAGGGAATACAAAGTCAGCAGGTGCAGACTTGGAACTCCCCTTCCTATAGACATGCAGTCGGAACGATTTCTGGGAATGAAGATCCATCTGGAAATATAGCAGGCCACCAATTTTGGCCTTTGGAATTATGCTCTCCATCGGCAGGGCCTTGGCAAAAAGAGCCTCGGGATACAGTTCATAGTAGTAAGGCAGAGCTGTACTGGTAGAGTTCCTGAATGCAGCCTTTTCATAGTCCTCAAGATAGTAGAAGCCAACGTAGGGATAAGGGAGCAGGTAATATGTCTCCTTTGTCAGCATCTGCCTAACCTTTTCGGGGGTAACGGAAAAATGCTGCATGTTCTCGCCGTCGACCAATACGAAACTGTCATTGTCAAAGGACTCTTCCCTGTCACCGCGGTTTTCTATCTCGATCCTCATGGAGGTGATAAGCCCCTGGGTGTTGTTGAAGACCTCCTCGTCTACAACACCGGCACTTATTGTCAGGTCCCCCTTTGAAATGGATATACTCTTGCCATCAGGGGCAATCACACCACCGGGTACAGCTTCCGGGACAATTCTGACGGCACAACCGGACAAGGTAAATGACAGCAGCAGTAGGCCCAAGAATGTTTTCAGCATCATCCCCTCCGATCGGAACAGTCTTAAGAGTTGATCAACAGTATATCAAATCAGTCACTTCTTTGCCTGCGTCTGGCTCTTTCCGCAGCGCGCTCCTTCACCCTGTTTACCAGCTCTTCCGCTTTTCTTGCATCCTCCTCAACCTTCTGCGGTGCCGACTGCCTGTAGGTTACCGGGATATCGACCGCGGCCGGGCTGCTGCTTACCCCCTTGTCGCTTTCAACCTCTACAGGTGTAACCATCTTTTCTTCCTTGACAACAATATCCCTGCTGTCCGTTGAGGTAACCTTCAACGACTCTACCTCAGCAGGTTTGAGCTCGTATGGGTAGAAATATATTTCCACCACGTTCCGAGACACTTTCTCCCCAGGAGCAAACTGGGAGGTAACGGCGTAAATCTGCTGTTTTGGCGGGAGCATGGTCTTAAGGTGCCTTTCGACCTCCCTGGCCATGAACACCGATTTAGTCAGATACTCATCAGCGCTTCTGGCAGCCCCGTAAATACCCTTGAGCTTGACAGTTCCAGCAGGGCTCTTCTTGATACGACCTGCCGCAGCAGCGATCTCCCTGCGTGCGGAGGCATCCAATTTAAGCCCGGCCTTAAGGCTAACCTTTCCCATAAGCCTGTCTTCTTCCTGTTCGGCAGAAGCATGCAGAGGAACGAACATGAGGGCCATTAAGAGATACAGTATCTTCATTGTGTTATTGGGAATCATTTCTTTTCTTTATGCACCAGGAAGATGATCTCGAAACGCCTGTTGATCCTTCTCCCTTCGTCAGTGCTGTTATCTGCGATTGGCGCCGATTTGCCCATGCCGCGAACGAAAATCTTTGAGGCATCTATCCCTTCACGGGTTATCAGGTAGCTGGCCACGGATATCGCTCGATTCAAGGAGAGATCAAGATTGTATTTCACCGAACCTACACCATCGGTATGGCCATCGATCCTGAGGTATATCCATTTTTTATCATTGCGGATGAACTCAGCCAGCTCCGAAATTGACTGCCGCACCTCCTGGGTCATTTCCATGTTGTCGAACTCGAAGATACTATCAGGAAGCCTGAACTTGCGGTAGGCGGTCAAAGGGACAGCTGGTGCGGCCGGAGTCGGGGCAGCAACCGCAACCCGTCCAGGGCTCTCCTTGAGACGTACCCCGTAAAGGGGGGTGACCCCGCTTACCCTCGTCAGCGAATATTCTGCGGCAAGCTGCTTTTCTTGCTCGGCAACAAGAGGTTCAACTGTGGCAACAGCTGGCAACGTAACGGAAGGGGCTTGTGGAGGAGACGCGGGCTCTGCCAGGGCAACCTGATCAGAGGGAGCTATCTTCGGCAGCGTTACCGGTGTGACAGCCGGTTGTTGAGCGATTACCACCGTAGCGTAGGGTCTGATGACGATCTCTTCGCCGTCCTGCTCGAGGGGAACCTCGAACTTGCTGGAGGGAGTCGTCAGCGCTGGTGTCTTTATGAGCAGAGGGGAAAGGGGGAGCACCTTTGTCGGCCTCATCACCTCACGGCCGGTCGCATCATCCCCCCTTCTCTTGGTAACTACCGGGATCGGCTTGATATAGGCACCGACCCCCTGACAGGTGGAGAGACCGAACAACACTCTCCAGGATGGTGCGGAATCATTGAGACCGACGCCATAGGACATGTTCCAGGTGAGGTGGGGGGTCAGATAGTACTGATAGCCGAGTGATGCTTCAACAGGAGCATCGAAGCTGGCCGCATCCGCGGCAGTATATTCCAGGGTAAGCTTGGACCTGGTTGTCGGAGCAAACTCCAGGCCGACACCATATGGATACTCCGTGTCCGATTTTATGCCGTTTACCACGTCCCTGGATTTGCCGTTTTCCATATATCCGGCATAAAGATGGGCCGCAACAGGATCTGATCTCAGCGAGGCTATAAACCGTCCGCCCTTGTCGGTTATGCCGTTGAATTCCCTTGCATCGTCAATGTACCTGCTCAGATGATAATCTACTGCCAGCTTGAAATCGCTGTTTCTCTGCCCCAGGATACGCAATTTCATCCCCACATCGGCCGTTCCGCGACCTGAATAGGGGGCTTCATTGTTCATATAGAGGTTGGGATAGGTTCCGTAAGCCTCCCAGAAGGTGCCGATACCCAGGGTAAGAGTTGCCGGCATTATGCTGTTAACGCCGTATTTCTTGCTGTTGCTGCAGTTACCCCACACACCGATGCAAAGGTTGGTCGAATCCAGCGTGTCCGCGGTGGATATATGCAGAAGGCCGCTGGATCCGTACTGACTAGGATTTGCCATGGCAGTTGACCGCAGGGAGAACAGCAAGGCCATTATGAAAAGGGACAACCTCAATATCATGGGATCTTATGGACCTATTTGCCGGCAACCCTTTCCTTCAGCTCTTTACCTACCTTGAAAAACGGAAGCTTTTTCGGCTTAACATCAATGGACTCACCTGTCTTGGGATTCCGACCGGTATACGATTTATACTCATTGATGACGAAACTTCCGAACCCCCTGATTTCGATACGCTCGCCGCTGATCATGGCTTCGCTCATTGAATCGAAGATGGTATTGACGATCTCTTCCGACTTCTTGTATGAAATCCCCTTTTGCTCCGCAAGGATTTCAATAAGTTCCGATTTGTTCATAACGACCTCCTATGGCAGAAATAAACTCTTGGGGATCAACAACAACCTTTTAGATAAGTTTTATGTAGATAGGCAGCCTCGTCTCTCCTGTTTTGTGCAGTGAGAATCTGCACGAGCCTCTCGGCGGAAACCTTCTTCAGTGCAGGCATATCCAATCCTCTTGTATAGGTATTGATTGCATCTTCCACGTTGCCGCTCAGTGCATAGGTATCCCCGAGCATCAGCAGGGCCTGGTCGTGGAGTATCTGCCGCTCCAGCATTTCCTTGAGCAAGTCAATACATTCGACATATCTGCGGTTATCGATGTAAAACTGGGCAAGTCCCAGATGTACCAGCGGATTGGTGCCATCCAGATCCATCGCCCTTTTGAGGAAAGCTTCGCATCTGGAGTTTTTGCCGAGACGATACTCCAGCAAGGCGATTTCACAAAGAAGAATATCGCTTTCACCCCTTTGCAGCAACTCCTGATAGATTGCAACTGCTGCTTGCAACTCATCTCCATGGGCAAGAAGATAAGCTTTTGCAAATTCCTCTCCTAAAGCTTCATACCTTAGCGGCAAATTCCCCGGCAGAGTCTGCACTAACAGATGGAACTGCTCCTCTTCGTGGAGATGATCTGGCAAATCCGGCGTCATTCCTGCCGATCCGCTGCCGTGAGAAGAGGAGCAACTGGCACATCCGTGGCTACCATGTCCGCCACCATGACCATGCCCATGACTGATTGAAACAGCTCCTGACTGCTGACCAGCGAGGAGATTTCCGGCCTTTTCCCGTATGGCAACGTCATCTGCCAGTTCTAGTGCCAGCTCAAGATGGTCGCTCCCCTTCCGCATCTCACCACCCCTGAAGGCCGCCTCAGCCTCGATGATGTTCAGTTCAGCCAGCCTGTCTCCAATCTTTGAAAGCTTATTGGCGAGATACTCCCTCTCAACTTGAGCTTCGGCAGAGGTGTGGACAAGCTCCTTGGCATCAAGATAAGCCAGGCGTGCGTCAGCATAACGTTCAGCCGCAAAGAGCGAATCACCCTTTTCCCTTAACTGCCGGTAATCCTTTTTGAAGAATTTGCTGAAGAACATCCTGCCTCCTTGTCAGATAGCCTGAAGAAATGCCACGCTTTCAAGATGATATGTCTGGGGAAACATATCGACTGGAAGAACCGTCTCGACCCTGAAGCCGCTCTTCTGTAGGCTTGCCAGGTCCCTGGCAAGGGTCGGTGGATCACACGATATGTATGCCAGAAAAGAAGGCTGCAACCTTGCCACTTTTCCGACAACCTCTGCAGCTCCGCTGCGAGGGGGGTCGAGAAGGATGAGATCGAATCTACTCCCCTCTGCGGCCAGTGAGTCAACCCCAGCAGCCGAATCCATACAGAAGAACTCAAC
>Ga0209314_10000500_pt1 | contig 17448 bp, 18 predicted proteins | sample I19B2metaG_FD_184146 | JGI IMG/M metagenome (GOLD analysis project Ga0209314, IMG submission 184146) | Lake sediment bacterial and archeal communities from Gulf of Boni, Indonesia to study Microbial Dark Matter (Phase II) - ​I19B2 metaG... | ecosystem: Environmental > Aquatic > Freshwater >...
GGGTTTATGGCGGTAATCTTTACCTATCTTGGCGTGAACTTATTACTCTCAGGGCTTCATGCATACGGGGGGCTTGAGTAAGTCATCGCTATTATTCCTTGCCGATATCTTTTCTGTAACGAATACCTTCAAAAGAAATATTTTCTATTCCTCTGTAAGCAACCTCTCTTGCCTCCTGCAGAGTTTTACCTCTGCCAACTACATGGAGAACCCTGCCTCCGTCAGTAACCAAACCTTTTTCCTCTGAATTACTCACGCCAGCAAAGAATATCTTGCAAGCAGGATCGTGGACCTTGTCAATACCTGAAATAGGATAGCCTTTGCCATAACGACCAGGGTAACCAGGATACCAACCCTTGCTCTTTCCGTTCTTCATCTGCCGTGTTCTTCCCTGTGCAGCTACGACATCACAAAAATAATCAGGGATCCATTCAACCTTTTTCTCGCTGAGAACTTCCTTAAAAATCTGAAAACTGATTTCACTCAGGGGGGTCTTCAATCGTGGAAGAATTACCTCAGCCTCTGGGTCACCGAGACGAACATTAGCCTCCAAGAGGTAGGGAGTTTCTTCAACCAGCATTAAACCTAAATACAGTATCCCTTTATAGGGAACGCCTTCTTTTTCTGTGAATCCCTTGATGAGGGGGCGAGTAACTTTTTCACAGACTAAATGGGTGAGCTTTTCGCTTTCAAGACGGTGAGGTGAATAGGCACCCATCCCGCCTGTATTAAGCCCTTCGTCATTATCATAAGCCCTTTTATAATCCTGAGCAACTGGCATAGGGACTATTGACTTACCATCTGTGAAGACAAAATAGGATATCTCAATTCCGTAGAGCCTCTTTTCAATTACTACCTTCTGACCGGCCTCACCAAAAACCTTTTCTATCATCAAACGATTAATGGCCTGAAAAGCTTCCTCATTATTTGAACAGACAATAGATCCCTTTCCCTGGGCAAGACCATCAGCCTTCACAACTACCGGATATTTCACATAATTGACATAGTCCTTAGCACGTTCATGGTCGTCAAAGACCTCGAAATCTGCAGCAGGAACCCCTATCTCTCTACATAATAATTTTGTATAGGCCTTGCTCCCTTCTAAAATACTCGCTCTCTTCGTGGGGCCAACAGCAGGTATCTGTTCCTTTAAAAAGAGGTCAATGATTCCCTCGGAGAGTTGTCTTTCAGGTCCGATAAAAACGAGGTCAACCTTTTCACGCCTGACCAGTTCTAATATCTCATCATTCTTCCTTGCATTTTCACACCTGATTTCTCGGGCTATACCAGCATTTCCAGGGGCACAGATTACCTCTTTTACGTAAGGATCATTCTTGAACTGCCAGGCTATGGCATGTCCACGACCTCCACTGTCAACCACAAGAACCTTCACTTACAATCCAGCCTCAGCCAAGACCAGAGGTATCTTTTTCTCCCAGCCAATAGCCATGATATGAACTCCATCGCAGAGATCTTTCAAACCCTTAATCAGCCTTGCAGCTATCTCGATGCTGGTTTTGACCTTATCTTTTGTCTCTTCCATTTCTTTAATAAGAGGCTCAGGAACAAATACTCCGGCTACATTATTATTCATAAACCTTGCCATACCGGCTGACTTAAGCAATATGATACCCCCCAGGACTGGTGTCTTAAAGCCATCTATTCGCTTCATAAATCTTTCAAAGAGGTCTAAGTCAAATATCCCCTGGGTTTGAAAGAATTTTGCACCTGCCTCAATTTTCTTTTCCATCTTGATGATCTGCATTTCAAATGCAGCCTCGGTGTCAGCTCCTGGATTTACTACTGCTCCGGGAAAGAAGTCTGGAGCACCCTTGAGCTGGTTTCCTGCCATATCAAAGCCTTCATTAAGTCTGCCTATCACCTTTAAAAGACTCACGGAATCTAAATCAAAAACTGGCATTGCGTCAGGGTGATCTCCCAGGGTTGGATGATCTCCGGTGAGAGCTAATACATTCCTGATACCCAGAACCCAAGCACTTAACAAGTCAGATTGTAATGCTAATCTATTTCTGTCTCTGCAGGTCATTTGAAGGATGGAATCTATTCCCCGATCTCTCAAGAGATGGCAAACCGCTATAGAGCCCAATCGCATGACAGAACTTTGAAGATCGGTGACATTAATGGCATCCACCCTGTCTTTAATAAGCTCTGCATCTTCAATTGTTTCCTGCATATCAATACCTTTAATGGGTCCTATTTCTGCAGTCACCACAAATTTTTTAGAATTTAATGCTTCTCTGAAGCTCATCTCTCTTATGCTCTTTTTATTGGTTCTTTTTTCAATTTCAAATCTTCTGGAGCCTGTCTTCGGGGATGACCTGACCTTGTCTTTGGCTGAGAAATCTCCTTTAGCGAATGAAGCAGGTTCAGTTTTATCAGACGAGAGTAAATTTGTTGCCATGCGCATGGGGTATCCTTTGAGACCTCACATAATCCATCCCGTGATCCCCCACAGGGGCCATTAATAAGGCCCTTAGCGCATCTTGTTATAGGGCATATCCCGCCAGTCTTATCCAGTATACATTTACCACAAAGTGAACATCTTTCATCGAATACCTTCAGTCTTGTCATGTTAGCAAGGAACAAACTGTCATTGGATGGAAAGACAGGTTTGTTTTCATATAATTCTACCGCTGTCTGTGTGCCGGCACCACAGGACATCACAATAATGCAATCGGCTTTATCTATAGCATCCTTGAATGGTTTTAGCTCAACTTTTGTTCCAAGAACCTGGCAACCCGATTTTGCAACGAACGTTCCTGTTACCTCTTTCCCCTCAGACTCAAGGGTTTCTTTCATTGCCTTAACCTCAGGTTCTCCTCCTGTTCCACACAATGCTGCACACTCAGAACATCCTAAAAGGAAAACACTCCTGTAATTCTTAATGTTCTCCATCAATTCACTGAATTCTCTTTTTTTTGTTGCTATCATTATTTTCTCCTCACATCATATATGTCTATGCCATATCTGCTGTTATCTTTGCCTCTGTTAGGCAATTCATAGAAGAACTCCATCCTTATGTGAAATATTTCCGGTAACGTTTAAAAGCCCGTTATCTTATTGGAAGTAAAACGGTAAACGTGGTGCCTTTTCCTACCTCACTTTCTACATAGATAGATCCGCGATGGGCATCCACAACGCCTTTAACAATGGAAAGGCCCAAGCCTGTCCCGCCAATATGTTTTGTTCTCTCGGATCTTTCTCGATAGAATTTATCAAAAATACGAAGGATATCCTTGTCTTCAATGCCTATTCCGGTATCAGAAACTTTTAATTCAAGGTACTCTGCATCCTTTCTAAGTCCGGCACTAACCTGCCCACCTGAAAGCGTATATTTAATAGCATTCATGACGAGGTTGAGAAACATAGCCTCTATGCTGCTTTTATTGCCATTAATTAAAGGAAGGTTATCTTCTATGGTTATCTGTAAGGAGATATTTTTGTCCTGAGCCTGGGGTTGTACTACCTCGATAGTTCTGTTTAAGATCTCGGAGAGATTCAAAGGTTCTATTTGAGTCTCGTATCCACCTTCTTCGATGTAGCAGACATCCAAAATGTCATTAACCAGATCCGTCATACCTTTTGTTTTGGCTTTGACCTTTTGAAGTAGATCTCTTTGTTTCTCATTGAGCTCTCCCACCATCCCATCCAGAAGGATAGATGTTTGAAGTAGAGTAGAGCTCAATGGGGATTTTAATTGATGAGAAACCATGGCCAAGAAATTAGACTTTACTTTGTCTATGGCGCTGAGTTGTGCTACATCGTGGAGCAGAGTTACCGATCCAATAAGTAACCCCGACCCGGCCCTAACGGGGCTGACATGAATCCTGAGCCTGGTTTCACCTGAGTCTATAAGGCACACCTCCTCAGTATGATACGGCACATTAAGCGACAATGTTTTATTTATAAGCTTAATCAACGCTTCATTTTTAATGTGATCTTGAACTTGCTGACCTAAGGCATCTTCTCCCTTTATACCCAGCATAGTTTCGGCTTTTTGATTGCAGAGGATGATATTACCCTGAGCATCGGTGACCAGTATACCATCAGCCAGGCTGTCGAGTATGGGATTTAATGATTCCTTCATTATTCTATGGGGCATATCTCTTTAGTACCTCTGTGAACAGATCAAGGGTTTTTTCCTGTAAAAATTCTAAAAAGATTTTCTACTTTTTCAACCAAATCCATAGGTTCTACAGGCTTTGGTATGTAGTCATCAGCTTCCATCCTCATGCCCATTTCCTTTGTGTATTTCGTTGTAGATATTGCCTCTCCCACTGCAGTTAATAGCAGAATGGGAATATGTCCATATTTAGGGTCAGACTTGAGCTTAGCACACACTTCGTAGCCATCCATTTCAGGCATCATGACATCCAGAATGATTAAATTCGGCTGTTCTGTCTCCACCTTTCTCAGCCCTTCTTTTCCATCATGGGCGACAGCAACATCATAAGATTTATTTTCCAAAATAATTTTGATGGCCTCTACAAAATCTGCATCATCATCGACCAGTAAGATTTTCTTTCCCCTCATCTCTTTCTCCTTAAGTCTTGCCTATTTTCTTGAGGACCTTCTCTATGCGTTCCAATAAGACAGTATGTTCAATGGGTTTTTCCACGTAATCATCAACGTCGAGCTGCACTCCTGTTTCTAATTCGTATCGACGCTTGCTGGCATCTTGCCTTACGCTGCTCAGAATAATGATGGGTATATGGGCATACTTAGCCCATCGCGGATCCTTCAACTCCTTACACACTCCGAAACCATCAAGCCTGGGCATGAGGAGATCCAGAATCATTAAATCAGGTTTTTCCTCTTTGAGCTTATTCAGTGCTTCAATCCCATCCCGGGCAGCAACTATCTTATAGCCATGGGCCTCAAGGATGAGGCTGATAGCTTCTAAGATATCCGGATCATCATCGACAACCAGGATTTTTGTACTCATCATATCCTCCAAAAATTCATAGCCATAAACTTACTGTTTATAGTACAGGCCTTGGTAATAAACTGGCTCTTTCTACGATACTGGGTACTATGTCTTCCCAGGCCACAGCCATAATATGGATGCCATGGATACCATCTATCTCTTCCAATTGCTCGATAATCTCCAGAGTTATCTTTACCCCCTCTTCCTTAACGTTTTTAGCATCCTCTAAGCGGGTAACAATCTCATCCGGCACACTCACTCCAGAGACATTATCCCTCATATAGCGGGCCATTCCTACAGACTTTATGGGAATTACTCCGGCAAGAATATGAACCTGTTTATCCAATCCCTGATCTCTTACCATCTCCATCCACCTGGCAAATTTACCTACATCATAAACAGCCTGGGTTTGAATAAAGTCTGCGCCAGCTTTTACCTTTTTAGCAAGCCTTGTAACCCTGTACTCAAAGGGATCGGCAAAGGGGTTCTCAACTGCCCCGATAAAAAGAGGAACCTCTCCAGAGATATCCTCTCCGCAGAGAAACTTTTTTTCATCCCTCATGATCTTAAGGGCTTGAACGAACTGAATAGAATCAATATCATAGACACATTTCGCTGTTGGATGATTGCCAAATTTGTGGTGGTCACCTGAAAGACAGAGTATATTTCGAATTCCTAAGGCAATAGCGCCCAAGATGTCACTCTGGATAGCGATTCGATTGCGATCCCTGACCACCATCTGCATTACAGGATCAAGCCCCATCTCCTTCAATATAACACAGCCGCTTAAACTTGACATGCGGACGATGGCTGTCTGGTTGTCCGTTACATTCATAGCATCACAACAGGATTTAAGGAGGTCACCTTTCTTTTGAATGACCGAGGCAGAGGTACCTTTTGGGGGACCCACCTCAGCAGTAACAGCAAAATAGCCTCCTTCCAATACCTTCTCCAGATTACTTCCGCTTTTCATCTCTTCTTCTCACTCCCTACGAACCTTTTTTCTCTTCTTGTGCTTCAACGTCTGCTATATGTTCCAATACTATCCGACGAGGCCCTCCATACATTCCGGTTGACCAGTCCCTGGGAGGGTTAACTTCGGACAGCTTTTCCTGAATACCGAGTTTCTTCATTCTCTCTAAAATCAGGTACCATGCGCAATCCACATCTTGACTTATCTCGCATTTACCATTGTTTGTTCCACCGCATGGTCCGTTCATGAGGGATTTTGCGCAGCGGGCAATAGGACATATCCCGCCGGTCAGGTGGAGTATGCAGTTTCCGCATCCCGCGCAGAGTTCTGTAAATATTCCTGCCCTTGGAACAGCTCCGTAAAACTCTGTATTAATGCCTGGATATACAGGAATATTTCCGATTCTTTCAGAGAGGAAATTTACTCCAACACCGCAAGCCAGAGAGAGGACCACATCAGACGTTTTCACATCATCCATTACAGGCTCAAAGAATTCAGGCTCACAATGTCTTTCGATTGCGGCGTGCTTGACTTCTATTTCCACACCTTCCTGAGAAGCCTTTATCCTAAGCATGGAAGCGAGTATCTCCGCCTCTTTGCCTCCGCCTGCATGACAGATTGCAACACAGGTGTTACAACCAAAGACAAGAACTTTCTTGAAATTCTTTATCATATCCCATATTTCCTCAAAGGGCTTCTGCTTGCCGACAATCATTTCTCTTTACTCCTTTCCATCCCGCTTCGTCTGCATACCGCAAGCCATATGGGTGAAGGACCAAGTTTACGAATTCTTTCTGTGAATTCGGTACAGATTTCAGCCCACTTTGGGCCCATTGCTGCAGAGAGATTATACATCTCCAGGCGTGCAGGATCGATACCTACTGTCGATAACAATTTTTTTGCATACTTAACTCTTCTTGCTGCATATATATTACCTTCCAGGTAATGACATTGCCCTTGCAGTCAACCAGCCACAAAAACTCCGTCCACACCGCGCTCGAATGCATGGAGAATATGGATGTAGTCCAACTTGCCTGTACAGGGGAGCCTGATGACCTTTACAGCCGGCGGATAAGAGAGCCTCATCACTCCGGCCAGATCAGCAGCGGCGAAGGCGCAGTAATGACAGGCGAAGGCGAGGATATTCGGTTCCCATCCTGAAGAAATCTCGTGAGGCTTTTCTATAGAAAGAACTTCTTCTTTCACTGCTGGCTCAGCTGCTTTTACCATCCCTCTGTTTCCCTTCTCATCCTCTTAATATTATTTTATCCCAGGCCCGCATTCCACAGCAGCATCAATCATTGCGAGGATCTGGTCATCCCGGAAGCTGTTTACCTGAAAAGCCTTGGCTGGGCATATGCCTGCACAGATTCCGCATCCATGACATTTGATTTCATTGTGAGCAACTTTTCCCTCCTCATCGATATAAGGCGAATCAAAAGGGCAAACTCTGAAGCAGCTCAGACAAGACATGCACAAATCTTTTCTGTGCTTGGCGATGATCCCTGAGACAGATAGACCTTCCTTAGAGAGAATCACTTCTGCACGGCCTGCTGCTGCAAGAGCCTGGCTGATCGTCTCATCAAGATTCTTTGGTGCATGTGCCAGACCTGCCACAAAGATTCCTTCGCTCGGAAAATCAACCGGACGGAGCTTCACATGAGCCTCAAGAAAATACCCATCAGGATTCCTGGTGACCTTATACATTTCACCAACCTTATCAGTTGTCGGATGCGGCCTCAGGCCGGTCGATAAGACTATCCAGTCAGCATCCAGTATCAATTCTTTATTCAGCATGTAATCCCAGGTCTTGATCCTGAGCTTATTCCCAATTTTCTCAATCACAGGTTTTTTGTCAACCTCATAGCGTATAAAGAATACACCCATATCCCGAGCTCTTTTGTAATAATCCTCCTTCAGCCCATAAGTACGGATGTCTCTATACAGTATAAAAATTTGAGCTTTTGGATTTCTCTCCTTAAGAGTGATAGCGTTCTTGATCGCGTCTTGGCAACAGATGCGCGAACAGTACTGGTTCGGCTCTTCACGGGAGCCCACGCACTGGATCATAACATACCGTTCACCAGATCGAGGATTTTCTCCAGAGGCAAGCTTCTTTTCCAGTTCTCTCTGCGTGATTACATGGTCGCTTTCATGATAGAGATATTCGGTCGGATGATATTCAATGCCACCGGTAGCCAGTATAATGGCTCCATGTTTTATTACATTTCCGTTCGTAAGGGTTGTCTCGAAGTTACCGACAAAACCCTCGGTTTTTTTGACCTCCACATCAGTGTAAACCTTAATACGTTCGTGTGCCAGAACATGTTTTATGCTTGATTTCAGGAATTCGCAGACATCATCTCCTTCCAGAGTGCGATAAAGATTCTTTAATAAGCCTCCCAGCTCTTTTTCCCTTTCAATAAGAGAGACATGGAAACCCTGGTCAGCCAATGAAAGAGCAGCAGTCATGCCAGCGATTCCACCGCCTATGACCATTGCAGCAGGGATAACTCCTACAGTATCGGTCCCGAGAGGTTCGAGGAGACGTGCCTTTGCTATCGCCATCTTTACAATTCGTATTGCCTTTTTTGTAGCAGCTTCCTTTTGTCCCATGTGACACCAGGAGCACTGTTCACGGATATCGGCAAGATCGAACAGATATTTATTCAGCCCGGCATCACGAATTGTCTCCTGGAAAAGTGGTTCGTGTGTCCGTGGAGTGCAGGACGCTACAACCACCCTATTCAGATTCATTTCCCTGACAATTTTCTTGAGCATTTCCTGGCTGTCCTGTGAACACGCATAAAGCGTATTTGTCGCATAGACAACTCCTGGCAGATATTTCACAGCCTCGACAACCTTTTCGACTTCAACAATAGAGGCGATATTTATTCCGCAGTGGCAAACGAAGACGCCGATCCTCGGTTCTTCCCCTGTCAGATCTTTTTCCGGAGGGAACTCTTTTGTAACCGTCTCTGTTCCGCGGGCCTCACCTAAAAGAGCCATAACTTCACCAGCCACAGCACTCCCTTGTATCACTGTTTCTGGTATATCTTTTGGTCCCTGATAGGTTCCTGTAACAAAGATTCCATTCCGTGTAGTCTGAACCGGTTTAAAGGGATATGTCTTTGCAAAACGATATGAGTTTGTCTCGATCCCGAAAGTCTTTGCAAATTCCACTGCTTCTTTATGAGGCTCAAGACCGACAGAAAGAACCACCATATCAAAGGCTTCGTCAATGAGCTTCCCATCCTCAGCAGCATAACGGAGAAGCAAATCGCCTGTGCCTGGCTCTTCGCGAACTGCAGATATCATAGCACGCAGATATCGCACCCTATATTCATTTTTAGCACGTTCAACATATTTGTCGAAGTCTTTTCCAAAGGCACGCATTTCCATAAAGAAGATTGTCGCCTCTATTTCTGAATCGTGCTCTCTTGCAATAATTGCCTGCTTTGTAGCATACATGCAGCAGACAGAAGAACACCATGGATTTGCATTATGAGAGTCTCTGGATCCCACACACTGAATCCATGCAACTTTTTTTGGATGCTTTCCGTCAAAGGGCCTTTTTATTTCGCCCTTATATGGACCTGACGCAGAGAGAATGCGTTCGAACTGGATTGCGGTTACAACGTTTCTCCATCTGCCGAGTCCGAACTCACCTCTCACTTTTGCGTCATAGCGATCCAGCCCCGGGCAAAGGATGATCGCTCCAACATTTAATTCAAGTTCTTCTCCTGTATCTTCATAGTTGATAGCGCCGGCCTTACAAGTTTTTTCGCAGATACGGCAACGGCCTTTCTTGAAATAGAGGCAATTGTTTTTATCAATAGCCCTGGTATTCGGTACAGCCTGCGGGAACAATGAATAAATAGCCTTGCGCACGGCGAGACCTTGCTCGAACTCACTTGTTACTTTCCTTGGGCATTTTGCCTCGCAATCTCCACAACCGGTACATTTCTTAGGATCTACATACCTTGGGGCAATTTTGATTTTTACCTTAAAATCTCCAGGTTCACCTTCAACTGATACTACCTCTGCCAAGGAATGGATGTCGATGTTCAGGTGTCTGCCAACTTCAACCATTTTTGGTGATATCATACACATAGAGCAGTCGCCGGTGGGGAAAGTTTTATCAAGCATGACCATAGTTCCACCGATTGACGGGTCCCTTTGAACCATGTAAACCTTAAACCCGCTGTCAGCAAGGTCAAGGGCTGCCTGCATTCCCCCGATACCGCCCCCAACGACTAGGACAGAGCCTTTCTTTATGGAAGAAATATTTTTACTCATATCGGTTTCAACTCTTTTAAGAGTCCAAGAGAATCTATAAAATGCCTGTCTATCTGCATTTCCTGGGGGGTAAAACCCATAGCGATGCCCAGAAGCTCTGTAATAAAAAAAACAGGCAACTTTTTCTGGATTCCATACCGTTCACAGACCTGATCCTGATACATGTCCATGTTCATCTGGCACATGGGACAGGTAGTAACAAAACAGTTAGCCCCCCTTGCGAGGGCATCCTTTATTATTTGTGACATAAGAAACAAAGATGTATCAGTGTCATTTATTGCGGCTGAAGCTCCACAGCAGTCTGTTTTGTATCCCCAGTCAATAGGCTCTGCTCCAAGAGCCTTGCAAACGGTCTCCATGCCCTGGGGATTTTCAATGTTATCAGAGATTTGTATATCACGGGGAAATCTCGTCAACAAACAGCCATAATAGCATGCAGGCTTGAGACCTTCCCATTTTTTTATTGACTTTTCTGCAATCTCGCCTGAATTTGCTTTGGACACAAGAATGTCGAGGATACTTGATATTCTTATCTTCCCCTGAACCTTTTTGGAGAGTTCTGTGTTTATTTTATTCGTTAGCTCAGAATCTTCAGACAGTATTTTTTGAGAGACCAATGTGCGGTTATAACAGGATGAACAGGGAATAAGCATCTCTGAAAGACCGCTTGCATCTGCAATACCCAGATTACGGGCAGGGAGTGCGACAGCCAGAAAGTCATCAGTTTTGCTTGCTGATGTTGCACCACAGCAGTTCCAATCCTCAATCTCTTTCAACTCTAATCCTAGTTGCTTAAGTACTTTCTTGCACTGGATATCATAAAGCCCTGAGGAAGCATGGAGTGTACATCCTGGATAATACGCTATTTGCATAGTCTCAGCCCCCAGCCTCATCCTTAGCCTTCTTATACAGCCGTTTAATTTCAGAGAGTCTCTTAATTTTATCTAAGCGGAAATGCATCCGTTTCTTCTTCACCATCGAGATTCCCAGTTTTGCCTGGTTTTTCATTTCAGCAGCGACAGCTTTCCATCCCCCGCCATGCTTTAACTCTCTTTTCGCGTTCTGCATCTCATACAAAACGATAAACTCAAGCTCGTTGACGCGGCCGAAGTGAGAAGTCGATCTTAAAAATGCATCATGAAATGTAGAAACTTTTGGCAAAAGTGGTTCGATATGGGCTTCCTTGGATAGCTGCTTAAGTGTTTCATTGATTCTTGCAGTCTGTATGTTGTTCGGGCAACGTGTACCGCAGGTATAACAGGCGACACACTTCCAAACAAGAAGATTATTGAGGACTTCCTCCCTTTCACCGAATATGATCATCCTAATCAGACGATCAGGAGTGACTCCAGTCTCTTCCCCTACGGGACAACCTGCTGCACAGCGCCGGCACTGGTAACAGGCAAGTATGTTCTGGCCTGATCTGTTCATTACTTCTTGTATCAGAGGTTGTGAAAACTCAGGTCTGAATTGAAGAACCGATGATGACATGTCATGATTCCTTTGCTATAGTTTGATAATATTTATATTAATTATATTACTAATTAATTATATCATACCCTCTTTTTATAACTCTACTTTATCCCAGGTGCCATTTTGGCTGCCTGTTCTGCGTTGTACATGAGCATAGTAATTTAGCACTTTAGAAATTCTGTGTCAAAATTAGGCAGTACTATTAGAAAAAAGGTAAGACAAGAGGTAAGGTTGGTTAGTGTTCTCTTTCAAAAGATTTTAAATATTTTTTTGTGCAGAAGGATACTGACTGCGTAATTTTCTGACAAGTTCACTGGTGCCGCATTTCAAGCAGCGCTGAGCTTCTCTCATTGCCTGTTCCCTGTTGTAGCCCAGTTCTACCTCATCAAAACTGTTTATCCGCTTTTCAACGGGAAGGGTAGGCATTTTCTGCCTACTTTCTTTATGAATGAGTTTAATTAAGTTCTCATTAAGCATCCCGGAACCGTAATATGTTTCCGGTTCTTCAGGGAGACTGCGAAAATGGCAGTGGATTGCTTTGGCAGATTTTTTTCCTGAAGCAATAGCTTCAATTAAACTCGATGGTCCACTTACTACATCCCCGCATGCAAAAACATTCTTAATATTCGTAGCGCATGTCTCATCGGTGATTACTCTACTATGGTCTCTTAAGTTCAACCCCGTAGTATTGAGTATCTCTTCTTCAGGTCTATAACCTATTGCTGAGATGACTGTGTCGGCATCAAGCTCGAACTCAGAGTTCTCTATAGGCTTGGGAGAGGGCCGCCCAGATTCATCTAATTCACCGAGCTCTATCTTGATGCACCGTACCTTTTTCACATTTTCGTTTTCATTACCCAGAAACTCAACTGGAGCTGTAAGATACAAGATCTTTACTCCTTCTTCTACTGTTTCTTCGAGCTCTGCCCGGTCAACCGGCATCTCCTCTACTGTTCTGCGATAAATGATGGTGACTTTACGGGATCCAAGGCGCAGGCAGGTGCGAGCCGCATCGAGTGCTGTATGGCCTCCACCTATAATTACAACATGTTCACCTAAGCGCGGTCGTTGTCCCCTGCAAACTTGTTTCAGAAAATCAACAGCAGTATATATTCGAGATAATTCAATGCCCTTGCACCTGGGAAACAAGCTCTTCTGACTACCAATGGCCAGAACTATTCCTTGGAAATCTTTCAGCAATCCTTCAATGGTAAAGTCTTGGCCGAGGTATAAACCTGTCCTAACTCCAACACCAAGAGATAGGATAATATCAATCTCCTCCATAACGACATCTTTTGGAAGCCTGTACTCAGGAATACCTTCAGTAAGCATTCCGCCAAGTCTGTAATTGCCGTCGAAAATCGTAACCCTGTAGCCAAGCAAGGCAAGGTCATGGGCTGCAGCAAGACCGGCTGGTCCACTCCCTATAACAGCAACCTTTTCATCGTAGAGTTTCTCTGATTTCTGAATAAGACTAAGTCCTTTAGAATTATCTGCTGCAAAACGCTTCAACATTGCGATTGCAATCGGTTCGTCAACTTGTCCACGCCTGCATACGTTTTCACATGGCCTCGGACAAATTCTGCCACAAATTGCAGGAAGGGGATTTACCTGACGGTTAAATCTAATTGCTGTCTCTACGTCACCCTTTTCAATTGCAGAAACATAACTGCGCACATCTGTGTGAATAGGACATGCTGCCTGGCATGGGGGCACGAGTTTAGGACTCATTCAATCCTCCAGATACCCTTTTCAAGAAAGGTCTTTATCAGAAAGAGGAGTTACGGTTATTATACTTTTTATAAGTATTAAACTCGATAAAATTCCCAAGGGTAAAGAAAACCTTTTATTTTATCCCAGCCTGCATTTTTGCAGCCTGAACTGTGTTGTGCATGAGCATTGAGATCGTCATTGGACCAACACCTCCGGGAACTGGTGTTATTGCTTTTGCCTTTTCCTTAACAGCTTCAAAATCCACATCGCCCACTAAACCGGTTTCCAGCCTGTTCACTCCAACATCAATAACTACCACACCGTCTTTCACCATATCTGCAGTGATGGTTTTTGGCTTCCCGGCAGCTACAATCAGGATATCCGCCCGCCTGGTATGGAAGACAAGGTTTTTCGTGCCAGTATGACATACTGTAACGGTGGCATTTGCCCCTTTCTTCTTTTGCAGTAACATATTGGCAATTGGCTTACCCACGATATTGCTTCTTCCAACAACTACTACTTCAGCGCCATCTGTTTCTACACCAGTCCTGATTAAAAGTTCCTGTATGCCGTGGGGAGTGCAGGGAATAAAAGAAGGCTCGCCGAGCATCATTTTTCCAACGTTTACTGGATGAAACCCATCTACATCCTTTTTTGGATCAATTGCGTAAAGGACATTGGTTTCATTAATATGCTTTGGTAGCGGTAGCTGTACAAGTATGCCGTGAATCCTGCTGTCCTTATTGAGTTTTTCAATGAGGGATAAAAGGTCTGCCTCGGTCGTATTACCCGGAAGGTTAATCCTTTCAGAGTAAATACCCAACTCTTTACATGCCTTTTCTTTTTGCCCTACATATACTTTTGATGCCTCGTCTTCACCTACAAGGATTGTAGCCAGCCCTGGGACGAGATTGTGTTTTGCCTTTAATTGAGCTACTTCCTGCTTTAATTCTTCCCTTATCTGTTTCGATATCTCAGAACCTTTAATGAGTATTGCTGCCATAGTATTGCCTCCTCACTCTTTAGTGAATAGTTGTTAGTGAAGTAATCAGTATTTGTTTACGGCCTGCCTTTAATTAGTTCCAGCAATTCTTCCCTTGTAGACTGTTTTGTCCTGAATATGCCCCTGACTGCTGATGTAACTGTCCTTGAACCTGGTTTTTTTACACCTCTCATACTCATACAGAGGTGTTCTGCATCGATAATTACCATAGCACCTTTTGGTTTTAGCCTCTCCATGATTAAATCAACAAGCTGTGTTGTTAGTCGCTCCTGCACTTGTGGTCTCTTTGCAAGAATTTCAACTGCCTTGACAAGCTCGCTCAGGCCTACAATCTTTCCGCCTGATGGAATATATGCCACATGGGTTTTGCCTATAAAGGGGAGTAAATGATGTTCACAAACAGAATAAAAAGTGATGTCTTTTAGCAGTACCATTTCGTCATGGCTCTCACCTTCTATATAGGTGAGGATCTCTTCGGAAGGAGTCTTAAGACCACCGAATATCTCTTCATACATTCTGGCAACCCGGCGTGGAGTATCCTTGAGACCTGCCCTCTCAGGATCTTCACCAATACCCTCGAGTATGAGCCTGACACCTTTTTCTATCTTTTTGAGATCCATTATGACAGACCCTCCCTAACCGTGTTCGAATTTTAGCACTTATACAATTTCTATGTCAAAATAAGGTGGTAACGTTATAGTTTTTGATCTTATGTAACCTTTATTACCTGCTCATCTGTTACAATGATACCTACTTTTACATCATGCATTTCTGACGGAATTGCATCAATAAGTTGCTCTTCGTATGCCAAGGCAACAAAGGGAACCTTCTTCATATCAGAAAGGAGAATATCATAATAGCCGGCTCCGTATCCGAGCCGATTCCCCGAGAGATCAAAACCTACACATGGAATGATAATAAGGTCAGCATCATTGAGTTCCCTCAACCTTTTGTCAGGTAAAGATGGTTCTGGTATGCCCATATACCCCATGGATAATTCCCTGAGATTTTTTATTTCATATAACCTGAGTCGATGTCTTTCTTTGTCGACCTTTGGAACCAAAACGTTTTTTCCCATTTTTAAGGATTCCTCTATTATGTTGAAGGTATCGACCTCTGTCCTGAAGGAGGCATAGAAAAGGATTGTCTTTGCTGTCTTGAACTCGTGGAGGTTGAAAAGGCTCTGCATTATAAGAGCATCCTTCTTTTTTCTTTCGGAAGGGGGGATGGAATTCCTTTTTTCAAGTACTTTCTTTCTCAATAATTTTTTCATAGACACATGTTCATAATGGAAGGATTTATTGACCTAACGACTTCTCAATCGCCTTTTTAATCTCTCTTACCTCACTGACGCTATCAGGCGAATAATGATAAGGTGAGGAACCTCTGATATCGGCAGTCATTATTGCCTCATTAAATCGAAGGAAACCTACAATTTCCATATCCTCAATGTTCTTTCTTATGAAATTCATGTCATCAGTGTTTCTTACCTTGTTCGCAACAACAAAAACCTTTCTGACACCTAATCCTTCTGCCATTTCTTTGACTGTTTTAGCTGTCTGCATACTTCTCTGCCCTGGCTCAACAACAACAATAAAGGCATCTACAGACTCTGCAGTTCCCCTTGTGAGATGTTCTATGCCTGCTTCCATGTCAACAATAACCACTTCGCTCCGTTCTATAACAAGGTGTCTGAGGAGTCTTCTCAGAAGCACGTTCTCAGGACAATAGCAGCCAGATGCAGCAGCTTTCGATTTACCCATAATGAGAAGAGTAATAGTATTCAGGTGATATCCAATGCCTTCTGGCAGGTCATCAACCTTGGGGTTGAGTTTAAACATTTCACCCATGCTCCCTACCTTCGCCCCTGTTCTCTCCTCAATAAGTTCAGCCATATCTGCTATGGGTCTGATTTTTTCAGCCTCCCCTTTCGGGATACCCAGGGCTAGTGCGAGATTTGCGTCTGGATCTGCATCAACAGCTATAACTTTTTTGCCTTCATCTGCAAAAAGATGGCTTAAGAGAGAGGCAAGAGTTGTCTTGCCAACTCCTCCTTTTCCTGTAATGGCTATCTTCATAAACTATTTTATTTTAACCTTTCCTCGCTATGTTCATCTATGACTATCAGAATTCTCATTCAGCATCAGTCTTGAAACTTTGTTTCCTTATTAGCCTCTTTGTTTTCTTTATACGATTTATCTTCAGGCTTAGGTTTACATACGGGACAGTAAAGTTCCCCTGATCCAGGAGGCATACATGCCCTCATTCAGGGCAACAGATACATTGGTCTAATGGTTGTTTACAGACAGGACAGATGTCCATTTTTTACCTCTTGATCATCCATAGTCATTTATGGTAAACTTTTCAAAGAAATCAGTTTCCGGTGGCGATGCCGAAGGGGCAACACCCGTTCCCATCTCGAACACGGAAGTTAAGTCCTTCAGGGCCGATGATACTATGGCCGCGAGGTCATGGGAAAGTAGGACGCCGCCGGATTTTTTATATCTTCTCAGTAAATCTCTACAGGTTGAAAATTTGCTTTCCATATTATGCCCTTTAATTCAAAGATGACCGACTCAGGTTCTGTCTCAATCTTTCAAGCTGAAAAATGCTCTTTCACTTTCTTATCACAAGAACAGGGAACTTTGTGTCTTTATGGATAACCCCAAAGGTAATACTGCCAAGTACGGCAGCCTTTAAAGCACTGGTGCCGTGGGATCCCATAACTATGAGGTCAACTTTTGATTTCTCTGCTTCCTTGATAATTTCCTCTACTGGATGACCTGTCCTGATAACCATACTTGATTGGACGCCTTTCTTTTTACATAATTGCTCAACTTCTTCGAGATGAGCTTCAGCAGCCTGTCGAAGATAATCTTCAATAGGTTCTATGAGATGGATAGGGGTTGCAGCAGCAGGGATAGACTTTGATACAAAGAAACTTTTATCGATTACACTAAGAAATGTTATCTTTGCACCTGTTTGCTTTGCAAGATCAACGGCATATCCAATAGCTTTTCTTGCCGTCTCTGAACCATC
>Ga0209314_10000501_pt1 | contig 17448 bp, 19 predicted proteins | sample I19B2metaG_FD_184146 | JGI IMG/M metagenome (GOLD analysis project Ga0209314, IMG submission 184146) | Lake sediment bacterial and archeal communities from Gulf of Boni, Indonesia to study Microbial Dark Matter (Phase II) - ​I19B2 metaG... | ecosystem: Environmental > Aquatic > Freshwater >...
GTTAGAACCCCTCTTCAATGAAAATCTTGTCCTGCTGAGCGATTATCTCTTCAGGTTTACAAGCTCCTGCAACAGTTCATCCGTTGTTGTTATTATCCTGGAATTCGCCTGAAATCCCCTCTGTGCAGAAATCATTTTCACAAATTCCTCTGCAAGGTCAACATTGCTGAGTTCAAGGCTGTTTGAAAGCGACGAAATGGTCTATGCCCTCTACAGCCTCACGCCGGAGTAGATTGAGATTGTGGAGGGGAAAAGATGAAATGTTATAATATCTCAATGAGTAACGGTAATCAGGAGGTAAGACTATGAAAGTGGCTGATTTAAGCACAGATGAGCTAAAGGAATTGATAAGCAAAATAATTGAAGACAAATTCAGAGAACTTTTTGATCCTGACTATGGACTTGAGTTGAGAGAGGATTTCATTGAGCACCTTGAAGCTTCATCTGCATCTAAAGATAGGATACCGTTTGAAGAAGTAAAAAGAAAGCTTGGATTGATTTAAAGTCATGAGTTATAAGGTTGAGTTTACGCTTCAGGCAGAAGAAGACTTATCACGTCTTGATAAAACCATCGCCCAAAATATTGCATACAAAATTGACTGGCTTTCACAAAATATAGAAAATATCATCCCCGCCCCTCTCAAAGGAAAGTTTAAAGGCAAATATAAGCTTAGAGTTGGGGATTGGAGAGTAATATATTCCTTTGAGAATTCAACTCAGATCATTACAGTATATGCTGTCAGACATCGCAGTGAAGTCTATAAAACGTGATACCCAAGAAAATCATTGATAACAGTGATGTAAAACTCTCCGTCTTTCTGAATGATGTCTTAAAAGAAATCCCCAATACATAGTTTGATATAGCCACTGCCTTCTTTAATATCTTGTCCTGCTGAGCAATTATCTCTTCAGATTTACAAGCTCCTGCAACAGTTCATCCGTTGTTGTTATTATCCTGGAATTTGCCTGAAACCCTCTCTGGGCTGAGATCATTTTTACAAATTCCTCTGCAAGGTCAACATTACTAAGTTCAAGGCTGTTTGAAAGAACCCTGCCCAGGCCTGAAGTGTTTGCCATACCAATGATTGGTTGGCCTGAATCAAAGGACTCTGAATAAAGGTTTCTTCCTAACTTTGCGAGAGCATCGGGAGCAGTAAACTTTGCGAGAGCGATCTGACCAATTGACCGTGTCTGGCCATTTGTAAATACACCGGTTATAATGCCATCTTCTGAGATCGATACGTTCGTTAAGCTTCCTGCAGGGTAGCCGTCCTGGCTTAAAAGCATAACGCCAAAATCCGCCGCATACTGTGTCGTTCCATCGAGCCCGGTACCTGCTGGTGACTCTCCGGTGCCTGTCCCGTAGTTAAATGTAATATTCTGTGGTGAGGTTACGGATGCCCCAAAATCGAAGCTTATTGCAGTTCCGCTGCCATCGTCAACGAGTGCCCCATTTGTATCGAATGTGAGTGTCTGAGAACCTGCCTCAGTTAGCACCGATGGATTTAAGGGATCCGGGTATACGTAATGAACGTCCCAGGTATTGTCGGCAGTCTTTTCGAAATAAAGGGTTGCCCGATGAACACCTCCCTGAGAATCAAACACTGCAATCGTATTTGAAAAATTGTAATTGGCCGGGTCGTCGTCGTTACCATCTCCGTTGCTATCCAGCGTGAAGGGTGTAGTCTGAATTGCTGAAGTTGCATCTAAATTGATCGCTATCGTTGCACTGGTTGTTGCGTTTGCCAGACTCTGTCTGCCTCCAATCTGTAAATCCCCAAGGGTTCCTGTTATATTGCCGGCTGCATCAGCGAGGTAGCCCTGAAGGATTAATCCCCCCGGGTTGACGATGTAGCCATCTTTATCTATGGAGAATTGACCTGCCCGGGTGTAGTCTCTCGCACCACTATCACTCAAAATGAAGAAGCTGTCTCCATCGATAGAGAGATCAAGGGCACTGGCAGTGGTTTCGAAAGAGCCCTGTGTAAAGAGTGGAGAAATGTCACTGATGAGGACACCCCGTCCTACCTGTAATGAGCCTACAACACCTGCTAAGACATCACCAAAGGCTACCCGGCTCGACTTAAAACCGACAGTGTTCAGGTTCGCGATATTGTCTCCGATAACAGAGAGCCATGTGCCATTGGCATTCATGCCTGTAATTGCGGTATAAAGTGAAGTTAACATATTAAGCTCCTCCTTTTATTTCTTTAATTTCGCTGAGTTGAATTCTCAGCCTTTCGTCAATGATAAGGTATGTTGTATTGTTATCGAATGTAATCCCTGTTACAGTCCCGTAAACCGTTGTTGCCACATCTACGGGATCCCCGGAAGCATCGAATGCCTCAACAGTAAATTTATACTGACCCTCTGGAAGAGGGTTGCCACTGTTGTCTGTTCCATCCCATACATAGCTCTTTTCACCTGATGTTTGCTGTCCCATTTTAACTTCTCTTATAAATCCCCCGCTGGAATCATAAATAGATATTTTAACCTTTGAAACATCCTTCTGGAGTGTGTAGCTTATTTCTGTTTTCCCTTTGAGATACGCCTCATTTCCGGATATCTTGACCTTTCTTCCAATAAGATTGCCAGTAAGGGTGTTCTGAAGTGAATTCTGATAAAGGAGCAGATTATTTAATTGCCCATTAATATTATTTAATTGTTCAAGAGAACTAAACTGTGCGAGTTGTGAAGTAAACTCAGTGCTATCCAAAGGCTTTAAGGGGTTTTGAGAACGCAATTGCATCGTAAAGAGCTTTAAAAAATCATCCTTGCCAAGGGTCTTGTTCGGAGACGCACTTTGCGGTGAACTATAACCATTGTCCACTGCTGATATTGCCATATTTCCTCCTCCTTGTTCAGACAAAAATATTAACAATGCCCGTATCGGGTAGCGCATACGGAAGTTGTATAGTTTTTATCACATTCTGTCGGAATACTTGTAGGGCTTCTTTACCGCCATCGTCTTTCGTTTCGCCTCGTTTATTTCGAAGGGATACAGAAAAGCTTCCAATATTAAGTCCCTCATTAGTTAATGAGCTCAGGATGGTATGAAGATTCTTTTCGATGAATTCCTTCCCCGTGGTCTCTGATGTATTTATCTGTGCATTAATTACACCTCTGTCAAGGACGAGCTCAATATCTATTTTCCCTATTCCATCAGGCTCAAGAGAAACCTTTATTGATGCATCACCACTCTTTGCTGTGACGAATATGTTGTCATTTGTTTTGTCCACTTTTGCGGGCTCCTGTACCATCTGTAACCGAAAAGAACTATCTTCTTTACCATTTTTATTTTCAATCGGGAAAAATACGTTTTTGGGTTCGATGCCGATTTTGTCTAGAGAAGATGTTTTACCCTGTTCTTTTTTTATTAACCCTTCACCTTGTGCAAGGTCTTCAACGAGAAAAGATATGCCTTTTGTTGTTATTGATTTTCCAGAGGTGGCATTTAACAGAGACTGGGGTTCGTTGACGGAGACAGGAGTTATCCCCTTAGGAATTATGATACGGTAATTTCCCGGCAACATCTTGTCAGGTTTCTCATCTGCACCTGGTGCAAAAGGGGCAGCATTAATTTTTATTGCCTGAAAATCTTTCAGAGCAGGATAATGCCCTTGGGCATTGGCAAGACCATTCTGTTCTTTATTTATGAACTGTTCACCCTGCACGTGTGCTTCAAAGGGAAGAGATAATTCATTTTCTGTCAATAATTTTAGGGAAATTTCATCCAATGGAATTTGTGTATCCTTGCCCGGGGTAGAGTTATCAATTTGCCCTTCGGTACTTACTAGAACGGGAAATGCATATTCCTTCAACGCCTGAAAATCTTTCAGAGAAAAATATTTTTTAAAGGTATTTGCAGGAGCGCATTTAACCTCATTCGATACTATTCCTGAAGTATCATCGTTAACCTTTAAGCGCTGCTTGCTACCGTCTTCCATCTCCATGAGCGTGTGTCCCAACATGGACAACATGTTCAACATCATAGGGAAGGACGAAACAACTATATCCTCATGGCTGTCAGTCTGCCCTTGTCTTGAATCTATTGTCGGGTTTACCGAATGTAATCCCAATTGGTTACTTGATAATCTTTCCCGATTCTCTTCAATCAGTTCATTCATCCCTGATGGCAGGTCAGTGCTAATGTCGCCATTGTTAATGAGTACAACTTTATCTTCTTCTCCCGCATCTTCCCCTGAATGAAATGTATTACGATACGAGGTATTTAATTGGACAGATAGGAGATTATCAAAAAAAATACCTTTCGACCGGAATCCATCAGGGTTAGCATGGTGTGGTGTCAACAATTCTACGCTGCCAGGAGATACATTCTCTACGGTCATGAGTAGATTCATGAAATGAATATTACCAAAAAATATGCCAAGCAATATGATAAGAAGTAAACAAAAAGAGCATGCCTATGATGAAACCACAAATGACAATGGTTTATTGGCACTTGTTGTGTTGCATCTGCTTGGAATGTAGCAGGTGGTTATTGATTATGCGCTGTTGAGAGAAAGTGAAAATATTTCATTTGGTAGGAAAATTTTTCTCAATCTTTGTCATGCTCTCAGTGAGAGATGCGACCTTCTTTAAGTCCATGAATGTCATTACAGCACCAGCTTTTTTGGGTTTCATCTTGCGGATGATTTTTACTGCTGTTAGCTCAGGCAACGCAGAAAGCCTTTCTGCTGCCTCTTCGGGTGGCATGACCTCGTAGGCCTTAACTACATGCTCAAATTTCTCATCCTGAACTTGCTCTAACTTCTTAAGTGTGTTTTCAAGCTGGTTTAAAAGTCTTGCGTATTTCTCAATCCTCTCATCGATATCTTTCCTGAGAACTTTGAGTCTTTCCTCCTCTTTTAAGAGAGTACTTTCTTTTTCCTTTATTTCTTGTTGCTTTTTCTCGACGAACCTTATCATGTCATCCTGGGCATAGACTGAAATAGTAAATATTAACCAGTGTGCAACAAACAAAAGACAAAACAGACAGATAAGACTTCTATATTCTCTATTCCAAATCCTCATCTTCTTGATTTCCTTGAGATGAATTGAAAGTCTGCCTCTTTCTGCTCACCCTTTAATTTATTTCTTATTTCCTCATGCAGAATCTTATCATAGAATATCTCAAGGAGCCTTTTTTCTTTATAAGTTTTTACCAGCGTTTTCTGTATTTGTTCAACTTCTGATAGTAACAGAGAAACGGTCTGTTTTTGCTGATCTATCTGTTTGCTCAGATAAGAGAAATAGTTATAGAAAAAATCAAGATCCTGTGAATTTATCAATCCTTCTTTTTGCCTTCTGTTAAATTCAACAGCAGTCCGCTCAAATGTCTTTACCGTAAAGTCCAATTTTACATTCTCAACCTCTAAAGCATCTTTGCTCTTTTGAAATAAGACCTCGAGTTGCTCCTTTGTGAATCCTTTTAATTCTAAAACCTTCTTTATTTTGTGTCTGTTCATCTGTTAATCTCGGACTCTTCAAAGATAAGATAAAGATCTTGTATGCTATCAGAAATATCATACCTTTCAGAAATGTCCTGCCTCAAATAACTTTTCAGGTTATCCATCATCTTTATGGCATAATCTACCTTTGGGTTTGATCCCTCTTTGTATGCGCCGAGATTAATGAGATCCTCAAACTTTCTGTATATAGCCAGGATTTCAATAAATTTCGCTGCATATTCTCTATGCCTCGAATCTATGATATCCAGCATGACCCTGCTGATGCTCTGCAGTACATCTATGGAGGGATAATGGTTTTCTATTGCAAGTTCTCTTGACAAAACAATATGCCCATCAAGGACAGCTCTCGCTGCATCAGCAACGGGCTCTGATAAATCATCTCCTTCTACCAGAACCGTGTAGATACCTGTAATACTCCCGCTATTTTCAGATGTCCCGACTCGCTCAAGCAACTTGGGTAAAAGTGCAAACACCGATGGTGTGTAGCCCTTTGATGTTGGAGGCTCTCCTGTAGCAAGCCCTATCTCGCGCTGTGCTTGGGCGACGCGAGTGAGAGAATCCATAAGGAGAAGCACATTCTCCCCTCTGTATCTGAAATACTCTGCAATGGCTGTCGCAGCCAAAGCTCCTCTCACTTTCGCAAGTGGTGGTTGTTCTGATGTAGAAACAACTACTATAGATTTTTTTATTCCATCTTCGCCGAGGTCCTTCTCAATGAATTCTCTGACCTCTCTCCCCCTTTCACCTATGAGGGCGATAACATTTATCGAAGCCTCTGAATACCTTGCTATCATTCCGAGCATGACGCTTTTACCAACACCCGATCCAGACATGATACCAATCCTCTGTCCCTTTCCACAGGTAAGGAGCCCATTGATTGCCCTTATACCGAGGTCTATAGGTTCCGAGATCCTTTGTTTTTTCAGAGGATTGGGGGTTGGGGAAAATAAAGGATAATCAACACCTCTGACAGGACCCTGTCCGTCCAGGGGCTCACCTCTGTCATTTATCACCCTTCCCTTAAGAGAGGGGGAAACCTTTACAGAGACCTTCTTTTTGATAGGTAAAACTCTGCTTCCTAGTTTTATCCCTGCAAGGTCACCAACAGCCATAAGCAATACCTTTCCATCCCTGAAACCAACAACCTCTGCATCTACAGAAAGGTCGTTCTCTGAGAATATCCTGCATGATTCACCTATGCTTGCCTTAATGCCCGTTGCTTTGATAATTATCCCTGTAATTTCAACCACTTTCCCATACACTTTCACAGGTTCTATTGTAGAAACGGCCTTTATATGAGGTGAAAGGTCAATAATCTCTGACAAGCTTATCCCCCATTTCTCTGATTAAATTTTTTAATTGTTCATCAACATCAGTCACAACCTCTTCTGCTGGTCCTATTACCACAGAACCATTTTGAGAGACAGATGAGTCGACATCAAAGACTAAATCAGGGTGGATATCAAGGAGTTCTGGTTTATGTTTCATAAAAAGGTCATAGAGGAAAGGATTTATCTTGATCGTGATTTGACCAGCCCTTCCCAACTTTGTCAATGCCTCCTTTGTTATCTCTACAATCTCGTCAGGGTTAGTTGTTAACTCCTTGAGGATAATTTTCCTTGCGATGCTTAAAGATAGCTCCACTATTTGTGGCTCAAGCTCTTTTATTAATGTCTCCTTCAAGGATGATAGCTCTCCAATTATCGTCTCCAGTTTCTCTACCAAAACCAGCGCTTTTTGTTCGCCTATAGAAAATCCTGCCTTCTCCCCGGCTTCAAATCCCCTCTCGTATGCTTCTCTCTCTATAGTCTCCACATTCTGGTTCAAAGAAGGCCTATTCACTTCATCTGAGGCGTTTTTGACCTTCTCTTCCAGGAGAGGCATTTCATATGGAACAATATCTTTGACTGTATCCTTACTTTTATGAGACAAGATCTTCCCCACCTCTCCCGGAAAGGATAATCGTTCCTTCTGCCTCTAACCTCCTTGCGACGCTGACGATAGTCTGCTGGGCCTTTTCTACTTCAGATACCCTGACAGGTCCCCTTGTCTGCATTTCCTCCTTAAGTATTATCACTGCCCTCTGTGGCATATTCTTGAATATCTTCTCTTTCAGAGCTTCAGAGGTAGTCTTGAGTGCAAGGGAAAGGTTCTCTCTACTTATCTCCTTCAATATAGTCTGAATTCCTCTGTCATCTACCTTCAAAAGGTCGTCGAAGGTAAACATGTTTTGCCTGATTGATTCTGCAAGCACATTGTTTTGTTCGTTAATCCTTTCAAGGATCGTCTGCTCATTGTTTCTGCTGCATTGATTCAATATTTCTGCAATGGTTTTAACCCCACCGAGCTTTTTCTCCTTTCCCTTACCCATATCCAGCTGACCTTTGAGAACTTCATTGATTTCTTCGATGGCGCTTTCGGGTATTCTCTCTGTTTTTGCTATTCTCATAGCCACATCAGCCATCAATGCATCAGGCAGTGAAGTAAGAACACTGGCTGCCTGCATGGGTTCCAGCAGACAGATTACAAGTGCAATGGTCTGGGGGTGTTCTCCTGCAAGGAAGTTTGACAGGATTTTTGAATCAACCCCCTTGAGGGCATCCAGGAGGCTTTCATCTGATGCCTTTTGCAGTATTTTTGTTGCCGTCTCTTCTCCAAGTCTTTTGGAAAGGATCTTTTTTACAAATTCCTCGCCTCCTATATGCATGTCCCCTTTTGATATCATTTCCTTGGCTTCTTTCAGTACTTCATGAATCGTAGTCTGTTTGATTCTTTTCAACTTGGTCATGTGTATCGAAATGTTTCCTATCTCTTTCTCATCAAGGTATTTTAAAACCTCTGCTGCGGCTTCCTCTCCTACGGAGCTGAGGAATATAGCTGCCTTTTCATATCCGCTCAAGGGCATGTTATCTCTCTTCTATCCAGCCTTTTACGAGACTCGTAGCCTCTTTTGGATTTTTCTTTGTCCATTCAGCAAGATTATCAACACTCTGTTTTCCAGCAATCTCCATTGTTTTTTCTATCTCAGCCACCGTCTGAGGCATTGATAGGGTGGTGGAGCGCTGAAGAAGAGGGGAACTGGTTAGGGCTTTAATCATGGGTCTTACTACAAAGAAGAACAATAAACCCAGTGCCAAAATCGGGACAAGGTATTTTGCTAAGGTAAGGACAAAAGGAACAATATCTCTTTTAGGTTCAGTAAAGTCCTCTTGTAGGGTAATATCAAAGGGCATGTTGACTACCCTAACTTCATCACCCCTCTCAGATCTGAAACCAACAGCCTTTTTCACCATATCCTCAAATTGGGCTATCTCTTCTGTTGCACGAGGAGTGTATTTCTTTTCCTGTGAGCCCTGCTGAGCAGTGTAAGTGCCATCAACAATGACAACCACCGACTGCCTTTTTATCTCTCCTGAGGCGTTGATAACATGACTCGTTATCTTACTTATCTCATAATTAGTTGTCTCGCTTTTCTTTTCTGATTGTCCCTGGGATGAGGAAGTCTGCGTGGCTGTTTTTCCTGGAAGGTTAGATGAGACACCGGGCACACCGCCTCTATTTCCGTTCACCGACTTTTCCACAGTTTTCTGCTCACTCCTTGCGACCTGACTATCAGGGTCAAACTTCTCTTCTGTTTTTTCGATCTTTGTGAAATCAATGTCTGCAGAGATCTTTGCTTTTACCTTACTCTTGCCTACAATAGGTTCCAGAATACCCACAACCCTGTTTTCCAGATCTTTTTCAATATTCCGTTGATATTCCCTCTGACCGCTTGTTATCCCAATAGCCCCCTCAACAGCAGAGGTAAGCATTTCACCTCGGCTATCTACCACCGCAACATCCTTTGGATCAAGACCCTCAACACTGCTTGCGACTAGATGCACTATTCCCTGAACTTGGCCTTGAGAGAGACTTCTTCCCTGCTTTAACTTTACGAGCACTGATGATTTTGGTCTTTGACTTTCATCTGAGAACAAAGATTTTTCAGGGACTGCAAGATGTACCCTGCACTGTTCTACTTCTGAGAGTGACCGTATCGTCCTCGACAACTCTCCCTGGAGCGCCCTTCTGTAGTTAAGTTTCTGAACAAAATCTGTCATGGTGAAGCTTGTTTTGTCAAAGAGTTCAAAACCAACACCTCCGCCCTGCGGAAGTCCCTGGCCTGCCAGTTGAAGCCTGACGTCATACACCTTATCAGATGGCACCATTATTGCACCTGCAGATGTCGTATAGGGGACTTTCTGTTCCTTTAATTTCTGTATTATTATTCCTGCGTCTTCCTCGCTCAGATGAGAATAGAGGATCTGGTAATCGACCTTCTGGACCCACGCAAAGAACAGGATTAAAGAGGTTGTCACTACTGCTATTACAGCAAGTAACATCACTTTTTTCTTCGCAGGAATAGCCTTTATCTGTTCGCTTATAACAGCAATATTAGCCATTACACCTGCATCCTCATAATTTCTTCATAGGCGCTCAATAGTTTATTTCTCACTTCTACCATCAATTGAAAAGACATGTCAGCTTTTTCCATGGAGACAATAGCCTGTGTTACGTCTCCCCCCGATGCAAGTTCTTTCACTGCCTTCTCAGCTTCTTCCTGTATATGGGAAATCTTGTTGATAGCCTCCTGCATAATTTTGTCAAACCCGTTACCCGAATCCTTATTCGCAACCTTAATCTGTGAAAACCCTTGAGATCCGCTTAAATCTGTTACCTTCATATCAGCCATCACACCCTCCCCAGTTCAAGTGTTTTCAGAACCATCGCCTTTGACGTATTAAAAGTTGAAACTGACGCCTCATACGCTCTGAATGCCATCATCATATTTACCATTTCTTCTATGATGTTTATATTGGGCATTGCAACATATCCGTCTTGATCTGCATCAGGATGGCCTGGTTCATAAATCTTTCTAAAAGGTGTGCTATCTGCTGCGATATCAACAACCTTAACACCTACAAGGTTATCAGGATTTGAACGAATCGCCATGGCTGAGAAAACCACATCTTTCCTCCTGTATGGCCCCCCTTCTTCTGTCCTTGTAGAATGCACATTTGCCATATTAGATGCTATTACATTCATCCTCTGTCTCTGAGACTCAAGCGCCGATGCGCTTACTGTAAAGACATTGAAAGAATTCATCCTTGCCTCCTTAATGCATTTTTAAACATTCTTATCTTTGTTGAAAACATATGGAGAGCTGCTTGAAATAAAAGCGAATTCTCTGTCATCTTTGCCACCTCCATATCAAGCTCAACATTATTCCTATCGACCCACTGCTGGCCTGATTCTGTCCTTGCCTCCTCTGATAAACCGAGATTCATATTCTTGATATGCTGTGGGCTCGTTGTCTTCAGTTCAATGAGTTCATCATTTAACATTTGGTCAAATGTTAAATCTTTAGCTTTGTAGTCAGGGGTATCAACATTGGCTATATTAGAAGCGATTACACCATGCCTTAGACTTGTTACACGGAGCAGATTTTCTAATATCTTAAATCCGTCACCCATCAACCCCCCTCACTTACAATTACCATGCCATAGGAATACCAATTCTCCCAACCAAGCGCCAATAGACAAACAATGTTGAAATCTCAAACTCTGATAACCAGTTCTGAAGCATCAGTTCCAAATGTAATTCTGATAATCCGGGCATTGATTGTTTTCCTTCAATACCACTTTTTCACATTACAGGAAATTTTTTCCCATATCCATTTAACTTATTCCGTATGGTCCTGACACTAACACCCAGGATTTTTGCTGCCCTTGTCTTATTGCCATTTACATCCTTTAGAGTTTGTAATATCAACTCTTTTTCCGTATCTTTCAGATTTCCAAACATGCATGCCTTCATGGTCACATCATCAAGTAAGAGGTCATCCTTCCCAATAAACTCGCCTTTGCAGAGAAATACCGCTCTCTGTATTACATTTTCCAGTTCCCTCACATTTCCACGCCACTGCCTGTTTTTCAGAAGATCCATGGCATATTCACTAAGACCTTTAATCTCTTTCCCGGAGTAAGCAGAGAATTTCTCAATAAAATACATCGCAAGCAAAGGGATATCCTCAGGTCGTTCTCTCAGGGGTGGTACTCTGACAGGAAATACATTAAGCCGGTAGTAAAGATCTTCCCTGAATCGGCCTTCCATGCACTCCTTGTATAAATCCTTATTGGTAGTGGCTATTACCCGAACATCAACGGAAACGGGTTCTTTCCCCCCAATTCTATCTATTTCTTTTTCCTGTAAAACTCTGAGTAATTTTGCCTGAAGAATCATTGACATTTCTCCAATCTCATCGAGTAGCATCGTTCCGCCTCTGGCAAATTCAAATTTACCGATTTTTCTCTCTGTAGCGCCTGTGAATGCCCCCTTTTCGTGGCCGAAAAGCTCAGATTCAAGGAGATTGTCAGGTATCGCAGCACAATTTACAGCAATCAAGGGGTTATCTGCCCTTCTACTCATTTTGTGTATTTGCCTTGCGAGAAGTTCTTTCCCTGTGCCACTTTCTCCATAAATAAGCACGGTTATATCGCTGGCTGCAAGATTTTCTGCAATAGTCACAACCTTTTGCATCTTGGGATTCTGAGTCAGAATTTCTTTATGTTTAGTCCTGGCAACAATAGAATCAATCGTTTTTTTAAGAATATCAAAGGAAAAAGGCTTCAGGAGATAATCGGTAGCACCCTCTTTCATTGTTTCCACAGCATTCTCTATTGTTCCAAATCCTGTTATAACGAGGACAGGTAGGTTACCAACAGACCGCCTTACTTCCTTCAAAAATGTAAGTCCATCCATTTTAGGCATTTTCATATCTGTCACTATTAAAGAAAAACTGTTCTGATGCAGTTTTTCTATGGCATCCTTACCATCCTCACATAAAACCACTCTGTGGCCGAGTTTTTGTATAGCCTCCTTGAGGGCTATCCTCATCTGTGGTGAATCATCGACAACCAGTATCGGTTTCATTTCTCCTAATTCCATTCGCCCTCCTTTTTCAAGAAATAGAGGCTGAATGTGCTCCCTTTGCCTTCTTCGCTATATACCTTGATATAACCACCATGGGCTTGCATGATCTTAGAAGCAATTGTAAGGCCAAGCCCTGTTCCTGTATCTTTTGTAGTAAAGAAAGGGTTGAAAATTTTCTCTCCATCCTTACTCTTTATGCCTTCCCCATTATCCTCTACATCTACTACAACAAATTCACTTCTCTCTCTCATAATAATATTCAGCTTGCCACCACCAGGCATAGACTGAATAGCATTGATGATTATGTTTATAAAAACCTGCTTTAACAGTTCTTCATCACCTGAAATCTCACAACTGCACAGAGATTTCTCCAGTTGTATGTTTCGTGATTTCATTAAGGGGATGAACATCGCGATGGAGTCTTCTGCCGCCTTTTCCAATTGTATTCTTTTCATTGCAGGCTTATGGGGTCTTGCGAATAGGAGCATATTCGTTAGAATATTATTCAGGCTATTTATCCCTGTTGAAATTCCTCTCGCAAGTTCTTTATGGGTGGTATTGTCAAGCTCGCTTTCAAGCATGCTGGAGAATAATTGCATACTACAAAGGGGATTTCTTATCTCATGGACTATTTTTGCCGCCATCTCACCCATAGCTATGAGACGTTGATCCCTCTCTTGCTGAATCTCCAATTCCCTGAGTCTCGTGATATCCTTGATGAGTATCACGGTCCCCCTTAAAGAACCTTTAGAGTCAACTACAGGCGAAGAGGACAGAATAATGCTGTATTTCTTCTCTCTGGCAGATAAAAGAGTTTCCGAGTTGTTCCTCGTTATCGAGAAATCAAGATTTTTGAAAGCACTTCCGGTGACATCCGATAGAGAAATACCGAAGAGTTCCTCTGCAGACTTATTGAGCATTGTTACCTTATCTTCGGGATCAACAACGATTATTGCCTCTTCGAGATTGTAGAGAATTGCATTTAAATAATCTTTATTTTTCTCTGCATCAGAAAGTGCTGACTGAAGCTCTTTATTTTTCTTTCCCAACTCAGTAGTTAAATACCTGACCCTTTCCTGCAACAGCTCGTAGTAAGTCTCAAGACTTTTTGATGCTTTTGTAAAATTTTGGAATGCCTCGTTTAAAAGTTCCACGGACATCAAAACATCCAGTTTATCTTTTCTGTTATGTTAGATTCCTTTAATAACAATACAGAAAGACGACTGAGGGTATCCTTACTCTTCTGGAGGCTCCTGAGCGCATTTTGGGAATCCTCTCTTTCTGAAAGCACAGAGATTCTGTAGAAAGCCCACTCCAAGTCATTAGTTGTCATCTCAATGCCTTTTTGTTGCAACGAAACAGCAGTTTTATAATATTTAAGGGCATCTGATTTTCTTCCCGTCTCGTAGAGCATATCGGCTAATTTGATATATGCCCACGGAGGAGCATCTGATTTATGCAATGCTCCTTCAAAAAATCCCATTACCTTGTAATCATTCCCCACTGACTCCAAGAGGCCTGCAAGAAAGGCGAGTTCATCCTGTTTTATTTCCTTGATGCCAAGAATCGCTTTAGCAGCTTTTTGATAGTCTGCATTTACCCGGTATATCTTGGCCTTAATGCGGAGAATTTCGTCATTGTTGCCTTTTATGTTTATTCCCTGAAGGTATTTTGTGGCACTCACTGTGTCACCCAGATCTGCATAAAAATCTGCAAGCAACAGATTGCTCTCAGGCTTCACATCATCCGAGCCATGCTTTGAAAGCCATGTGCAGATTTCAAGATACGGCTTCCCAGAGTGCCTTAACCCTTTTGCTATCTTAAGGAGTGATTGCGATCGTGATGGTTGTAGCAGACAGTGGCCCGCAGCTCTCCAGAGCCTGTAAAATTCCTCTCCACCCTTCTCTTCTGCCTCAAGGATAATGGTCTCAAATTCATCAAGGGCATTTTTATCCGGAGAGTGCCTAAAAACCAATTCTTTGATTAAAGAGATGGCATCTTTAAAATTACCTTCTTTTTTATATAGTTGAGAGAGCATTAATAATGCTTCGTCATACTCCCTCCCGTAAGGATATTTATTCCTTATCTCTAAAAGCCGAGATTTTGCATCTTCATATCTTCCCTGTTTTATATACACATCTGCAAGATTAAGAAGCGCCAGACGCCGCAATTGCTTCTCAGGTGACCGGAGGGCTGAATGAAAAAGTCTGATAGCAATATTAAAGTGTGCTTTCGCGACCTCGATAAGACCAAGACTTCTATATGCCTTGTATTTTACGGGTAAAGCAGTTATCGAATTGAGATAAATCTCTGCGGTGGGGGATTCCCCCATGAGCCTGAAATTTTCACCTATGTTATATAACGTCTCCTGAGAGGATTCTACATATCCTCTGTCTCTGTCAATCATAGCCATATATATTTTATTGGCATCTTTTACCTTTCCCATGGCATGAAGGGCATTTGCCTTCCCATATAGTGCCCTCGATGAATTTCCCGCTTTCTCATATGCCTCTTTTGCCTCACTGAAAAAACCAAGCCTATAGAGAGAATCTGCGAGACCCAGAAATGCCTGTTCTGCATATTGAGAATGCGGGAAATTTTTGAGAAATATTCTGAAACTCAGGATTGCCTCAGAATAATATCCAATTTCCCCATACGCTTCTGCCCTCTTAAGCAGGGCTATCTCCTTCAGCTCATCTTGTTGGGAGTATAGATAGGCCAGCCTGAAATGAGCTATGGAATCATAGTGTCTCTTTGACAGTTCGAAAGCCTTTGCATAAGCAAAATGGTATAGAGGAAGCTCCTTGGCAGATGGCTGATATTCTGAGAGTATCTTGATAGCTTCCGAAGGGTTATTTGAATGTATACATTCCATAGCCCTTTCAATAGATTGAGGTTTAACATTATTCGTAGCAACTCCGTATGAAGGGAAAAGCAGAAAGATAACATAAACTAATATCTTCACGCCTGCTGCTTAGCAACAACTATGCCCGAAGATAACCTATTGAATTTAAATGATTATTATCGTAAGTAACATGTCAGATAACTGACAGGCGTTTAATAGTTTGGCAGGTTTGCGACTGTTTTTTGCAACTCGATTCCCATCTTTTTCATTTTTTCAATGAGAGTGGTCCTGTTTAAACCTAAAAGCTTTGCAGCCCTGTTCTTTACTCCTCCTGTCTTCTCGAGGGCTTTTAGAATTAAATTCCTTTCCATATTTCCCACTACAGAATAAATATCAATTCCATACTCGGGGATTTCGATATCCAGCACTTGCCTTGCGCTAAAGCTATCAGCTGTTCGAGAATCTGTGGTCTGATAAAATTTTTCAGGAAGGTCTGAAACAGTGACAGTATTGGCGGTTACGAGGATTGTCAGCCTCTCTATTAAATTTTCCAATTCTCTCACATTACCCGGCCATCTGTACCTGATAAGATATCTCAAAACATCAGGGGAAAATGTAATAATCTCTCTTCCCTTCTTTTTGGCAAATTCACGGACGAAATAATCTACCAGAAGTGGAATATCTTCAACCCGCTCCCTCAACGGAGGTAAGTGAAGGGGTATTACATTAAGCCTATAATATAAATCTTCTCTGAATTTGCCTTCTCTTGTTCTCCCTTCGAGGTCTTTATTCGTTGCAACAAGTATCCTTACGTCTACCTTTATTGTCTTTACTCCTCCTACCCTCTCAAACTCCCTTTCCTGGAGGACTCTTAACAGTTTAACCTGCAAGGATGGGTCTAATTCACCTATTTCGTCAAGGAAAAGGGTTCCATTATGAGCAAGCTCAAAACGACCTATCCTTGTATTCAAGGCGCCAGTAAAGGCGCCTTTTTCATGGCCAAAGAGTTCTGACTCCAGAAGATCCTTTGGGATTGCTGCACAATTGAGAGGCACAAAAGGTCCCTGAGAGCGTGAACTGTTATAGTGGATGGTCTTTGCAATAATCTCTTTCCCCGTTCCACTTTCACCTGTAATCAAAATAGTGCTATCAGTATCTGCTATCTTTTCTATCATTTCATACACTCTCTTCATGAGAGGCGAATCGCCAATAAGCCCTTTGAAGTTATGCTTTCTTTTAAGTTGTTTTTTCGAGAGTATATGCTCTTTTCCTTCCTCTGTTTTAACAATTTCGGTGCTTTTGTTTATAACTGTTTCTATATTAATTGGATCAAGTACTGGCTTATATTCCATTGATTCACATCTCGATAATTCAAGAAATTGTGTTATCAACTTTTCTAATTTACTGAGATCCTCTCTTATTGATTCAAAAGAATGTAAGTTTGTTTCGATAAGGGAACTGATTTGACCTGAGAACAGCTTTGAAAGAAATCCTCCTGCGCGTATAACAGGATTTTTCATTTCCTGAGCAACCACATACAGGATATTGTTCTTTTGGGTTCCCAGTTCTGTGTTTATATCCACAAGGTTAAGTGACTCACTCTCAGCCATTACCTCTTTCGTTCTTTTTTCACTTGCCAGTAAATTTTATTTTTTTTAAATGACCACTATTGTTTACATACAGAAAAATTTTTTTCCGGTATTCATTAAATTGTTATGTGTTTCTCTCACCAGGTCTTTGATAACATTATTGATCATTGGATGGAAAAACCTCCTCAGGTTTTTTTCCCAGTGCCTTTGCGACTTTTAATTTAGAATTTCTACTTGTTTTAATGCCTTTCTCCATCTTTGAGATAGTTTGAGGAACTAGTTCTGCCATTCTTGCAAGTTCTGCAATACTCCATGCATTCAGTTCCCTGAACTCTCTTACTCTATTTTTTGACAAGCTTTAAACTCATTTAATGATATTAAACCCTATAATTACCAGTGTGGATTAAATATCATTAAATTTATAAAATGTCAAGTAAAATTTGATTACTTGAAAAAATATTAATTAATATTAATTAATATTAAAATTATTTATGACATCCGTTTGTATTTGTGTGCAGGGCAATAAGAGGCTTTTTGAGCCTTTGTTTGATATAAGTATCAGTCTAAATAT
>Ga0209314_10000502_pt1 | contig 17431 bp, 11 predicted proteins | sample I19B2metaG_FD_184146 | JGI IMG/M metagenome (GOLD analysis project Ga0209314, IMG submission 184146) | Lake sediment bacterial and archeal communities from Gulf of Boni, Indonesia to study Microbial Dark Matter (Phase II) - ​I19B2 metaG... | ecosystem: Environmental > Aquatic > Freshwater >...
CACCATTGTATAAACAAAATGTATAAACAGATTATATAAACATATCCCTACCCCTCCCCCCTTATCGCAAGAAACATGTTGTAAAAACGCGTTTCACCTCAGAATCCTCAACTCAATACGTTCAAGCGTCTACCACATCCCTATTCTAACCATTTCACTTTCCTGTAGGACTACAGTCTATATCCCATACAGATCGGTGGCAGGCTACATCATAAGGCATTTAAACCGAATGAGAAGAACTAAGATATCCGGGATGGATGTTTTAGTCATGAAACTGGCGGTTAATGGTGGAGCTCGAACGGTTCCCGAAGGCTTGGTTAAACCCTGGCCTTGGATAACTGAAGAGGATAAGAACGCTGTGTTGGAGGCACTTGACGCAGGTGTCTTAGCGCATTGGGGGGAACACCTTCCACTCCTTGAAAGAGATTGGGCGCAGTATGTCGGAGTTAAACATTGCCTAGCCACGAACAGTGGGACATCCGCGCTGCACATGTGCGTGGCAGCCGCGGGTATCAGACCTGGGGATGAGGTCATAACCTCGGCTTTCACGTTCCTAGCCTCAGCTTCCTGCGTCCTACATCACAATGGCATACCCGTTTTCGCGGACATCGACCCAAGGACGTACAACATCGACCCAGGGAAGATCGAGGAGAAGATCACGGAGAAAACAAAGGCGATCATTCCCGTACACATCCATGGCTTACCCGCGGATATGGACCGGGTGAACGCCGTCGCTGAGAGGCATGGTTTAACGGTGATCGAAGACGCGTGTCAGGCGCATGGAGCGGAGTACAAGGGAAGGAAGATAGGCGCCCTAGGTGACATGGCGGCGTTCAGCCTAAACGCGAACAAGAACATGCAGGCCGGTGAGGGAGGGCTCTTCGTTACCGACGATGATGATTTTAAGACGAGGGCTGAGATGGTTCGAACCTTCGGGGAGGTTGTTAAACCGGGTGTGCCTCGTGAGTACAACGCGTTTGTGATGGGCTGGATGTACCGACCGAACGCTATGACAGCGGCTCTTGCGAGAAGCCAGTTGAAACGCCTCGACGACATGAACGCGCTCAGGATAAGGAACTGTAAACACCTCACACATAATCTCTTAAAGATCGACGGCGTACAACCACCCTCCGTACCAATTGATGTAAAACATGTGTACTGGGCGTACGTGGTCAGGTTTAAACCAGAAACACTCGGCTTAAGCGTCCAAGCCGATGCTTTCAGGGACGCCGTTGTGCAGGCGTTAAACGCTGAGGGCGTACCCGTTGGGAGGTGGCAGACCATGCCCTTGCCTGCTCAAACACTTTTCCAACGCAGGGAAGGCTACGGTTACGGCTGCCCATGGAGCTGCCCGCACGCGAGGAAAGGCATCGAGTACCACGTTGAGGACTACCCGGAAACCCTACGTTATCTAAGAGACTACGCGTGCGTGAGGGGGATCAACCCACCTAATGGCTTAGACCTGATGGAGTATTACATGGAAGCCTTTAGAAAAGTCTTCGAGAACCTAGACCCCATCGTGGAGCTTGCTGAAAAGATTGAGAGGGCTGAAGGAGCCGAGAACAGGTGATTAAGGCATGAAAGGGTGCTTGAAGGCTGGCGCGGCGAAGGTGGACATCACCCCCGCCGTGGGAATGGAGCTTTGTGGACACTTCCGCAACGACCTCAAGTCAACTGGTGTGCACAGCAGTCTGTATGCGAAGGCGGTGGTGTTAAGCGACGGCGACGGCGAAGCCGTTCTCGTAGCATGCGACCTCCTGGGTTTAACCTCAGATTTCGTCGCATCGGCTAGGGAGAGAATCTCTGAGCTCACAGGTATTAACGGTGTAAACGTCATGATCAGCTGCACTCATACGCATTCAGGGCCTGGAAGCATGCCCCTCAGGGTTGTTGGGAAGAGTGACGACGCGTATCAAGACCAACTCGTGAAGAAGATCGCGGGAGCGGTCTACATGGCTTCACGGGACATGAAGGAGGCGGGTATAGGGCTTGGTATTGGAACCGAGGATTTAGCGGCGAGTAGAAGAGTGAAGTGGCCTGACGGCAGCATCAGGTTTGAGTGGTTAAGCCCTGACATACCCCCTGAAGAACCTGTAGACAAGGAGCTTAAAGTGCTCACCGTGAAGGACATGGAGAGGAACGCGGTTGCGGTCGCGATTAATTTTGCATGCCACCCGGTAACCATGGGTGGTAAAGCCTTCAACCTGATCTCCTCGGATTTCCCCGGGGTAGCCACAGGCTTAATAGAGAAGGTGAAGGGGGGAAAAACTGTAGCCATGTTCCTCAACGGTGCCTATGCCGACACCCATCCTAGAAAGGACTTAGTCCCTGGATACAACAACCGTTCAAGGGTAGAGGTGGATGAGCTTACGATGACGTTTGGAACCGTTCTAGGGGCCGCTGCCTTAAGGATCTCTGAGACCACGCATATTTACTCTGACATCTCGGTCCAAACACGTTCTGAAATCGTCAGAGTACCCCTTGAGAAGCCTCCGTCTGAGGAAGAGCTTGTGAACGCTGAGGTTCCGAAGCGCGAGGGATGGTGGCTAAAACCAGGTGTCGATTGGAAGGAGTACCTGCTCGAACGTTATAGAGGGGGGAAACGGTTTGAGACCTACGAAGACTTGGAGGTACAGGTTATTAAAATCGCGGACACTTTCATCGTTGGCGTCCCAGGTGAAGTGTTCAGCCGTATTGGGTTAGAGATTAAAAAGCGCGCGTGTAAATCTGGGCATGGTAAGGTTCTGGTGGTTGCGTTGGCTAACGGGAACCCTGGTTATGTACCCGCAGAAGAGGACTACGCTGTAGCACCGATAGGAAAACGAGGCTATGAACTCGAGGGCTCTTACATGCTCTACGGTCGACCCCTCGTAGGACAGGGAACATCGACGCTTTTAATCGAAACCGCCGTTAAACTCATTGATAAACTTTAAACGGGTATGTGGAAGCCCAAGGGGTTCATGTTTAACCGCCTTCGATGTATAGAATTAATTACCGTATGGCATCGGTGAACGTAGGCATCGACCAAGCCTTATAGGATTGGGGTGGAGGAAGCTTAGAGAAACCACGTGTTCTAGAAATTGTACAGGCTGTTCAAAAGCGTTGTTTTATATTCAAGTATATGTTGTTGTAAGGGGTGCAGTGAAAGGGTGAGTGCATGGGTTACGACGAAGGAGACATGTTGAAGGAAATGGGTTCGAGGGCTTTATCGCCTCAGCTTTTCGACGGGCAATCGCTGCCGAAGAATTACGATGAACTCTTCAAGGAGGTTGAGGATGTGAAGAAGAAGCTGGAGAGGCTGGAGAAGAGGTTAGCGGTCGTCGAGCGTGGGGCACCACCTGTTAACATCAACGCGTACTATGCACGAACGCCGGTTTAGCGGGGGTTATACTCAATTCAGGTTACCTAGGTTCCTGGTTGGGTTTAAGGAATGAAAACACGCCCAAGTCTCTCAGTTTTAATCATCCTACTCTCAGCTTCTCTACCTTTTTTCACCGTAAATCCCTCTTTCAACCCCGTTGGAGCCCAAGCTTACAACTCTGAACTGAAGAATATCCGTTTCTACTTCCATTACAGCGCGTACCCAGTCTTCATCGTGGGAGCGGGAACACATTACGTAATGAATACCTCAGCCCTTTTCTCAAACCCTCAACCCCTCATTAAAGCCATCGGTCAGCCGAAGATTCAGGTAGACTTCTACCTCAACCCTCCTCTAGCTGCACCCGTAACCTTCAGGGGGGATTGGAAGGTCCACGTTTGGGTTAACGCCTCTGCGCTGAAACCGGCTGGATGGAACCTCCAGTTCTGGGAACGCTCCCCCGACGGTGGTATCGTCTGGGATTCCGGCGTGGTCTCACCCGATGTCGTAGGGGGACCGACGGGGAACCCGGGCTACGTTGACGTCCAGATATTCGGTTACATGTTGACGGCTAGGGGACTTGAACACACGTTTAAGGCGGGTAACGTGGTCGAGGTTGAGGTAACGTTGAACACGGGAAGCGCCGTGGCAGCTATGCTCTGGTACGATTCAGCTACCTTCCAAAGCTTCGCCGTCTTCCCCTCAGAAGACTATGCGACGCCTACGTCCCTGGCTACCTTCGACGCGAACGGAAGCCGTTGCTGGGTCTTCTCAACCCTTTGGTCGGCGGCGCAGCGTCGGGTGATCGTACGCTCCGAGGTTAAGGACCCCTTCGGCGGCTACGATGTAAACAGTGTTAGACTATCGATCACCAACCCCTTCGTTGAAGACGTCGCATCCAACCAAGCTATGACGCGGATCAACGGCACCGCGGCTTCGTACTCAAGCTTCTACGAAGGCGTTTGGATGTATCCCGTAGATGCCAAGCTCGGCACTTACACCGTAAAAGTCGATGCTTTAGATAACAGTGGGAATACGCAGACGATTACGGGAACCTTCAGCATGGGCATACAGTACCCTATCGACTTTAGGGTTTTAGATTCCCACGGTGAACCCCTCATCCACGCCGTTGTTAGAGTTGAACTAGGGGGATTAACCTATGCCTCAGGGGAGACAAACACGTCAGGTTGGGTTTCCTTCAACCTATTCTCTGCAGGTTACACACTTCGAGTTTTCTGGGATAGTGTGGAGGTGGCTTCTCAACCGTTAGAGGTGGCGAAGCCTCTAAACCTCACCGTGAACTGCACCGTTTACTACCCCGTTTTCCACATCCTCGACTATGGGGGGCAACCCTTAGACCTCGCCTGGGTCTTCATAACCTTCCCCAACGGCTCAGCTCCACAGCTTCCCTACATAATGAATGAAACGGCGCGGATCAGCTTCACCCAAGCACCCGCCGGTAACTACGGATTCAAGGTCTTCTGGAAGGACGTCCTCGTAAACGAGGTGAACATACCCGTAAACTCGGATGGACCCTACAGTATGCGAAGCAGGGTCTTCAAGGTTAACCTTCAGACTTTAGACAACGAAGGAGGCGTCGTAGTAGGCGCCTACGTAGTAGCTACATCGGAGAAAGAAGTTGTCTTCAACTTCGATGCAACCAACGGCTCTGGACACGTGCTGTTCAGGTTACCAGTCGGCGTTTACACACTTCGAACCTACTGGGACGGGGTTCTCGTCAACCAGACAAGGCTTGAAGCTGACCAGGACAAGGCGTTCACCGTGGAGTGCCAGGTTTATAAGGTCATCGTGAATGCCACGGATAATAATAACGTGGCGTTGAAGGGAGCCTACGTGACAGCCTCAACGATTCAGAGTAGGGTCTACGGCTTCGCAGTTACGGACGCTTCAGGGCTCAGCAATTTTACGCTCCCCGTGGGCGTTTACAGGATACGGCTTTACTTCGAGGATACCTATTGGTTAACACACGTTGAAAACCAAACAGAAGTGACCGTTTCCATCAATTCCAGAACCGTAGTTCCCATCAGAGTAGCGAATTACCCGCCGCCCTTATGGTCCACCATAGGTTTCTGGCTGATCACCGCGCCCTTGGTAACTTTAGCGGCTGTTACCTTATACATACTCGTTAAACGCAGGAGAACGAAATTTCCTCAATAATGTCTTAAGAATTGGACTTACGCATCACCCTTCATCCACTTTAAATGTCAAGTGTTCAAAAAACTGGGACTTCCTTCAATAGGCTTTCAAGTAGGGTAACCACTTGTTTTATGAATAGGTTCAAGATATAAAAGGAATAAAGAGATAGGAGAAGGGAGTTCACAGGGTTGGTTGGATGGGTGAAGGGAGAGGGTGAAGGTATAGGACCGTTGTTTGGTAAATCCCTTCAATGCAACGTATGCGGTCGAGCGTTGCCCAGCAACGGCGTCGTTATATCAATCCTTGTGGAAACACCCCTCACAACCACGTCACGCCACTTCTGCTCCATTGAGCACCTCATAGACTACGTTGAGAGGCTGAGGGCAAGCGGCTCACCAATGTATCGAATACTCCACGAACGTGGAATAGAGGGGATAACTTTAAAAAGCTTCTTCGAACGAATGTCCGAGTTGGAGAGGATTGTTGTGGAAGCCGTGAAGAGGAAGGCTGAACTTGAGGCTAGGATCCAGGCGTTGATGGAGGAAAAGGCTAACCTCCTAGCTGAAATCGAAGCCCTTAAAGCCATCAGAGAGCTTGAAGCCAAGGTATCAGCCTTAGAGACTGAGGTTGCCAAGATCAAGGAAGAGAAAACAACGTTAGAGGAGAGAGGAGCTGCATTAGTAGAAGCCCCACCCACAGTTGAAGAGAAAGAACCCTGCGAAGAGAAAGAACCCTGCGAAGAGAAAGAACCCTGCGAAGAGAAAGAACCCTGCGAAGAGAAAGAACCCTGCGAAGAGAAAGAACCCTGCGAAGAGGAACCAATTGAAGAAGAATCCGCCGAAGAGAAGCCTTCCCAGTGAGGAGCGTAGGCTTAAGTATTAAGGTTGACCTGTTGGCACTTGTGCTGCTGTAGCTAAGGCTATTAGCCTTCTGTGTATAGTCAAATATCTTTTGGAGTGGCGGTACGCGACGATACTTCTTTATTTAGCATAATGCTTCTGAGTTTTTAGAAAAATCATAATCCTTTATTTATCAATATCCTTTTTTCAACTGGAGTAATTGTGTTAAGGATTAAATCCTTGGAATAACATATCCGAGCAAGGCATGGATGTGAGAGAGTGAAGGCTAGGAAAAACTTCTTCCTTGTCCTAACAACCTTCCTAGCCCTATCATTCAGCTTTCTTCCAAGCTCAGAATACCCTCAACAATATCAACCACCCAATCAATTATCGCGAGAGAATTCATTCCCTTCTCAAAGTAACATTACCTTCATTAAACCACCTTCAACCGGGTATTTTTCTGGGAAACGGTACACGGACCTAGAGGAGCAAATGCTCTGTCTTTCCCCTAAAGCATGCCTCAACCTCCTCATCAGCGTATACGAAGGCTGCGACATCGATGAGCTTAAAGAAACTATGCAGAGGATTGGGGCGCGAATCAGCTTCATGTCGCGATATGTCCCCGTCATCGGTGTAAGCATCCCCGTTGACGAGGTTTGGAAGGTCGAAGCCTTACCGTCGGTGCAAGCGCTGTGGTTGAACGGTAAGGTTCAACTAACCTATGAAAGGGTGCAAGCGTACACGCTTACCGAGCTTCAAAGGACTTGCACAGACTATGCGAGGCTCTACCTCAACGAGTCCACGGCGGTCATAGGCGCCAAGGAACTCTGGAACCTTGGAAAAAACGGCTCCGGTGTCGTCATCGCCATCATCGACTCAGGCATCAACGTAAGCCATCCAGACTTCCACTTCCAAAACGGAACGAGTAAGGTTATAGACCAAGTTTCATTCGTTCAAAACGAGGATACCATGGACTATATGGGTCATGGAACCTACGTAGCCGGTGTCGCAGCAGGTACAGGTAGGGCATCAAGCGGAGCCTTTATGGGCGTGGCTCCAGGCGCCCTCCTCATGAACGTGAAGGCTTTCTCGAAACAAGGTGAAGCCACGTTCGAGGATGTTATGAGGGCCCTAGAGTACGCGGCTGGTAAGTTACCTGACATCATATCCATGAGCTGGGGTACTCAATCCCCTCTACCTGAAAACCATCCCATGAACGCTCTCGTAACCAAGATCGTTGAGTTCGGGATCACCTGTGTAGCCTCAGCCGGCAACCTAGGCTACTACTGGACCGTGGGCTCACCTGCCAACGCGGTAGGCGTCATCTCCGTAGGTGCCGTAACCAAAGACGATGAACGAGCATGGTTTAGCAGTAGAGGCCCAGACGGGTACACCGCTAGAAACCTCCCAACGGTCTCAGCCCCGGGTGTGAACGTCGCTGGTCCAGCGAGCGGGTGGCTTAGCGAGGAATTCACTCTTCCAGAGAACCCGCAATACATGTCCCTATCTGGTACCTCCGTGTCCGCACCACACGTCTCCGGCGCCGCAGCGTTGCTCCTATCAGCGTATAAAACATTAACACCTACAGCCATAACCTCCGCCCTCAGTCTCTCAGCTAAGAGGATTAGCCTCGACCCCAACGACCAAGGCGCGGGGAGGATCGACGTGCATAAGGCGTATACACTTATCGCCTCCGCTCCCGTAGTCAAGGAACCGTCGCCCCAGTCAATCATACAAGACCAAGCCTTCGCGGCTTTCCAGACACCGTCCTTAACTGAAACCAGTGCGTCCAGCGTCTCCCTTCACACCATGGCTCAGGGTGCTAAAGATGAGCAGAACTTCACTGTGCTCCGGGGTGAACGCTTACAACTCATGGTCCTAGATGACTTCGACATCACCTGGGGCTTCTATGAAAGCCTAAACCATATCGCCTGGTTTAGGACAGGGTTGAACTACACGTTGGATGGAAAAGCAAGGTTTATCTGGAGCAACGAGACGGAGGTTGTTACACCCTTCAACATCACCCTTGACGCCCCTGATGTAAAGGTTGGGGAGGGAGTATTAACCGACGGCGTTATCACTTTAAGAATGAAGGCCACTCTTCCAGTGAATGAAACCTATGTAAAGCTCGAGTTTCTACTCGGAAGCAACGTTTCCATAGGTAATGTCAGTGTTTTTGAGTACTTGGACGCTGATGTAGACGGAGTCTGGTTTGGGAATGAGGGAACCTACATCGGCACCCTCGACGCTGTTCTCGCCAGCCAAACCCACTGGATCGGCTTAACAGGCAACCGGCTTTCAAGTGCCCACATGGTCGGTGATGAGCAGGATGTGCTTAACCGAACGATTAATGATACATTAACGGGTTCAACGTACTTCAGAGGCGCCTTAGCCGCGTCCATGAAGTGGGGTTTCGATGGCAACATCTACGGAGTTGACGCCGCGGGATTCACCTCGTACATCGCCTTCTCCACCAGCAGGAAAGAGCTGACTAATCGGCTTAAGCAGTTGACGTCGAGGGAAGCCCATGACCTTCAGGTCTCAGTTAAGAACCCCATCCAACTCGTCCCCGATGGTGTAGATTGTACGTTAAACGTTGAGGCTGTAAACTATGGGACTGTGCCTGAAAGAGACGCAGCCGTCGAGCTTACCGTAGTCGACGCTGAGACAGGGGAGGTTGCGAAGAACTCTACCCTAGTTATTCCCCTGATCGAAGCCTTCGATACAGTCTCGGTGATCTTCAAAGTAAGGCTGCCGAGGGAAGCCGTCTTCAAGGTAACCGTTGCAGTTAAGCCCGTGCCTGGTGAGGGAAACCTCATGGATAACAGCGTATATTGGCGTGTTAGAGCGGGGAGGATTTACAGGCTCATCTCAGTTCATCCATCAAAGATCACTGGTCTAGAGTCCCCTCTTATAACACGGTTTCCAGGTGACATCGACTTCTTCAACGTAACCCTGTACGTAAACACCTTCATCAAGTCCATAGACATCGTCGTCACCGGCTCAGCGAAAGACATCGTAAGGCTTTCAAGTGTTTCACTAAGTAACGTCTACGGTGTAGCCTACACGTACATGAACCTCGTTGTTCAACCGGAAGCCTCACCTGGAAGGTATGAGGGTGAGATCCGCTTCTTAAACGGAACCGAGGTTCTCGCGGCTATAACAGTGGACGTTGAAGTCGTCAAACCCAGATGTACGGTTCTATGGGAGGATGCCCTAGACCTCTTACCGGGCTGGCAGGACCTATACGCTTGGTACATAAGCTTCTGGAAGGCTGTGAGCCTTGAAAACGTTAGGGTTGTCTCCCATGCGCTGTCGCCTACTGTTCTTACAACGGACTTCGACGCGGTTTACATGCCGGACCCACTCTACGCATTCGACTCCGAGCTTTCAGAGGGCTTGATCAGGTACGTGGGCTCCGGTGGGACCCTCATCTTCTTCGTTGGAAGGAGGCTCCTATGGGTCCGCGATGACTTAGCCTACCATAGGTTGTTAAAGTTCTTCGGCTTAGAGGTTGTGAGGGAAAACTATGCTAGGTGGAGTAACGCCTCCATCATCCTAAGCGATGCGCCTAAGGCCTTGGAGGGGTTAAGTAACCTCACGGTGGTTCAACCCGCGGGGGAGGATACCCGCGGGATCTCCTTAAGAATTACACCGCCGTCGCCTTTCCTCAACGGAACTACGAAGCCCTTGATCAAGGCTTTAGACAACGGAATCTACGCTTTCTTCAAAGGCTCGGATGAGTTCCTCTCCGCCGCGGTCTTTGAGGGTGCAGGGGGTCTAGGTAACGTTTTCGCCTACACGAGCGATTATACCTTCGACGACTTCTGGTCGGGCTTGATTTTTTCCGTCAACTGGACGGTTGAAAGCGGTAAACCTGTAGGGAATATCCTTCCAAAGGTTGTAAAAGAACCGGCGAACATGAAATTAGCCGCTTACACTTCCACCTACCTACCCAGTAAGCCGCCCACCATAGTTTCCATAACCTTCAAGAAGAGCTGGGTTTTCAAGCAGTTTGAAGCCTTGACTGCAACGATCAAGGTGAACGAGGCGGATACACCTCTAGAGATGCTACGCGTAGTAGGCGTCGTACGTGAACCCGATGGAAGAATCATCACGATCGAAGCCCAACCTAACCAAAACCTTTTCACTTTCAAGTTTACCCCAGAAGCCTACGCGCCACCGGGCTACTACGAGCTTACCATCACCGTCTCAGACCAAGTAGGCAGTCGTGACAGCATGAAAAAAACCTTCAGGGTTCTAGACCAATCCCCGGTCTACGCCGGCTTAATCATCGGTACAGCGATCCCGGCTTTCATACTGGGATACATCCTTAGTGAACGATCAATTAGGAATAAACGAGGTGTAAAAACTTAAACCTTCACGACCTCAAGGCCTTCAAACGAGTTATTGGAGATATCCCAAGTAGATTAGGAACAGTGAGGAAACGTGTACGACCTCGATCGTGCTTTAACCCCTTGATCTTAAGGCTTTGAGGATGGCTTGGAAAATCTTCATGTCTGAGACGTTTATGATCGGTATCTGGGCTCCTCTCCCAACATCGTACATCTTCTCGTAGCTCGGGTATTTCGCGTAGCAAACCTGGTTTACGGGGAAAACACCCTTTTCAACCTCGTGTTCAAAGGCTTTCTCATACGTTTCCAGGCAGAGTAGGTATCCGTCGATCCAGAAGAGCTTCGAGATATCCATTGAAGCTGAGCACCATACGATGTTATCTACGTCACGCTCATCAACGCCGAGTATACGTATACGCTTCGTAGGTGCGACATTCACCCTCATGGAAACACCGAGCCTCCATAAAGCTCAGCTGCACACTTATAGCTAGCTACTTGATCGCACCCTAGCTTTAAAAACGTGTTGAATAACCACCGTTCTTTAAGAGGGTTGAGGTTAAACCTGCCGTAACCCAGCTTTCCGTATTTACATTCGCACTTCAAGGAAGCTCCGGCATAAAGTAAACGATGGGTTCGTTGTAAGCAGATTATCACATGCTTTATTCTATGAAGAGTTGATGTGGATACCTAAAGCCTTTAAGACCAGGTTTAAACCCTCTAGGGTTACCTTGTCCCCCACCATGACACTGTCCCTTGTAGGATAGATTAGCCTACCCTTGTATCCGCCGGAAACGTTTATGATGTAGAAGGTTTGTGTGACGAAGAGGATGAGGTTTAAATCCCTGCTTCCTACCACGCGCTCAAACCGTTTAAGCTCACGCTCATCTAAGGAAAACCGTTTACTGAGGGCTTCTAGGATTCCTTCCTTACCCTCATCCATGGCATCGAGGATATCGTCCAGGGTTACCCCGCTCTCCCGTAAATAATCCTTTAGAGCCGTCTTCAACTCGATGTAGTCGTCGGCCGTTTAACAGGCACCCCTAACCATACAAACGCTTTAATCCGTTCATAAGCTTTTAAAGAATCCCAGTTCAACCAATTCAACCATTTGAACACACTTCTTCAACTGACTGACTTTGTTAAAATCTGCATTTATAAATAGAACAGGGATTATAGAAATATGAGGCGGGATCACACTTGTCAGAAGGTGAAACATACCATAAGACCGTAGTAGGCATATTGGAGAGGATAGAAAGGGAGCAGGTTAGTAACATAGTTAGAGCCGCGAAGGCTATCGCGGATTCCATAGCACAGGATAGGCTTATACACGTTTATGCGGGAGGCGGGCACACATGGCTTCCCGTAGCCGAGGTTTTCTACAGGGCTGGAGGACTGGCTTGCATCAACCCCTTGATGGACTACGGGTTATCACCCTTCAATCAAGCGTTGCACTACATGCAGTTTGAGCGTCTACCGGGCTACGGTAGAGCCGTTATCGACTACTACGCTCCGAAGGCGGGTGAAGTCATCATCATCGTCCATAACATAGGTGTTAACCCCGCAACCATAGACGCTGCCTTAGCCTGCAGGGAAAGGGGGTTAAAGATCATAGCCATATCCTCCAGCGAATGGCAGCAGAAGGTGCCTAAGGATCATTACATAAGGCATCCGAGCAAGATGAACCTCTTCGACATCGCAGATATCTGTATAGACGACTACAACCCCTTCGGAGACACTGTTATAGAGGTTGAGGGTGTTGGGACACCGATAGGACCTATCTCAAACGTCATCGACTTCTACATCATGCACCGCCTCGAGATCGAGGTTGCCAAGAAACTTGTGGAGAAGGGGGTTGAAGCCCCGTTCTGGAGGAGCGCCAACATCCCGGGTGGAGATGAGTACAACAAGAGATACGTTGAAAAGTACATGAGCCGAGTCAAGTACCTTTAGCAAAGCGGAGAACTCTACCACGGCGGCGTAGCCGCATGCTTCACCAAGCTTTTTTCTTAGCCGATGCCAATCCATATGATTTCGTTAACATGAAAAGGTTCCGCTGCGGAAAGCGGCTTTAATCAGTTCATGGGCTAACCTCACCTAGCGTGGACCCAACGCTTCCACAGCTGTATTCCCAGAAAAAGTCGGGGGATCCTTAACAATCCCCGGAGGGAAAACGGTTGGGAAAGCATTGCATCAGTTTCAGGGAATTGTAGAGTTGTGGCTGAAAATCTGTTTTACGTAGCCTCTTTCTGAAGGACTTCGCCGAAGGCTTTACCCAGTACATCCCATACCTTGTCGGGTTCAGGTGCTGAAAGGACAGTCCATTTCCCTGCCCTATACGTCCATGAGAAGATGGAGTCCACACCCTTCTTCGCGTAGAGATGTACCAAGTTCCTGATGAACTCCAAATCGTCTGGGGATGAGGAATAGCTCATAACCCATCGTTGGCACTCTTTCCCGTATCTGCGGGCTGTTCTCACCGTCCTCTCAGCTACGTCTTCATAGTCCTTGAGGGGTCTACCGTAGCCCATGATGGAGGTGGAGAATACGTCGAACTCCTTAACCTTGGCTACTTTATCCCAGTTAGCGTAGCCATGCCATGGGTCTGGCGATGTGACGACACAGGCAGTGACTTTAAGCTTAGGGTTTACCTCCTTAACGACAATGGATGCCTCCCTCAGAACCTCCACGGCTTTATCCTCCCTGAAGGTGATCACGTCCTCGTTTACGACTTTAGGCATATCGTAGCCATACTCTTTTTTGAAAAGCTCTTGGCAGAACTCACACCTGCAGGACCAATCGATGCCTCCGGCTGCATAGTGCGGTTCATCCCAGAAGAAGCCGTCGGATTCCGTGTCCTCAGCAAGCTTCTCACACCACTTGTTGAAGTATTTCCTGAATGAGGGTGTGTTGAAGCACGCTGCCACGAGGGGCTGGTTCGTTAACGCCGTAACCTGCCTAAATTTCACGTTGTTCTGGAGGAAAACACTCGTCTGCTCGCCCCCGAAGAACTTACCTATACCCCATAAGTCCAGGTACACCGTTAACCCCATTCTCTTAGCCCTCTTAATGATCTCCACCAGGCTTGGGTACCAGAACTCCAGGTCAAATTCCATGATCGCCAGTAGAACAGCGTTGCAGTTATGCTCAAGCATTTCACGGAAGTGGTCCTCGGCATGCTCCGGATAGGTTAAACCGTAGAGGCTTACACCTGTTTCCTTAACAACCAACTGAGAAACCTCCATTCCTCAAGCATTGAATTCTACACGTTTTATATAAAACTTACTGCAAGGACGGGTTATTATACTTTCTACGCTGGGTTCTAATCGGTGACTGAAAAAAGTTAATAAGTTTAGGCGGCGTTCGTCTAGGCTAATGATGTGGTGAAAGCTGGATGACGGAGGTATCGATTGTTAAAGGCGATGTCCCGTACGACCTCGCTTCTAAGACCTTCGACCTCATCCATGTGGATGAACTCATCCAGAAGGGTGACACCGTACTTATCAAGCCGAACTTAGCTGATGTTCGGAGGAACCTCCCTAGGAGGGGTGACCAGACAAGCCGGGAGGCAATAGAGGCCGTGGTTAGAGCCGTGAGGGAAAACACTGAGGCTGGGCAGGTCATCATCGCCGAGGGTTCTGCTACCCCAACCTGGGAGTCCTTCTTACAGTGGAGACTCCTCGAACTCGCCGAAAAATACCGGGTACGCCTCATCGATCTGAACAACGATGAAGCCTACAAAGTATGGGTGAAGAACGGTTTCGTCTTGAAAAGGGTCTGGACCCCGAGAACCATGCAGAAAGCCGATGTAGTCATCTCCCTGCCCGTTCTGAAGGTTTGGTCCGCCTTAGCTGTGTCCATGAACATAAAGAACATCGCCGGCGGCTGCCTACCCAGGTTCTACTACGGAATGGGCTTACCATGCGGTCTAGCAGAGTTGATGCGTAAAAGAAACCCCGTCTTCAACCCTGAGGAAATGTACGGGCAGAGGAAGACTCTATCAGCGGTCTGCGTGGACGTATGCTTAGCCACCCCGGTCCACATCGCCGTCATAGATGCTCTGACCGTGATGCATATGGTGACGCCGCTCCGCCAGTTCACCTTCACCCCTGACAGTGTACAGGTCGATGAACTCAACCTCTTCATCGGCGGAACTGACATGGTTGCCGTTGACGCCGTCGGCAGCGCCGTCATGGGCTTCAACCCGGAGAAGATCGTCCACTTGAACATGGCCGCTGAGAAGGGGTTAGGGACTAACAGACTCGAAGACATCACCATAATGGGTAAACCCGTAGAGGAAGTGCGGAGAAACTGTAACCCCATCTTAGGCATGCAAGAGATACTCCAAAGCTAGTTAAAATGAAGGCATTGTGCATGGATGAAATTTGAAAGGTTAACGGCAACTACCACACACGTTCTTTTAATGGTATATGAGGTAAGAGTGCAAGTGTACTAGACAGTTCAATATTTGATGGCTTAAGAGATACCGTCAACCATAAGGTCAGTAGATCATTGTACCTTCCTTCGCATTAGTTTTGTATTCGGGGGAAACAGGGAGGCTAACCCTTTTATATAAAGGGATTAACCATAGAATTGGCGAGGCTTTTTGAAGGAAGATGATTTTAGGAACCCTAGTAAAGAGTTTAGGGGTGCACCCTTCTGGTCTCTCAACGACCGCTTAGAGGATGATGAGCTTAGGAGACAGATAGCCCTCATGGATGAAGCCTGGTTCGGAGGCTTCTTCCTCCATGCTAGGGAGGGCTTAACGACGTCCTACATGGGCGAGGAGTGGATGGGTAGACTTAAAGCCTGTGTAGAAGCCGCTGAAGCCCGAGGCATGTACGCGTGGCTTTACGACGAGGATAAGTGGCCAAGCGGCTTCGCAGGCGGCATAGTGACCGCTCAGAAACCTGAGTACAGAGCCAAGGTCCTATCCATGATGGTCAGCGGGAGACTGGACGAGGTTAGGGAAGCCGTTAGGGTTTTTGAATGTGACTTCATAGACGGTAAACCTGTGAACCTCAAGCCGCCCTCGGGAGAAGGGATGGCTGGCAAGAACTACTTATACTTCTGTTTATGCGAGGGGGGTATAGGGAGTAAGTGGTATGATGGCTTCACATACTTGGACACGTTGAGCCATGAAGCCGTTAAGGCCTTCATCGAATCCACGTATGAGCCTTACTACAAGAGGTTTGGTAAATGGTTCGGCTCAGTCATCCCCGGGATCTTCACCGATGAGCCTAACTACTATGCACCTAGGGCGGTGGATTATCCATCGATACCTTGGACCACGGGGTTTCCAGATTATTTCATAGCTAGGAAGGGTTATGATTTAAGGGAGCATCTGCCAAGCCTATTCTTCAACGTCGGAGACTACATGAAGGTTCGCTTCGACTACTGGAGCGCCGTAACATCACTCTTCGTGGAAGCATACTCTAAGCAGCTCTATGAATGGTGTGACGCCCACGGGTTCAAGTACACGGGGCATTACCTGATGGAGGAGACCCTCGTCAGCCAGACTAGGGTCGCCGGCGCCGCCATGCCTCATTACGAGTACATGCATTTACCCGGTATAGACCATCTCAGCAGAAACATCCATGGTTTCCTAACAGTTAAGCAGGTTGCAAGCGCGGCCAACCAGCTTACCAGGGAACGAGTGTTATCCGAATCCTATGGCTGCAGCGGGCAGAACATGTCCTTCGAGGATAGGAAGTGGATCGGCGACTGGGAATACGTTCTCGGCGTCAACCTGCTAAACCACCACCTCTCGCTTTACACCATGAGAGGTAGGAGGAAACGCGATTATCCGCCAACGATCTTCTACCAGCAGCCTTGGTGGAAGTATAATGCGCTTATAGACGCCTATTTCGCAAGGCTGAGTTACGCGTTGTCCAGGGGCTTCAGGGTAGCGGATATTCTAGTCATCCATCCGATAGGAAGCGCTTGGACGGTCTACAGCCCCATAAACCCGCGGGAAGCCGAGCGGCTTCACAGAGACTTCGAAACCGTATGCAGGCTTCTTCTAGAAACACATAGAGACTACGAGTTAGGCGATGAAGCGATTATGGCCGGGCATGGAAAGGTTGAAGGGGTAAAGATAGGTATAGGAAGAGGCGTCTACAGTGCCATAATCATACCACCCAGCGTGAACATCGCTGAAACAACCCTGAAGCTTCTATCAGAGTACGCTGAGAACGGTGGTCTACTCATCGCTGTTAAGCCAACACCCAACTTGGTTGAGGGGAAAACATCAGGGAAACTTCAAAACCTTCTAACTAAAGCCTTAACGATAAACCTAAGCGAGGAAGAGCTTGCAGCAGCCCTAAAACCCGTTAAAGCCAAGGTTGAGGTTTCAGACCCGGTTGGAAAACCCGTGAGGAATGTTTGGTACCACCTTAGAAGAGACGCTCATCAGCAGATACTCTTCCTCGCAAACACTAACATGGACGGTGGTTTCGACTTAACCGTAAAGGTAAGGGGGAAAGGTGCATTCGAGGAATGGAACCCATTCAACGGCGACGTGAAGCCTATTCCATACGAAGCCGAGGAAGGATATACCACGTATAGCTTCAACCTTCCTCCCGCAGGGTCTAAACTCCTAGTATTAGACGAGCTCAAGGAGCTGGTGGAGTCTGGGAAAGCGGAGGCAGCGACGTGGAAGGAGATAACCCTTCCTAGGAAATGGAGGGTTCAGCGGATGGACCTTAACACCATAACCCTAGACC
>Ga0209314_10000503_pt1 | contig 17427 bp, 12 predicted proteins | sample I19B2metaG_FD_184146 | JGI IMG/M metagenome (GOLD analysis project Ga0209314, IMG submission 184146) | Lake sediment bacterial and archeal communities from Gulf of Boni, Indonesia to study Microbial Dark Matter (Phase II) - ​I19B2 metaG... | ecosystem: Environmental > Aquatic > Freshwater >...
GAGAGTGGTAGTGATTTTAGTAGTGTGAGAGGTATAGCGTATAGAAAAGGCGGAGTACCGAATATGACGGCTGAACGACCTCTTATTCGGGATCTTGATTCTCTCCCATTTCCAGCTAGGCATCTTCTTCCAATGAAAAACTATTTCGAGGCAGCGAGGAGCGGTAGGGGTGTTCGCCGGTCTTACACATTCAGTGAACGATGGGCTAGTATGATAACGAGCAGGGGATGCCCATACCGATGTGTATTCTGTTCGATACACACAACAATGGGCAGAAGTTTTAGACCAAGGAGCGCGGAAAACGTCATTGAAGAGATTGAAGATCTGGTTCGACTTTTTGGCATTAGGCACATCAACCTAGAAGACGACAATATGACGCTAGACAGAAAGAGGTTTCAGGCTATATGCGACTTGATTATCGAAAGGGATTTAGACATAACGTGGAGCGCACCTAACGGTATAAGAGCAGATACGCTAGACGAAGAAATGGTTGAGAAAATGCAGATGTCGGGTTGCAAGAGGGTATTCGTTGCGCCCGAATCTGGCGTTCAGTCGGTTGTCACTAACATTATTGGAAAGGGACTTGATCTTGGTAAGGTAGAAAGAGCAGTCATTCTTCTCAAGAGGCATAGTATCATAGTCGACGGCTCTTTTGTAATTGGGTTTGTCGGCGAGTCTAAAGACGACATTTTCCAGACAATACGGTTTGCTAAGAAATTGAAAAGGTTAGGAATGCAGGATGCAGGGATTCACATAGCTACACCTTATTATGGAACAAAGCTTTACGCTGATGCGTTGAGAAAAGGATACCTTCGAAAAGATTTGGACGATAGCATGATGTCCACATATGAACCGTTGATTTCCACCAATGAATGGTCATTAACGGAATTAAAGAGATTAAGAGAGAACGCTTCATGGGTTGTAAATGCTTCATACCTTCGTAAAATCACAGGTCTTCTGTACGTCGCGCTTGCTGGTAGATTTAGCGAGGTCTTTGACAGGATCAAAGTAATATTGAAAACCGTTTAAGTAACTTTTTGTGTCGTATTATTTTTCATAGTGACGCGACAATGTTCAGATTTAGGCAGTTCTGGATTAGTTCGATGAAAAGAATACTTGACGGTAGCAAAATGATACTTGATGTGGGTTGCGGTCAAGCCTCTCCGTTGAGGTTCGTTGAAGATAGCTACAAAGTTGGGTTAGATCACTTTAGGCCATATATTTTGAAGAGCAAGAGTGCTGCCATCCACAATGCTTACGTACTGGCTGACGCCAGCCATTTACCTTTCAGATCCAAATCTTTCGATTGCGCAGTGGCTATTGAAGTTATAGAACATCTAGGCAAGCAGGATGGGTTAAGGATGATCAAACAGATGGAAGACGTTACGCAAAGGAAGATACTCTTGACCACGCCTAACGGTTTCTTTAACGCGCTAGCAGGACCTGATGCTCTAAATCCAGAAGAGAAGCACATATCTGGTTGGTTCGTGAGTGAATTTAGAAAGCTTGGTTTCAAAGTGTATGGTCTGAACGGCTTTAAATTGTTGTATAAAGCCGCACCAGGAAAAGTGGTGCTTAAGTTTAGACCTCAAGCACTATTCGCTTTCCTTGCTAGTATAAGTTGCTTATTTGTCTATTTTTTTCCATCTTTGGCTTTTCAACTGTTTTGCATCAAGATTTGTAGTGCAAAGAGAGAGACCCAGTCCTACATGGCTTGAAACCAGGCGAGATATTGAGACCCTTAACCCAGGCGATTCGCTGTCAACAATGCGATCAAGAAAAGTTGCCCATCGCCCTCTACTGCGTCAAATGCAGAGCCATCCTAGTCAAAAAGCAACTGACGAATTTAGAAAAGCGGGTCATATCGCCTGACATTATTGAACGCCTAGCCAAAGCCGTCTTGGAACCAACCTAGGACTTGACTAGCGAAATAGAGGTTGTCTCTGAAGATGGGGCTGCATGAAAATATCGCATACTCACTGGAAGGAGCTTCATCTGTTTCATCCATTCATCGTTTACGATTCTCATGTCATAGGAGAGGTGTAGACCCTTCAGCCAATCGTTGATTTGAGCAGCCTGATCTGGAAAGTGATATGCGGCTATTGTTAACTTCGGATGAAACTTTTTTAGGGTTTTCCTCGCCCCCTTCAGAACATCCAACTCAGCTCCTTCGACATCAATCTTGATCAGGTTGACTGTAATTCCAAGTCTTTCTACAATTGTGTCCAACTTTGTCGACTCTACGTCTATCCATCTCTTACTTTTGCGATATGTTGAACACTCGCCGGAATTCGTGTGAATGTATAGCCTCACGTGTCCGTCAAATTCTCCTACGGCCACGTTGAATGTCCTCACGTTTCTAACATTGTTAAGGGACAAGTTTGTCAGAAGCCCATTGTAAGTGTCTGGATGAGGTTCAAAAGCAAGAATTAGGCCGTCAGAACCGACTAAGCGTGATGCTTGCAGAGTGTAGAATCCATAGTTAGCCCCTACATCAAATACGACATCGCCTTTTTCCGGCATCAGGTAAACATTCTTCACTTCTTCGTGGCAAGGCACCATATCCAGCGGAGTAATATACCGAGACTCATTTTCAATGACAAGCCCTTCCTCTTTGTTGATTGGTCTTACACCCCACCGGCGTACCCATGCCAGTCGTCTATAGATTACTTCAACGCGGTCTAACCTAAAATCTTCAAGATCAACAAGTCCCATCTCAAGAAGTTCGTCCGCCTTCTTTTTTCCCAATAAAATCCTTAACAAAACTCTGAGGAAAAAGCATGTCAGGTTGCTTGCATGAAACACCATAACACTGCAGAGCTTTTTCTGCCACACCGCCATGTTTAAAGCTACCCCAACATTTTACTTTAAACTTTTTTATTGCGACTAGCCATCTTCTCGTCGAATCACTTTCCCGATCTTATTAAGCCTACAGGGAGCACAACGTTGTCGGAACCTGTATCGAAGTTTTGGGAAAGAAGGCTTTGTCTGGCTTCTTCAAGTGGCAAAGGAAACCGTTATTAATTCAAGACAGATGATCAACAAAAGTCCCTCGTAATTTGGCGATTCCGAGAGATCGTAACTGCCGACATCACTCCAGAGGCTTTTACCACTTTTCGTTATAGTGCGAGAACCATGAAGCCTTTGTACTGGGTTCCAGTTCTTGATCATTTGAACCACTTTCTCACTTCGTCAAGTAAAAGACTCAATATTAGACTTGTGAATTTTCTTGCACCAAAACTTGTGTATGCTCTATAGGTTAACTTTGGACTTATTAGGAAGGCGAGGGAGGTTGGCAAGAAACCACAAGTCATGTAAATACGTTTGATCTTTTTGTGCTTCTTGATTAACCTTTTTTGTGCTTCAAATAAGCCTTTGATCAGGGAAGGCTGTTTCCTTGACGATGGAGAGTGATGGGATATAAATGCAGGTACTACGTATGAGCTCAAACCCATTGCTTTCACGCTCAAACTGTAATCAGTGCCATATCCGTGCCATCCATCGAAGTTTTGCGAATCAAATTGAAGGATGTCGAAAACTTCTTTAGGTATAATTAGCACACTTTCATCTAATGTTTGGACGGGTATGGGTTCATCTAAAGGTTGTCCCCATCGTTGACCGCTATCGTCTATAAAACCTTTTGGTTCGCCTGAGCTATCCATCCCAGCGCAACCAGCAATTCCCAAGTCACGAATACCTCTCAGCATATTCTCAACTCGATCGAGCCAGTTCTCATCAGCCAGCTCAACGTCCTGATGGACGAAAATTATATATTTTCCCTTCGATTTTCTTCCACCGTAATTCAGAGCTTCTGCCGCTGACTTGTACTTATTGGTGGTGTTATCCAGTTTAATTAATTGGAATTTGGCTGTTTGATTTCTCAAGCTATTAAGCAAGTATCTGTCCAAGATTCGCTTATCGTTATACACCGTGACTATTGAAATCAACAAGCATCAGATCTTCTTATTTCACTTTTTAGCCTGATTCAAGAATAAATGTTGTGAGTATTGAGCCAATGGGTATCCGCCCCTACAAGGCACATGTACGCCGTATGTAGTTTCGGCATAGATGAATTCGACATCTTCTCAGAAGCACGTTGAATGCGGACTAAGCGATTTCTGATCTGGCCCATTCCACTGTTTGCTTCAGACCTTCATCTAAACTGATTTTCGGTCTCCATCCCAGACTCACTATCTTTGATATATCAGGAACCCTTCTCTGGATATCGTACTTCATGCTTGGAGTATGCTTAAACTTCAGCGGCTCTTCTCTTCCACATAGTTTCCATATTCTCTCAGCCAACTCGGCCACGGTGGTCTCCACCCCTGTTCCTATGTTGAAATCATCGTTTTCTGTTCGCTCCGTCACGTACAACATCGCATCAGCTACATCATCAACATAGGTGTAGCTTCTCGTCTGTTTGCCTGATCCCAATATCTCTAGTGGATACTGTCCTGTCAAAGTCTTCTTGATAAGGTCTGGGATGACGTGGGCATAGCCTACGTATTCTCCTGGAATCTCGCCTGGTCCGTACGCGTTGAATGGCCTGACGATCACGTACTTCACGCCGAACTCTTCATGGTAGGTTCTCGCTATATATTCGGCCACAAGCTTGGAGAAGCCGTAGCCGCTCATCGGTGGAGGAGATGTCTCGATGGCAGACTCAGGGGTTGGGAAGGCGTTCGTTCTTTCGAAAACCATGGATGACGAAAGGCATACCATCTTGATATCTGTGCCGAGCGCGGCATCCCAAAGGTTGAAGTTCATCATTGAGTTGTCGCGCAGACTAGTCGCTGGTGTTTTATGGAAGTATCCTATCCCTCCGATCTTGGCGGCAAGGTGAAAACAGACTTTATGGTCTTTCAGACGATCTTTCGCGACCGCTTCGTTTAGTAGGTCGGCTTGGAGAAACCGTATCTGATTGAGATATAGTTCTATGTTCCGCTTGTTTCCCTTAGACAGATCGTCAACGACGGTGACATTTGCGCCAAGCTTCAAGAGTTTAGCTACTAGCCTATGGCCTATGAAGCCTGCTCCGCCCGTCACAAGCACTGCCTTATTCTTCCAGTAACTCATTTCCTTCGCCCGAAACGCATATACGAGGCCTTCTGGAAGTTAGCGGCATCGAAAATTCCCCATACATCGTATACGAGTTTGCAGCCGCTCTCGTCGATCCTTTTCGCCAGCTGATTGAATTCAGGATGGTTGATAGCGATAACGACCACATCGGGATTCTCTAAAGCTTTGTCCAATGTTAATGTGTTGGGCACATGTGGATCATGCACGAGGACAGTAGCTCCATAGCCCTTGAGTATTTCAACTAGTTTCACGCATGGAGAGAGTCTTGTGTCATCGCTTCCGGCTTTGTAAGCGAGACCCAGCACAGACATCCTCTTTCCATATAGTTGGCCTATCCCTCGCCTTAGCGATTCGGCTACGTGCTGTGGAATTGCCTCATTCAATTTCCACGCGGTTGAAATTATGCTACTGAATGTGGTGTTATTATCGAGCAGGAAACCGTCCTTACCCAAGCAAGGTCCGCCAGCGAAACCCGGCTTCGGGATGTTGCACCTTGGGTAGTCATAATTGGCGACTTTAATGATGCTATGGGCGTCCTCGCCGTACATCTCTGCCCAGATCGCAAATTCATTCGCCAGGGCGAAATTTACATATCTGTAGATGTTTGTGAATAGCTTAGCTAACTCGGCCCCTGTTGGAGTTGTATGTAGAATAGTTTTTTTCGGGTTGATCTTCTTGAATAGTTCGGCGAATATCGCGTTGCTCACATCATTGATGCCTGCCACGATCTCTGGGAGGTTGTATAGCTCTTCTATCGCATGCCCCTCTAGGATTCTTTCCGGGCACATCGCTAGCGCGAAGTCTACTCCTGCCTTTAACCCGCTTTTCTCTTCAAGATAAGGTGTCGCCAGGTTATTGATTGTTCCTGGGGTTAATGTACATCTAAATCCAATCGCTTTCATCAGCAGCTCCCCTTCCGAGATTTCCTCAAGAGCGCCATGCAGTTGAGAATAGTCCACATAATATTGAGCCGAGGTCGGCGTCCCTACAGTTACTACTATTATATCCGCTCGGGCGACCCCCTCCCTCGACTCAGTTGTAGCTTGAAATTTCTTTAACTCTAGAGCTCTCCTTAGATACTCCTCCAGTCTATTTTCCCGAAATGGGGCTTCGCCTCGATTTACCTTCATAACTTTCTCGCGGTCGGTATCAACTCCTACAACATTCAATCCGCTATTGGCGAATACGATGCTTAAAGGTAAACCGACTCTTCCTAGGCCCAAAACGCAAACGGTAGCATTACTCGACTTTATCTTTCCGATGAGCTCTGACAACATGTATGCCCACGCTCCCAAGGTATATGAAAGTTAATTAATGAATATTATAGATTGTCGTACCTTGTTGTTCGATTTAGGCTTGGTGACTACGATTGAACTCCTCGTCCTTACAGTCATCGTCACCCAGAAGCTTTGTCTCTATCATCATTCCGGCTTATAGGGAAGAGGAATACATCAAGGATACGCTAGTGGATGTTATTATGGAGTTAAGAAGGACTCAGTTTCATTATGAGGTTATCGTCATACTGGATTCTGTGCCCGGCGACCGGACGGGTTTCATTGTTCATCAACTATGCGAAAGATTCAGCGAGATACGGTTAATCGAGAGGTCTGGGAAGCGCGGTGTAGGCGATGCAGTTCGCGCTGGAATTAGGCTGGCGAAAGGCAACATTTTCGTCCCGATAATGGGAGACCATTCGGAAAGCCCCCTAGACTTGGTGAAGCTGATAAATGCTATCGTACAGGGATACGACGTAGCCATCGGGGATAGATTCAGGCATGGAAGACCTCCAGGGTATTCGGCACTAAAATACGTTGCAAATAGATGTTATAATTATCTGGTCAAGCTGTTGTTTCATATACCCTCATCAGATACGACAAATGCCTTTAAGTCCTACAGAACTGAACTTCTCGAGCACTTAATTTTGTCTTCAAGAGGTTTTGAGATATTTGCGGAGATCCCAATCAAGGTCTTAAGAAATGCAAACCTAAAGATCGTTAATATACAGGTTCAACATACTGTTAGGAAGAAGCGCGAAGCGAAGCTTTCGGTTTTCAAGGATGGGCCTCGATATATAAAAATGATTTTACTACTGTTTTCTTCCAAGGAAATCCGTGCTAAGTCTTATGCAAGCATTATTCTCAAAGATTCGTCAGCAGAAAAGCTAGGGTTCTAGATTTGGCAAGCGGATACTGCGAGTTCATCAGCAACATAGAGCACAGCGGAAAATACGCGATAGATATAGACCCGAAATGCCTCAAATGGGCTAAAGCCGACGTTCATACTGCGCGGCAATCCTGCAGGGATCTTTCGAATCTTCAAGATAATTTCTTTGATCCAGTCTGCGCTAGCGAAAACACAACGTCCTTCCGACGAAACAACTAAAGGACAAGAATTGGTATATATTCTGGTCGCCGAGAGCGATAAAGATCCCTTTCTGAGTCATTTGATATTGAGGTATACGGATGAATCAATGTCGAGAGACCTGCGATACATCTGATGAATCTAAGAAGATGATTATGACTGGTAGCCACAAACTAGGAAGAACTAGGAGGAATCTAGTTCTCGTTGTCAACGCGATTTTGTTTGGTGTTGTTGCCATTTGGAAGTTACCATGGCCAATTTCCTACGCTCAGGGTGGCCTCGATCCTTCTTGGCTAATAGGCATTAACTGGGCTTTTCTCAGGAACCTGCAGTTCGGAACAGAACTTGTGTTCACCTATGGACCGCTGGGGTTCTTAGAGTTTCCAGGCTTAATCGATTATAGTTTATGGATGCTGTCGTTTCTTTTCACGCTCTTTTCTCACTTCATGCTGTTCGCGAGCACATTTCTGTTCGTTGCTTGTACCACTAGTACGACTGGCTCCGTGACAAAATTAGCCGGATCGACCTCCCTTCTATTGATCTTCGTGATGCTCGCACCGTCAGGTGCCGGGCATGAGGTTATTCTGTCAGTTCTATTGCTTGCCTACATCTTGTTCTCTTTGAGACTGCGAAGACATCGGGCGGACTTGCAAAGTCATCTGGCGCTCCTTCTCGGGCTCCCGCTAGCAATTGTATCTCTCATCAAATTCAACTACTTCTTAGACTCGATCTCTCTTCTTATATTCGTAGCACTGATTTGCGGTATCTGGATGCGAAGAGAACTGAAATTGTGTATCGGGATACTAGCCGTCTACGTCGGCTCGCTAGAGGTATTATGGATCATCTCTCGACAGAAATTTTTTGGAATGCTTGACTATGTCGCCCATGGTTTGCAAGTTGCGCTAGGATATAATGCCGCGATGGGGGTTGAAGGTATAGTCTGGCAGGTATACGTCGGAATCATGCTGATGACGCTAATTCCCATAACATTGGTCTACTACTCTGCGCGAAGAAAACGGGAGGTTTCACTCTTTCTGATATTGGCTCTGCCGATACTTTTCGAGGCCTTCAAATACGGTTATGTGAGACATGATCTACACGTCCTCTATTTCATGTCAACTTTTGCCCTAATTGCTGGGTTGCTAAATATTCTCATCTTGAAAGATATTTGCGTGGATCCGGGGACGATTACGCACATAGTCCCACTTCTTACTCCGCTTGCCCTGTTTGCACTGATAGCCGTATCAGGGTTAGCCTATCCGTGGCTAATGAGAGATAATTTGATGGTTAAGGTTTCCGGTTATGATCAAGCGATGACCCTTCTTGTGGACAACGGCCGGGCAGAATCCGCGATAGAGCAATCGAAGAACAGTATAAGAGCTCAATACAGGGTGGACCATGAGGTAATAGATGCCATTGGCACAAGCACAGTAGATGTGCTTCCGTGGGATATTGCATTACTCTGGTCTTACAATCTAAATTGGTCCCCGCGCCCTGTGCTCCAATCTTACTCTGCGTACACGAGAGAACTTGACCATCTTGACAGCATGCATTTTGCAGCTGGTAGCCGACCAGAGTATCTCCTTTACGCGTACGAATCAATAGACGGGAGATATCCTATTTTTGACGAACCCGAGACTTTTCGAACCATTCTGTTCGGTTACGAGTACGCGGGTCGGACAGGCGAATTCCTACTTCTGCGCAGAAAGATCTTTCAAGGATATGGAACCGCTCAAGAGCTAGGATCTTTCAAGGGAGAACTCGGCAGTTTCATTCCTGTGCCACGCTTCGAGTCAGGGTACCTCTTTGGGAATGTTACTGTAAGCTACAGCATCTTAGGCGCAATTAGGAGTGCGCTATACAAGCCAAGTCCTCTATATATGCAGTTCAAGTTCACGGATGGCCGTTACTCGCAGAGGTTCCGGTTTATAGAAAGTACCGCAGGAAACGGATTATTCTTATCTCAGTATGTAGGTAGTCTAGACGACTTATCGCTCGTCTTCAAAGGATATGTCTCAAGAGATATTCAGGGCATGATAATTCAGGGCGACTCCCTATGCTACAATAAAGAGATAAGCGTGGCTTTCTACGGAGTATCCTCGAATGTCTCTCAAATCATCGAACTGAGACATCCTGTGAGAGCCACAATACTGCCAGAGCAACCCTTCGAGGGCGTACGCATCATCAACGGGGATTCGAGATCACAACGAACTTTCGTTCATCTCAAAGTGCATAATTGAAAACATTATAGTCTTGGCTTTTGGTTACTCATCCCTGTATGCTTGAGGAAGTTTCTTACGTTGGTGGAGCCTCCAAGAGTCGCGATTATGATACTCAATTACGATGGTTTGAGGTGGCTTCCCAACTGCTTATCCAGCGTTGCTAGGACTGACTATCCAAATTTGGATGTCTATCTGGTAGATAATGGAAGCGCTGACGGCTCTGTGGATTATGTTCAAAGAATCTTTCCATGGGTTAAGATCATTCGCCATGGGAGGAACTTGGGTTATGCCGAAGGCTATAATAGAGCAATAGCGAAGATTGATTCGGATTACATTCTTCTTTTGAATATTGATGTTGAAGTCTTGAATCCGAGCTGGGTTAAGCGATTAGTCGATGTCGCGATCAAGGATCCGAAGACTGTTGCCGTTGCTTGCAAGATGGTTTCTATGGATGATCATTCACGTTTGGATTCGGTTGGGGGAATGGGCATACCATTCTGGAGGGGCTTCGTTGATATTGGCCGAGAAGAGTATGATTTGGGACAATACGACTGTATCGGATTCGAGCCCTTCGCGTTCTGTGGGGGCGCTGCTCTGATCAAGCGGGAAATCTTCGTGAAAGTTGGAGGCTTTGATGACAAGTTCTTCATGTATTATGAAGACGCTGACTTGTCATGGAGACTCAGGCTTCTAGGCTATCGAGTGGGCTTTGCACCTGAATCTAAGGTCGCCCACTATTTCTCTGGTTCAACTAGAAGTAAGGCTGGGGACGCCCGTAAGCTCTACTACTGTCACAGGAACCTTCTACGGGCGATCCTCAAGAATTGCGGCTCCTCACTCATTTGGGCTCTCAGAAACTACTTTCTCTTCAGCGTGATAATTGCTGTGGGCCTCTTCATCTTCGAGCCCAAGAAGGCTGTCGCGATCGTAAGAGCGACCTTATGGGATCTGTCAAATTTCAGGGACGCTTGTGCTCGGCGATTAAGGATTCAGAGAAGTAGAACTAAGAGTGAGGAAGAGATATTGGCTATAATGTACCCGAGGCTCAAGAAATATCAGCCGGCTGAATATATCAAGTTGAGGCGTATACTCGATATTCTATTCGAGTACGACCAACATCTTCCATTTACAAGCTAGTGATGAGAAATGACGCGTATCGATAGAAGAACAATTGCTTTCATTTGATGAGAACCAATTGAGTATCGAGAGGACTAAGGTTCATACTAGATATGTGGTCTATCCTCGCTATGCTGCTCCATCGCCAACCGGGCTAAAACTATGTTCATATCGACAGTCGACTACGTATTTGATCATTGCAGAAGAGTCCGCTATGTAGCGATGCAAGGATGATTGAAGGTTAGTTATTTGCAGTAGTTGGGATAGAAAAGAGAACAGTGGTTTCATGAATGAATCACAGTGGCGCTGAACCTGTAACCGTAATAGTTCTAAACTACAATGGTCTGAGATCCGGCTACTTGCAAGAATGTTTGCGCTCTGTTTATGCTACGGAGTATCCTTACTTTGAGGTTGTCCTTGTGGACAATGCGTCGAAGGATGGGAGTCTAGAATACGTAACGAAGAGCTTTCCTCAAACGAGGATAGTCGCGAACTCAACAAATTTGGGGTATGCGGAAGGAAACAACATAGCTATGAGAAAAGCGCGCGGTCAGTATATAGCACTACTGAACTATGACACAAAGGTTTCCTCCAACTGGCTCGAAAATTCGATAAAGGTCTTGCGAAGTCAGCATGCCGTTGCGGTGGTCGCATGCAAGTTGCTCTGGTCCGACGATCCGAGGAAGATTGACGGCGCAGGTGGGGTTGCAGATGTCTATGGCTTTCCTAATGAGAGAGGGAGGGTCTTCGGGTCGCTTGAGACGGATAGAGGTCAATACGATGAGGTTTCTGAGGTCTTTTACGCCAGCGGATCTGCGATGATCATCAGCAAGGACGCATTGCATGAGGTCGGCTTCTTTGATCCGAGGTTCTTCATGTATTTTGAGGATATGGATCTTTGCTGGCGCCTTCGTTTAAGAGGTTATAAGGTGTTGTTCGTTCCGAAGTCGATTGTTTATCATAGGAGGGGGCTTCGAGTGCTATTAGGTAAGCCGCTGAATTATGGTATGCTGTATCATTATCACAAGAATCATTTGGCAACTTTGGTCAAGAACTGTAGCTACTCAAGCCTTGCTAGGATGCTTCCTTTCTTTGTTGCGGTGAAGATATTGATTACCTTTCGGCATTTAATGAAGAGGGAGCTGATTGGGGCCAAGGCGGTTCTTTCAGGTCTGTTTTGGAACCTAAAAGAGCTGAGGTATGTGTTAAGTCAGAGGTGGATTGTTCAGAGGATCATTAGAAGGGTCCGAGAGAAGGACATTAGAAGACTGATGAAAAGTAGGAGTTTCGCCGTCGACTATGTTCGCCATCGCCAAGTGCGGGTCTAGGTTTCCAGTTTTCTGTAGATTGCGTCAAGTCTTCTGGCGGAGATTTGCCAGTCGTACTTCGATTGCGCTAACGTTCTTCCCCGTTCTCCCATCTCCCGCATTTTTCGCGAGTCGTTAAGCATATCCAAGGTTGCGTCAACGAAGTCTGATAAGCTTCGCACGACAATGCTCTCGCCATCCTTGACATCGATTCCTTCAATCCCTTCAGGTGTAGAAAGCACAGGCTTCCCGCACGCCATGTAGCTCAGAACCTTGATTCGCGTACCCGAACCAACCGTAATGGGCGCCAGACAAATATCCGCAGCATTAATGTATGGAATAACGTTGTCGACCTCTCCAGTGAACAAGATTCTTCTATCTGACGTTAGATTTGTGGGAGGATTTCTTCCGACTATGAGAGCCTTCGCATCAGGTCGTTTCTCCATCACTTTGGGCGCCAATTCTCTAACAATCCATTCCGCTGCAAACCTGTTCGGAGGATAATCACATCTACCGAGAAAGAGCAGGATCGGATCTCCCTCGCCTATCCCATACATTCGTCTAATCCTTCTTCCATCATCAACCGAAGGCTTATACACTTCCGTATTCACGCCGTTTGGAACAACTTCAATCTTTCCTGTCGGAACTCCCATTCTCTTATGCAAAAGTATCCTATCGGTTTCAGAGGTTACGAGAACGGTATCAGCCAGTCCACATGCAATCCTCTCAATAGAAGCCACATACCAGAGCCAAGGAAGCCACAGACCTTTCTGTCTGGCCTTCCAAAGCCTCCTTCGATATCTCTCAACAAGAATCGTCTCAACATTATGGTCATCAAATATCGCAGGCTTTCCCTTCCTCCTGGCGTAAATCAGAGGCGGAATACTGCACCAAAGATGCTCAACCTGAACGATATCGGAATTCGCAATATCGCGATCGGCTTCCCTCGCCATCCTAGGGAAAGAAGCTAAGGCAACGTCCAAGGCTAATTCACCCTCAAGTCCGCCGTAGAGAAGTCTACCAAACCTGGTTAGGTGTTGAAGTACCTTCGGAACGAGATGAATCTGCACTCCATCAACCTCAAACCTTTCATGTCCAGCTCCATAGGCGTACAGCTTGACCTCATGGCCCATTTGGAAAATCCTGGTCAACAGTTCATAGATACGAATCAATCCTCCTGCCCTCGGTGGAATGATGCCGCAGTGATTGAAAGCGCAGACCCTCATCTTGCCCGCTCCATGAGCAAAGCTGATAATACGTTTAATCGAGAACATTTATCTCGTTTGCTACTTTCGCCGTACGTGAGCAGAAGCTATTAAATCGTCCAAACACCAAGACTTATTTCTGAACTGTCCATAATCACATCTTTCTATAGCAAACATTTCTCAGAGTGGACTTTGACATTGAAGAGAGGCTTGTTTTCTGAGACAGAAACGAGAAATGATGAGCTCAAGAAGTGCCCGACCATTCGGGCTTGCATCAGTGACAGAGAAATTGTTTCTTGGTTTCTATTCGGAGTCATTCTCAGGCTTCTTCTGATGCCGATCGCAGCTCATTGGGACCTTATCTCGAACTTCAAGATGGGGCATGACATAATTGAACATCAGATCTACCAAATAGGATTTCCAGTCGCATATTTCTACGCGTTTCTCATATTGATCTATCGGCCTCTCTTTCCAGTAAACTACTTCGGCAGACTGGATCAACCCGGCATCGCAGCTTATTGGGTTGACCTTCTTCAACCTCAAGTCTATCAGTTTCTGTTTCTCGCAAAACTTCCATTGCTCATTTTCGATCTCGTAGTAGCCTTTTTGCTACTGCGTATCATAGAAGATAAGAGCAAGGCGACTATTGCGTTCAAGTTCTGGATGGTCAACCCTGTAGGTATCTTGGCAACCTACTTGATGGGGCAGGTCGATATTATTCCTACAGCGCTCATCGTCGCAGGTCTCTACTTTTTCAAGAACTGCAAATCTATAAGATCATTCTTTTCCCTGGGCGTAGGCGCCTTGCTCAAGCTCTATCCTTTGCTGTTCATACTTCCTATGGCAGGTTTTCTTTCTAAAGGCAATTCGAGGATGAGAATTTTCTTCTCTATATGTGCTGCTTTCGTCCCATTTGCCCTTTTTGTTCCTTTCGTAATTGTCGGAGGGATTCCACTCCAGAGCGCCGCCCCGCTCTTCGGCCGAGCGTTTGAAGACTTCCTCTTCGCTTGGCGAATAGCCATACACGACTTTGACATTCTATACCCATACATGATCGTCTACATTTTGACTGTGCTATATGCTTTCTACGAGCCAAATCCATCTTTCGAGAAACTATGGAGACTCATCCTCGTTATTCTATTAGCCTACTACTGCATGGGCTTCTTCCATCCTCAATTCTTCGTTTGGGTCACACCGTTCATAGCACTCTGGCTTACCAATAACCCTCGCACATGGAAGCTCTTTGCACTACAGATTCTCTGCTTCTTCATATACACGTTCAATTTTGAAAGAGCCATGGCTATGGGGCTATTTATGCCGATCAACCCAGAGTTCATCAACTGGCCCTCTCTAATCGACTTTCTGACATCGATTACAGGTACACGCAGAGCAGCTTCCTTCATTGTTTCGATCTTTCAAAACATATTCACAGCCGTATCTATCTTGATAATAGCCAGAGTCATTTTCCCGAAAGTAGATTTTAAGAGGATTGCTGGAGAGATATTCGCCGATCGGTAGCGTTGTACTTGAGAGGGAACCCACAAAGAAATTGTGTTGAGTGTTGGCATCGACTTTTGGCATAACAGAAATAAAAAATCGTCTCGGCTTGCTAACTGTTCCCATGATACTTCTTCTTGCTTTTCTCTTGCGTTTCTGGAACTTAGCGTATTCGCCTGCGTTGGCATACGACGAGGGAATTCACTTCGGCCTATCATACAATCTCCTCTTGGGAAAAGCGTTTCCCGGTCTGAAACAGCTGACATACAACTATCAAGGCAACGTCTACTATCTAGGCATCGTCCCATTCGCTTTCGTTGCGTTCTTCTTCAGTACACTCGGCGTAGGAGTATTCCAGGCCAGACTAGCCTCAATCGTCATAGATACTGCCAGCACATACCTTGTCTACGCGTTCGGCAATAAACTCTACAGCCATAGAGTCGGGCTCTTAGCAGCCTTTCTTTACGCTGTAAACTGGATGGCAATCTACAGCTCGAGAAGATTCACTCAAGACGCTTACATGTCCTTCTTCATTCTCCAAGGGCTATACGCTTGGTGGCTTGGAAAGAAAGAAAGCAGAACATTTCATATGGCACTCAGCGGAACGCTCCTAGGGCTAGGCGTCCTCTGCAAGTTGTCAGGAGCAGTGTTTCTATTCATACTACTTGCTATGTACCTTGTCGACAGTTTAATGAAACGACGACTAGAGTCGCCTTCAAGGATATTTTTCGTACCCTTAGCCTTCTCGATAATCGTCGCGGCCCTGTGGTTCGCTCCAGGGCTAATGCTGGACACGAATACGGTTATAGCACAGACATTTGGGTATTCTCTTGCAATCCGACCTCACTGGATTCAACCGCTGACATCTGCGAGTCTGATGCAATCTGTGGTTTCTCTCTTCTTTGCGTACCAAGAGATATTCACATACTTGGTGTTGCTATTCGTCTTAGCGATGTTCGGACTAGTCTACACATTGCGTAAACGGAATAATGAAGGCCTATTCTTAATAGTATGGATCCTGACCTTCTCAACCGTAGTTGTCAGAGGGTTCTCCACTCTTGGCGTAGCAATAAACTACTTCACGCCAATCCTGCCGCCCACGTCTATCATGATCTCAACAGTCATTCTCGAGTTCTACGGAAAAGGTCGAAATTCGTCCTCCTGGAGATCGTTAAGGAGACTGTCAAAGAAGAGGGGGGCTGCCCTCAGCATCTTTCTTCTAATCTTAGTAATTCAAGCCTCATACAGCCTAATCATGGACGTTCGATTGATAACGCAAACAAACAAGGAACCTCTTGAAGCAGCCGACTGGATCAATACAAACGTTCTAACGAGTGAGAAGGTAATAGGACCTCCAACGATTGCTTTCCTATGTCGAGATCGAATCTTCTACGACTACAAAGGCATAACAACAATCATACGAGGCCTTGGAGACTACGAATTGAACTATGAATTGATGAAGTCAGTCAATTACATAGTAATCGACGAACACTTCAAATGGTTCCCAGGCATAAGCCGTGAACTTCAACAATTCCTCGAAACCAACTGCACACTATCAGATATAATAGGAAAAACAGACATCTATTCCGTAGACAAGTTGAGTTAAGGATAGATAAGCATGAACAGGGAAAAAGATATCTCTAGAATCTTTTTCTAGGGCTGTCTCTTAAACATGAATGCGGCGATCAACGTCACGAGCAGAGAGAAATTGAAAAGACCTAACTTCTACCAATTCTCATTGCTCACAGCGTTATTGCTCTTCATTGCGGTCGGAGTTGCGAGGTCAAATATAAGTCTGAGCAGCGGCTTCATAACGCATGATGAAGGGGTCTACTTCCTCTCCGCGCTGCTATCGCAAGAGCAAGGCCGCTTCATAGCGACCTACGGCGAAAGACAACCCTTCCAATTCATGCTATACGTTTTCTGCTCAATCTTCGGAATACGCGATGTCTTCAGCTTCATGCGCTACGGAGAGATCCTCCCAATAATATCAGTTTGCGCCGCTATTTACATCCTCAGTCGCATCTTGAAGCGCTTAGACTTTGGCGACCGAATTATCGGACTGACCTTGCTTTCGACGCCTCTGCTCTTCGTCTTTCCTTTGACATCAGCGTTCATACTCTCAGAATCTCCAGCACTCCTCTTCACATTGCTGGGCTGCTGCCTGCTGGTGGAAGGACAGAAGAGAGAAAGAAAGCTCTTCGCTCTCTTCGCATTTGTCTCTCTAGCGTTCGCATCTCTACTCAGGGAGACGTTCCTCCTCTATGCTGCCCTAGGTTTCCTGATACTGGTATTCTACATCTGGAGATTTAACAGGGCTCTCGGCATATCTTCCGGCGCATTATCAATCGTAGGGTTCTCCATCATCAGTGTACAAAAGTATTTAGCATTGACAACGTCTAACCCAGCAGAATTATCCTTCATGCTGGGTCAAACGATGATCCATTATTCAATAGGTGCTCAAAACGGATGGACGCCAATCCTGACGGTCTGGTCGTATCTAGGTCTCCTCTACCTACTTTACATGTCTATAAGAGGGAGGGAGAAGAGGCTCTACATCACGCTCTTACTATTCGCGGCGATCGCTCAACTGAGTGTAATAACAGAATACTTCTTCACATTCTACTACGATACAAACCT
>Ga0209314_10000504_pt1 | contig 17413 bp, 14 predicted proteins | sample I19B2metaG_FD_184146 | JGI IMG/M metagenome (GOLD analysis project Ga0209314, IMG submission 184146) | Lake sediment bacterial and archeal communities from Gulf of Boni, Indonesia to study Microbial Dark Matter (Phase II) - ​I19B2 metaG... | ecosystem: Environmental > Aquatic > Freshwater >...
GTTCATCAGGTGCCCCTCCACCCGGTAGGTCCCGGGTGGTACGGCTATGGCGCTGGGCAGCATGGTGAAACTGCGCGTGTAGACATTGTTGTTCTTGTTGCTGGCCCCAAGCCAGGCGACGATGTCTCCCCGCGTTCCTGTGGACCTGACGCGGATGATACCGTACTGAGATGCGTCCCTGATGGCGAGTGTGTGGTAGCGAACCTCATTGCCACCCTGCATGATCTGAACCCGCAGGGTTTGCGCCTTCCCCAGAACCTTCCCGGGGATCACCAGGCGGGCCACGCCCGTGGCTGGGTCCATCGCCCCTTCGGCCGTTGTTCCGTCCGAGGCGTAAATCCGAATGGCCCAGCCGCTTTGGTTGAGGAGGCCCTGCCCGTAGGTCCCCAGGCGAAACATGATCCGCACAGGCAGGTCCTTGCCCTGGGGGTCGGTCAGCAGGGTATCCATGGGGTTGCCCGCCTCGTCTGTCACCCACGTGTGCGTTTCGGCGTAGCCAGGGACGTCCTTCACCAGCATGGGGGAGCGCCGGCCCGAGCTATCGGCGAACTGCACCCAGACCTTGATCTGACCCTCATAACCTTTGAATGCGTCGGGGGTCTGTAACGTCACGGATGAAGACAGAGGCACAAAGGCCTGATCCAGGAAGATCGGGGTGCCCACCGTTGCCGTTCCCACCAGGTAGGCCATCCGGGTCATGCCCGAAGGTGGCGAGAAGCTCAAGTGCAGGAGTGGCGCCCGGCCCTCTGTGATGAACCAGGGCTCCTGGATGCTGAAGCTTCCCGCATCTTCAGCCCACACCACAGTCATGGTGCCCATGGGCGCAATAACCAGGGTCAGCGCAAGGAACACGGCAAGCACGGCTTTCACAACGCGCGTCACGGTTGGAGGACCTCCCCCAAGGGGTCTGCTTTGGCTTCCCTTTTCAGAAAAGGATGCCAGGTCCAATATTGGCATAGATTGTCATTGTTTGTCAAATGCCCGTCGCCTTATCCTTTGGACGGCAGCCAGCCGATAACGAAAAGAGGGCGCCCGCTGGTGGGGGCGCCCTCCTGGTCAGAGCCTGCGTTACGGTGTAACAGTGGTCGTGGGTGCAGTAGGCGTTGCCGGCTGGCTCGGGTTCACCGTCTCCTTCAGGTTCAGGAACCGGGCGATCAGCGCCGCCGCCTGGGCCCGGTCAGCGGGCAGGTTGGGCTGGAAGCTGCCGTCCGCCATGCCCTTGATCAGGCCGAGCTGGGCGGCCAGTTCGACGGCGCCCTGGGCCCACTCGGGTACGCTGGCGGCGTCCGTGAAGGAGCTGGCGCTCTTGTCAGCCAGGGCCTCAGCCTTGTCCTCCAGGCCCAGGGCCCGGATCAGCAGGACCGCCATCTGGGCGCGGGTCAGGGGCTGGGTGGGGTCAAAGGCCTTGTCGTCGTCACCCTTGACGATTCCCTTGGATTCCGCGGCGGCGATGTAATTCGACGCCCAGAAGCCGTCGGGAAGGTCCGCGAAGCCCTTCATCTGCTGGCCGTCCACCTGCAGGTTGGCGGCCAGGGCCAGCATCTTGACGAACTGGGCCCCTTCCACGTCGTCACTTGGCTTAAAGGAGCCGTCCGCGGTGCCGTTGACGATGCCCAGTGCCATCAGCTTGGCGATGGTGTCCTTCGCCCAGCTGTCCTTGACGTCGCTCAGCTTGGCCATGGCGGCGCCGGGCTTGACGATGCGCTTCTCGACCTCGCCGACCTTATTGCCGTTCGCGTCGTACACCTGGACCTCAACGCTGTTCTTACCGGGCTCCAGGGGCAGGTCCGCCAGGTTAAAGGTGCCGTCCGCATTGACCGGGACCGTGAGGGTCTGCTCACCGGCGGCGTTCTCCACCTTGACGATCACGGTGTAACCTTCCTTGGCCATGCCGCTGATATCAATGGTGGCGTCGTTGGTGACAGATCCGTCCTGGGGCGCGGTAACCTGAACGCCGTCCCCCAAATCCTCGTCCACTTCCTTGACGGAGTCAGCCTGGTCCTTCAAGGAAGCGTCGATCTCGTCCTCCTGCTCGGGAGCCTCCTGCTCGTTCTCAACGTCATGTTCGTCGTCCTTCTCCTGTTCCACCGTCTGATTGTCGGTCCCGTTCTGCAGGGCCGGGTCAGAGGTCGTGGTGGAGCTGGCCGGCGGCGTCACGGTCGAGGTGGCCGCATAGGCGAGGTTGGCGTTTACCAGAAGCGCCACCAGGGCCACGGCGAGGAGCCGCATGATTCGCTTGCTCATTCCTGAATTCCTCCTTCGATCTGTCCCCGCCCGGTGCGCTCTGGCCCCGAGGCTGCGGGGTTTTGCCGGTGGCGGGCCATCTGGCTCGCCTGCCTGTATCGGTACCTACGACCCGTTCCTGAAGATTTTGGGGGGTAGGGTTGTCGAAAAGGGGAGTTTGCTGTCTAGTCGCCCGCGTTTTCCGGGGCCTCCGGAGCCTCCTTGGACTCCGAGGCCGGCCCGCTATCCGTCTTGCCCTCCGGCGACTCGGCCGGGTTGGACTGGTCTTGGGCCTCCATGGGCTCAGGTGCTTCCACCTTGCTGTCTCCAGCGCTCTTCTCCTCCGTGGCGGTTTCGGAGGATTTCTCCTGGCTTGAACCGGTCCGGGACTCTCCTGCCCCTTCAACCGCCCGCGCATCGGGCGACTCAGAGCCGTTGGCGCCGGAGTTCAAGCGATCCTGCTGTTTTGTTTCATCCGACCCCTCGGCATCGCGTTCCGGGTGCTCCCCGCCGGGGAAGGCCTCGGTGACGTCGAGCCCCGCTTCCTTGAGCGCCTGCTGGATGCTCTGTCCTCTCAAGGCCTCCACGGGATATGAGATGCCCTTTTGATCGAGGGCCTGTCTGGCTACCTCCCGGTTTACGGAGAGCCGGTCCTGCCGGCCCTGCTCGCGGACCTCCTTCGCCACCTGCCGGACCGCAACATACCCGCTGAGGCCGGCGGCCCGCAGGCGTCCGGCAACCTCGCGCTGCAGACCGGCCGGGTCCGGGGCCGCCCCCGCCTTGACCGGCACGACCGCGGCCAGGACCACGTTGTCTTTGCCCGGCGCCAGGTAGCCGGAGGCCACCGCCAGATCGATGACCCTGTCCACGGCCTGGTCCAGGGTCAGCCCTCGGACCGGCTGGGAGGCCAGGAGGCGCTCGGCGTCCGCGTTCAAGGGGGTGCCCCGGATGACGCGGCCCGCGCTGTCTACCTGGAGTTCCAGGCTGGGGTTGATGTCAATGGCGACCACGGCCGCGACCTGGGCGTTGAGGACGCGCGGCAGCAGCGTGAAGCTGAGGACCGCCGCGGCCACGGCGACAGCGCCGACCCCGGAGAGCCAGCCCCGCCAGAGCCTGCGCCAGGGCGCGCGGGCGGCGCCGACGGGGTCGGACGCGGAAGGCGTCCGGCTGGCCGGTTGGGCCTCCAGCTCTTCAAACGGGGGCGGCCACGGCAGGTCTAGCTCGCGCCCCGTCCAGGAGCGAAGGACGCCAGCCGTCACTTCCGATTCCGGGTAGGGCAGATGGTCTCGTACAAAGGCTGTGGGGACGGTGCGGAACTCCCCTTCCTGAGTGACCAGCACCAGCTGATCGTCAAGCACCTTGGTGATCAGGCATTTCATCGGGGAGTTCCCCCCTCTCCGCCGGGCGACGAGGTCCCGGGCAGTTGCCGTGCCTCGGTCCGCTGCGAGCCCGCGGGCAGTTGAATGAAGCTCTTCAGATGGCCGAACTCGTCGTTCCATAAGATCAAAGCCACGGCGATGATGTACTTGCGCCCCGTTTCCAGCACCTTGCGGCTGAGGCCGGAGACCCCCTGCAGCTGCTTGATGGGAAGCTGGCCCGTGCGCGTGAGGCTGCGCATAAGGTCCGCATCCGCAGCCAGCCGGGCGGCGGCGTCCTGCAGCGAGAGGCGCGCGTCCCGGTGGCGCGGGCAGATGGCGCCCAGCTCCGCCAGGGACGTGCCGTACCGCTGGAGGGCCAGGTCGTAGCGCGCCAGGTCGTCCGCGCGGTCGGCCATTTCCTCCTGCTCTTGATAGGCCGACATGGCGGGCCCCGCTTCGAGGGGTGCAACGGCTCCCTCGTCGCCTTCCTCGTCCGTGGCCGCAGCGTCCAGCGACAGGGGCTGCTGGGCCGGCTGCCGACGGAACCAGTCGACCAGCCGGTGGTGAATGACCACGCCGGCGTACCCCAGGAAAGACTTCCCCGCCGCGGGGTTGAAGGTGTCGATGGCTTCGTTGAAGGCGAGCAGGCTCACGCTCAGTTCGTCGTCGTTGTGCCAGTCCAGGGGGCGGCGGCAGACCCTGGACGCGGCCTGTCTGATGAACGCCCGATGCCGGCTGATCAACTCTTCCCGGGCCTGCTCGTCGCCGCTTTGCGAGTTACGCAGCAGGTCCATCATGACCGTGTCCATGGCTCTCCCCACCCTTCCATCCGACGAATCGACTCCCGTTTAGGGGGGCACCCCGCGGGCCCGCCGGGCTCTTTCAGCCGGCCGTCCGGGACCGGCCCGGCGCCGGGCCCGCGCCGGACAGTGCCGGCGAAGCGCCGGCCGCGGGAACAACAAAAACCGGCAGGCAGGCAGGGGGCCTGGTTGCCGGTCGATTGGCGGGGCAGCAGCCCAACCCGTGCGGGGCGAGGCCGTCCTTCCCTGATGTCGCGGCAACCGGCTGTCCTGACCTCCCTTTCCGGCACGGCTCCCTGGGGAGCCGGCCGGTCCGGCCGCCCGCGTGCACGGGCGACGAGGCTGTAGACCCTTGGCTTTGCGCCCCCGGGCTTTCACCCGGGGTGGCCTTTTTCGGATTTTCAGGCTATACGCATTCGACGGAAAGGGGTAAATTCCTTCCGGTGGAGACAAAAAATTCCTTGCCATTGGCTGCGCCGGGTGGTGGGTCCTTGCGGCTAGAGCCGGCGGTCAGTTTCTACATACCCAAGGCGTTGAATCCGGCAAGTTGGAAGTGCCGGTCAAAGGCAAAGGCATCGTGGGTCCCCAGCCGCTCCATAACCGCAAAGCTGGTGGCGTCAAAGTAGGAGTACGCGTGGAAGTCATCGGAGCCAGGCGCAGTCGGAGTGGTGAGGAGCTCAGCGGCACGCCGTTCGTCTTCGGAGGTAACCCGAATTACCGGCAGGTTCAAGTCTCCCAGCCAGTGTCGGGCCAGCCCGGAGCCCAACTTGCGAAGGATCAGCGTGTACGTCTCAGCCACCAGGAAGTTGGTGGTATAGAGCGCGGCACCTTCTCCCAGCAAAGCCTCAAAAGTGCGCTCCGCGGCCGCGTGTGAGGTGTCCCTTTCTGCGAGAAGGGCCACCAAGGCGCTTGTATCCGCCAGTACCGTCCTCACTCTTGTTCGCCCTCAGCCAGATACTTGTCATGGTTTTCCGCCAGATCAGCAGGGCCTTCGGCGACACCGATGAACTTGAGGAGTGAGCTGTCCCTGCGCAGTGGCCGGAGAACCAAAGGCTCCTCCCGCTTGAGGTGAATCTCGTCACCCACGACCTCGACCGCCAGCCGATCCCCCTGGCGCAAGCCAAGAGTCCTGCAGACGTCTGCCGGAAGTGTGATCTGCCGCTTCCCGGTAATTGTGGTCTTGGCCATGACAAGCCTCCTTGATTTCCGTGACACCAGAATACAACCCCGGGAGTGCCTTGGCAAGCGGTCGCGCGGAACCCAGCATCCGGTCGCAGAGAAGAGAAAACGCCGGGCACTCCCGGCGTTTTCCTTGATGGCCCAACCTCAATACCGCAGCATCCGTGCCACCAGGGCCGCGCCCTGAGCCCGCGTCAGGCTGCCACTCGGATTGTAGATCATCCTCCCGGCGGAGACGTAGCCTGTCACCAGCCCCTTCTCCTCCAGGGCCTGCACGGCGGGCCGACCCGCATACGAGCCCAGGTCCGTCAGTTTGCTCTGGAACCCCGGGCTGGGGGCGTTCAGCCGCAGGGCGGCGGCGATGAGCTGGGCCGCCTCGCCCCGGGTGATGGGGTCCTGGGGATGGAAGGGCGCCACCATGATCTGGCCCGCCCCGGCCTGGGCTGCCTGTTCCGGCGGCAGCGAGGTCGGGTCGATGTTCACCATCTGGCCCTGGGACTCGTCCACGAGCCCGGCCAGCAGGCCCCTCTCCTCCAGGGCCTCGATGTACGGCTTGGCCCAGTGCCCGTTCAGGTCGTTGATGCGGCTGCTGAAGTTGGCCGAGGGCTGGGTCAGGGCCAGGTAGCGGGCCACCATCGCGGCCAGCTCACCCTTCAGCAGGGGCAGGTCAACCCCGAAGCGGCCGTCCGGCAGGCCGTTGGCCATGTTCGCCGCGGCAATGGCCTGGATGTCCGTCCGGGCCCAGTTCTGGGCCGTGTCCCTGAAGGACGGCTGGGGCAGGGTCGGCGACGGCCTGGCCGCCACCGCGTAGAGGAAGCCGTCGAGAGAGCCGGCATAGGCGGTCAGGGTCCCGCCGGCCCCGCCCGAGGCGGATGCCGGAGTCGCCGCCACGGTAGGCGTCCCAAAAATAAAGTTGTCGCCCAGGGCGTAGGTCCAGAGAAGCTTGCCGGTGGTCGGGTTGGCGCCCACCAGGCGGCCGCCCAGGGTGCCGTAGACCACGTCACCGCCCTGGCCGAAGTCGACCGGGCTGGAGTCATAGGTGGACCAGCCGGAGGCGGCCTTGCCCTGAATCTGTCCCGTCAGGGGGTCCAGGGTGAGGGCGCTGCCGTCCGAGGTGCCCACCACCAGGCTGCCGGCGCGAAGCTGTGGGCTGGAGAAGCTCGTGCCCAGGTTGGACTCCCAGAGGGCGGCGCCGTCATCCGGGTTGAGGGCTCGTAGCCCAATGGAGCCCGTCTTGGAGTCCTGCGGGGTCGTCACGAACAGTCGTCCGAATCCGTAGGCCGGCGAGCCGTTGGACGGCGAGTAGTAGATATCGCGGCCGAGGGTCTGGGTCCAGCGGACCTGGCCGGTGGCCGCATCAAGGGCGTACAGGTTGCGGTCCCACGCCCCCACGTAGACCATGCCGCGGCCGTAGGCCGGCCGGGTGCGGATGCTGTCGCCGGCGGTGAAGTGCCAGCGCTCGCCGCCGTCTGAGGCTCGAAGGGCGTAGAGGTTGTGGTCGGTGGAGCCGATGTAGACGCTGTCGCCCACTACCAGCGGTGCGGCCACCACCGAGCCCTGGGTGGCGCGGGACCAGACCAGGCGGCCGGTGGCTGCGTCGACGGCGTAGACGCGCCCGTTGGCGGAGCCGAAGTAGAGGCGGCCATTGGCCAGGGCCGGACCGGAGACGATGGCCCCGCCCGTGGAGAAGACCCAGGCCTGGGTGCCCTTGTCGGCCCGGACGGCGTAGAGGCGGCCGTCCGTGGAGCCGAAGTAGACCAGGGAGCCGTCGGTCACTGGCTGGCCCTGGATGCCGCCGCTGGCGGCGAAGCGCCAGCGTAGCATGGGCACATTGTCGAACAGGGGTCCGTCCGATGCGCCGCCCCCGGCCGACCCGTCGCTCCCGGCCGGACGAAGGTAGCCGTCCAGCCGGAGCTGGACGCGGTCCACGTAGCGGTTGCCCGCCGGGTCGTAGGCCTGGACGTAGAGGTCATGGATCCCCGGCGGCAGGCCCTTCAGGTCGATGGAGCCAGTGCCGTTGTACGTGCCGTCCGGCCCATAGGCCACGGGAACCGGGAGGTCCTGCCAGGCGCCCACGTCCAGGCGATACTGCGTCTTGACCGGGGCCTGGTCGGTGAAGCCGGTAAGCTGGTACTGGAAGGGCAGCGTCTGCACGGCCGGACCGTTCACCGTCGTGCCCGAGACTGGCCCGGTGATGTGCAGCAGGTGCCGCAGGCTGGGCTTCGTCAGGGGGATGGTGGCGGTCAGTTCAGGCTCCGCCCCGGCCACCTGGTTGTAGACCTTCGCCTGGTCGCCCTCCACCTGGATGACCTTGAAGCCCGCATCCATGGCGGCGGCGGTCATGAAGGCGGGGATGCCGTTCACGTTCCACTGCAGGTTCGTATGGCCGTGGCCGGAGAACAGGGCCACCACGTTGTAGGGCTTGACGATGTCCAGGAAGTCCTGGTCGTTGTCCAGGAAGCGGCTGGGCGTGTAGCCGATGGGGTGGTGGCTGAAGACCATCACCGGCGTGGAAGTGCCCGCCTGCTTCAGGTCGGCGGCCAGCCAGTCCAGCATGGCCTTCTCCAGGTGGCCGTGGGTCTCGGCATTGATGGACGTGTCCAGGAGGACAAAGTGGATGCCGCCCTGATTGAACGACGAGTAGGGCGGGCCGAAGCGGGCCGTGAAGCCCATCTTGCCCGCGTCCGACCAGCGGGCGTCGTGGTTGCCTGGGACGTGGTAGATGGCGAGGCCTGCATCCCGCCAGGGGCGTACGATCTGCTGGTAGAGATCGTAATGATGGGGCAGGCCGAACTCGGTCACGTCCCCGCCGTTAATAATAAAGGCGGGCCGGGGGTTGTTGCTCAGCACCTGCTCCACCACCTTGGGCAGGTTGGCGTTGCCGGCGCTGGAGCCGACGTGCGGGTCGGTCACGGTGACGAAGGTGAAGGCGTCCGCCGCCAGGGCGGTGCCGGGACGGAACAGGCCGGGACCCGGCCCCAGGATGGAGCCGAAGCCGGTGACGAACACCAGTGCCAGCGCCGTGCCCGCCGCCAGCAAGCGGGCCGGTCTGCGAAGCCGCCTTATCAGGCCGGAGCGGACCATGCTTGATAGGCCTTCGTAGCGAGGGCGCTTCAGTACGTTACGCGTTGTAAACCCCTCCCCCGATATGGAAAGGCCAGACCCGCGGTTGGCGGCCGCGGGTCCAGGCTGTCCTTGCTCAATGGTAGAGACGGGCGGAAGGGCCAAAGGTTCCGCCAGCTCCCGCTTTTACCAATCATTTCGTCCACTGCCAGGTGGGTGTGTCCGTCGGGGTTGGGCTCATCCCAGCGTTGCCCCACTCGTCCCCGTCGAGCCCTGATTGCCCCATTTGTCCCCGTTCGGTTGCAATTGTCCCCAGGGGTCGTCTATACTGAAGGCGAAAGGCGCCCGTTGGGCGGGCGCCTTTCCGAGGCAAGCAACGCAGCCTGTAGGCAAAGCTACTGCGAACGGTACCGGGTTCTAGGCGCCTTACTGGGGCGCCTAGAACATTTTTCGCCCTGATTCGGACGCCGGTTCTTCAACCATGCAACCAGGACCGCGGCAGCCCCTTTCAGGACCTCCACGATGATGGCTGTCAGATCAAAGCTCAACCGTTCCCACCTCCCTCCGCAGAACCCATGGTTGATATGCGTTAGTCACCCAACGCTCCACCCACAGGCGCGCGCTGCCTCACGCGCGGAGAGAGGAAGCCGGGAGGGGTTGTCCCCTCGCCTCACCCCTATGCTAACATGGGAACAAATGTTCGAAAAGGCGAACAGAGGCCGCGAGGCCTCTGTTTTTTCGTGCACTGGAATGATTGCGCCGGAACGGGTCGGCGCCGCGCCAGCCTTTACAGCTCCGCCGCCCCGATGATGGACAGATCGGACGTGGCCAGGTCCACCATTACCGGTGTCTGGCTGAGCCGGTGCCCGGCCGGGTCGCGCATGAGGCGAACCTGGGGGCGATAAAAGTCGGAGGCGTTGACCGAGACCACCAGGGCCACCGAGCGGTCGCTCAGGCGCACCACGGTGGCTGGCGGGTAGGGCACCACAAAGCTGGTCAGGCGGCGGATGAAGGCTTCGTCCAACTTGGTTCCGGCCTGCTCGTGGAGGATGCGGAGGCCGGCCTCGGGGGCGAGGCGGCTGCGGTAAACCCGGTCACTGGTGACGGCGTCGTAGACGTCGGCCACGGCCACCAGCTTGGCGTATTCGATGATGTCCGGGCCCTTGAGCCCGCGCGGGTAGCCGGTGCCGTCCAGCCGTTCGTGGTGCTGGAAGGCCACGTGCGCCACCATGAGCCCCACGTCGAACTGGGAGCGGAGGGTGTTGAACCCAAGCTCCGTATGCTTTTTGACTTGCTCAAACTCCGGTGCGGTTAGCTCGCCCTGCTTTTGGAGAATCTCCTGCGGGACGAGGCACTTGCCGATGTCGTGCAGCAGGGCGCCGGTCCCCATCTCCAGAAGCTGACCGCGGCTGTAGCCCTGGGTCCGCCCCACCATCAGGGACAGAATGGCGACGTTGACCGAGTGGGCGAAGGTATACCCATCCAAAGACTTCAGGTCCACCATGCCGACGATCAGGTCCTTGGCCGCCATGATCTCGTCCACCAGGTTCTCCACGGCGCGGCGCACCGAGGACAGGTCGGGCAGGCGCTCCTGGGGAAGCTGCGCCATGACTCTGTGGACGACCTGCACGGCCTCCATCCGCGTCTGCTGCTGCACCACGGTGGGGAGGTCGATGTCGTCGGCTACACCGTCGCTGATGAAGACCGCTGTATGGCCGAACTCCTGCAGCTTCTTGATGTAGGAGCCCTGCAGGGTGATGCCGGCGGACAGCAGGACGCGACCGTCCGGGGAATAGACGGTCTTGGCCAGGCGCATTCCGGTTTCGATGTGAGGCAAATCAACAACTCTCATAACAGGAACAGGGATTCGCCGGAATGCGACAAATCCCTCTACAGGTTCATCACGCCGCGCAAAATCGTGACCGCCTGGCCCCCTACGCGCACCCCGGCGATGGCCGCGGCCGGCGTCCAGCGTCCGCCGGAGTCGTCCGGGCGGTCCTGGTCCACTTCCACTTCAATCTGGCTGGGGCGGCCCAGGGTATAGCCCTGCTCCATCATCATCCGCACCGTCCTGGTCCCATCCGGGGGGACGGGAGCCAACCCGTTCAGCACCAGGTAGGCACCCAGCGCGCCGTTGGCGGTGCCCGTGGCGGATTCCTCCGGAATGCCCACTGTGGGGGCAAAGTCCCGTGCCTGAGCTGTTGCCTGCGGCGACTCGGCCTCCAGGGTGAAGGGGTGGACGCTCACCAGGTCGTGGGCGGCCATGAAGTCCTGCAGTTGGGCCAGGTTGGGACGGCAGCGACGCAGGGCGTCCAGCCCGTTGAGGGGCACCAGAAGGTCGGGGACGCCGGTGGAGATGATCTGGGACGGGGCATGGGCCTCGCGGATGTCGGCCGGGCTGAGGCCCAGGACCTCCGCCACCAGGTCGGGATCCACCTCGGTGGCGATGACCCGGGGCAGGTGCTGCGCCATCATCACCCGCTGCACGCGCCCCTCCCGGCAGTGAATGCGCACGGCCAGGACGCCGGCGCGGGTCTGCTGATGCAGGACGGTCTCGCCGTCCGGATCCAGGGTCTTGCCGGTGAGGACGGGCACCAGCCCCTCCTGGGCCAGGAAGAAGAAGGTCCCGATGGTGGCGTGCCCGCACAGGTCAATCTCCTGGGTGGGCGTGAAAAAGCGCACCCGCAGGTCCGCCCCCGGCTGCGTGGGGGCGCAGACGAAGGCGGTCTCCGACAAGGCCATCTCGCGGGCGATGCGCTGCATGAGGTCATCGGTCAGGGCGTCGGCGCGGGGCACCACCCCGGCCGGGTTGCCCCCGAAGGGGACGGACGTGAAGGCATCAACCTGGGCAATATCCAGCAGCACGCGGCGGGCCTCCTTGGCTATGGCCTGGGCAAGCCGGCCGGCCTAGAATCCCTTCAGCCCGCTGGGCAGGAAGGGCGCTGCCAGGAGCACGGCCGAAATGACCAGGGCCACCACAACAGCGAAGGTGAAGAGCAGCGGCAGGACCAGCACCAGGATGGCGCGGCCGGTGCCGAAGCGGTAGTTGGCGCGAAGGGCCATAATCTGCAGCACCAGCACCCACAGTTCGATGGCCAGGGTGATGGGCGTTGACAGCCCGCGCCAGACCAGCGCTGTCAGCAGGGTGAGCGGCGCCAGGAACAGCTCGGGGATGCGGTAGAAGGCGCCCAGGGTGAAGAAGTCGCTGGCCCGGCCATGGCCGCCCAGCCACTCCGACAGGAGGTGCAGCACCGCCGCTCCGATGATCCACGAGGCGATGGTCGCCACCAGGTAGATGGGCGTCAGGAAGCCGGCGATGGAGCGCAGCATGCCGCCCAGGCCGGCGTTGCTGAGACCCTGTTCCAAGGCCGGCAGGCTGGCCAGGCCGCCCACGGCCAGAATCAGGGCGTAGAGCGCCAGAGCGATGCCCAGGGGCGGCCTCGCCGCCAGGTCCTCGAAGGTGGCCCGGGGCGAGAACAGCACGCCGTAGATGTCGTCCAGGAACCGCGCCAGCGCGGAGTCCTTCGGGCTGTCACCCCACAGGTGCGCCCGCGGCGAATCGGGCCGAAGCGAATCGGGCCGCGGTGACTCGGGCCGAAGCGCCTCGGTGGCCTGGGCCGCGCCGCCTTCGCCGGCGGCAGCAGCGCCCTCGTTACCGTTGACGACCTTCTCTTCCTCGCTCATTCTCTGGCCGCTCCCCCTTCCAGCAGGTCTCTCAGCAGCACGGCGTCAAGGCCGGAGGGCGTGTTCCGAAGCCGTGCCACGCCGCCCAGCAGGCTGGGCAGGCCGTCCTTGAGCCCCAGGCCCCGCAGGAATTGCTGCAGGGGCGAGACCGGCTGCATGTCTACGGTGCTGTAGTCGTGCTGGATGCCTGCCAGTTCGGCGGCCTTCTGCACGGCGTCCTCGAAGTTGCCCAGCCCGTCCACCAGCCCTAGTTCCTTGGCCTGGCGGCCGGTGAAAACGCGGCCGTCGGCCAACTGCCGAACCTGGTCCTCGGGCAGGTGACGGCCCTGGGCCACCACCTGGATGAACTGGTTGAAGATGTCGTCCACCATGCCCTGGAGGATGGCCTCCTCGTCCGGGGTCATGGATCGGGTGGGCGAGCCGATGTCCTTGTGGGCGGCGCTCTTGATGGTCACGGAACGGAGCCCCAGCTTCTTGTACAGCTCCTCGTAGTTGAGGAGGTCCATGATGACGCCGATGCTGCCCGTCTCCGTAGCCGCATTGGCCATGATGTAGTCGGACTGGGACGAGATCCAGTAGGCGCCGGAGGCGGCCACATCCGCCATGGAGACGATGACCCTCTTGCCCTCCTGGCGAAGTTTCTGAATCTCGCCGGCCACTTCCTGGCTGGCCGCGGCGGAGCCGCCGGGACTGTTGACTCTCAGGACCACCGCCTTGATGGCAGGGTCGTCTTTGGCGTCGCGCAGCTCGGCCATCAGCTCATCGCTGCCGGCGATGGCGTCGCCGAAGGGGCTGCCGCCGCTGCCCCCGGCGGAGATGACGCCGGTGACATAGACGATGCCGATCTGGTTGCCGCCGCCTGCGGCCCGGGAACCCAGGAAGCCCCTGCCGCCCTCGCCGCCGCGTCCCAGCAGGGCCAGGGAGCCGACGGCCGAACCGATCACCAGCACGAGGACCAGCGCCACAATCCAGACCCGGTTGTTCACAGGCTTGACCTCCAGGTTATGGAGAGATCAGACACGCCGGCGGTTACGGCGAAACTCCACGGCCGCGCGGATGAAGTCGCGGAAGAGAGGATGCGGCCGGTTGGGGCGGGACTTGAACTCGGGATGGAACTGAACCCCCACGAACCAGGGGTGTCCCTCCAGTTCCATGATCTCCACCAGGTTGCCCTCGGCCCAGATGCCGCTGGCCTTGAAGCCTTGTGCCGCCAGGACGTCCAGGTACTTGTTGTTGACCTCGAACCGGTGGCGGTGCCGCTCCCAGACCAACTCCTGGCCGTAGGCGCCGCGGGCGATGGAGCCCTCCGCCAGGGTGCAGGGGTACTTGCCGAGCCGCATGGTGCCGCCCATGTCCACAACCTTCTTCTGGTCCTCCATCATGTCGATGACCGGCTCCGGGCAGTCCGGCACGAACTCCGTGGAGTTGGCGGACCAGAGCCGTCCCAGGCTGCGCGCTGTCTCGATGACCGCGCACTGCAGCCCCAGGCAGATGCCGAAGAAGGGCACCCGGTGCTGCCGCGCATAGCTGATGGCCGCAATCTTGCCCTCAATGCCGCGGTAGCCGAAGCCGCCTGGCACCAGCACCGCGTCCGCATCCCGCAGGAACTCGCCGGCGGGGGCGCCGTTCTCCAGCTTGCTGCTGTCCACCCACTGGATCTCCACGGCGACGCCGTTGGCCATGCCCGCGTGGCGCAGGGCCTCGACCACGCTCATGTAGGCGTCTTCCAGCGCCACATACTTCCCCACCAGGGCCACGATCACCTTGCCCGAGGGGTTCTTCACCTTCTCCAGAATCTCGCGCCACTCGGCGAGGTCCGGCTCCGGGGCATCCAGCTTCAGGCGCTGTACCACCTGCTCCGCCAGCCCCTCGCCCTCCAGCAGCAGGGGAACCTCATAAATAGAACCGGCATCCACGTTCTGGATGACGGCCTGTACATCCGTATCGCAAAAGAGGGCGATCTTCTCCCGCATCTCCACGGAAAGGGGACGCTCCGACCGACAGACGATGATGTCCGGATGGATGCCGATGCTGCGCAGCTCGCGGACGCTGTGCTGGGTGGGCTTGGTCTTCTGCTCGCCCGCCGCTTCAATGTAGGGCACCAGGGTGACGTGAATGTACAGCACGTCCTCGCGCCGCGGCATGTCATGGCGCAGCTGACGGATGGCCTCCAGGAAGGGCAGGCTCTCGATATCGCCCACCGTGCCGCCCACCTCGACGATGACGATATCGACGGCGGACTCCTCCGCCACCTTGCGGATGTTGGCCTTGATCTCGTTGGTGATGTGCGGAATGACCTGCACGGTGCCGCCCAGGTAGTCGCCCTTGCGCTCCTTGGCGATGACGTCCGAGTAGATGCGCCCCGTGGTCAGGTTGTTGGTCTGGCTGAGCGAAACGTCCATGAAGCGCTCGTAGTGCCCCAGGTCGAGGTCGGTTTCGGCGCCGTCGTCGGTGACGAAAACTTCGCCGTGCTGGAGCGGGTTCATCGTACCCGGGTCCACATTAATGTAGGGGTCGAACTTGACGGCCGTTACCTTGAATCCGCGCGTCTTCAAGAGTCGCCCGAGACTGGCGGCCGTAATGCCCTTTCCCAGTCCTGAAACCACGCCGCCCGTCACAAAAATAAACTTGGCCATCAGACTTCGTAACCCCCTGCGTAGTAGTTGGTCAACTGGATGCAAGGCCTTATGAATGACGGCGGCGGCCGGTCCACTTGCAAGGCTCGTCGACTGTGGCCGCTGCCCTGTACAAACACAAAGACCGGGGGCCGTCGATAGGGCGGCCCCCGCACTTCATTGTAGCCTGAGATTTTGGAGAGAGTCAAGAAGACCGGGCAACCTTGCCCCGGCTATTCCCACTCGTCTCCGTCCAGGTCGTGAGCGGGGTCCGGCTCTTGGGCTAGGCTGTCTTCTTCCTCGTCCCTGTAGTCCTCGCGTTCTTCCTCATCGTGTTCGTGCAGGTCGTCCTCGGCCTCGTCAAAGTCCAGGAGGAGTCGAGGGGACCTGGGGACGCTGGCGCCGGCCTTGCCGGACCGGGGCTTGGCCGGTCGGGGCGACGGCTTGGGCGCCCAGTCCCTGAGCCCCCATTCGCCATGGCCCTTGTGGAAGAAGCGGGAATCCAGATTGATCTCGGTGTGAATCTGGGCGATGACACGCCCCTGGTTTTCGACGGCAATCGACTTGGCCTGGAGGATAGAGTCGATCAATTCCTTATAGTACATGGCTTTGCCCCTGGTTTTCAGGATGCTGTAGGCCATGTCGGTGACCGACATCTCGCGGCTCGGTGCCGTAGGTGTCTGGGAACCGCGGCTCATGCTGGGCACACGCCTCCTTTTTGGACGGTAAACCATTCTATTCCCGCTCTGGTTTTCCTGCCGCACCGCAGTTGTTCCGCAAGCGAATTTTTTCTGCCCTTCAATAGCCTGCCGTCGTCGGATTCTGGCGCTCTTTGACCCATCATGGAGAATCGTGGGATGAGGTTGCGAGAGCCAGCAAACTGGATGATTTCTATGAAGTTGTCGGCTGGTCGTCCCCCTCCACGGACGAAGACGAATCATGGGTCTGTTCGGAGGCTGGTGCCGGATGATGACATAACTTCTTGTATGGTAAAGTTGTCACGTGAAGCTGCCGGTCCGCATTGCCGGAGTGGCGGCCATTCTTGAACGAAAGGCGGGTTTTCATGCCTGATTACAAGAAGACCGTCAGTGCCTTCCTTGCAGCACTGTTCGCAGTCACCGCCGTATCCAGTGCGGCCATGGCGGCTCCCGCGGCTCCGGCCGCGCCTGCCCCCGTCGCCGGCACCGCCTCCCCTGTCCTCGATCCGTCGGACAAGCTTCCCACGCTTACGGACATTGCCTCCTTCGTTTATGACATCCAGCTCGAAGAGAACATGCTGGAAGCCGATGCTGCCGAATTCGGCCAGGACAGCCTCCCGGTCGACCCCGAGCAGGCAGCGGCCGACGCGGCCGAAGCGGGCGACAATACCACCCAGGCCACGCCGGAACTCATGTACTCCAGCACCCGGGCACAGCGCGTCATCGCGCACGCCCGCACCCACATGGGCGACCCGTACCGCTTCGGCGCCAACGGTCCCAGCGTGTGGGACTGCTCCTCCTTTGTGCGCCACGTCTACGGCCAGGTGGGCATCTACCTGCCCCGCACCTCTCTCTACCAGTCTCGCCGTGGCACCGCAGTGTCCAAGGCGAACCTCCGCCCGGGCGACATCGTCTTCTTCAAGGACACCTGGAGGGCCGGCGTCTCCCACGTGGGCATCTACATCGGCAACCACAAGATGATTCACGCCTGGCCCGGTGCCGGCGTGACGATCGGCGACATGACCCGCCCCTACTTCGTCAGCCATTACTGGGGCGCCAGGCGCGTCCTGTAATCAATCCCCCACAAGAAGGCCCGCACTCGTTTGGAGTGCGGGCCTTTTCATCTTATGACCGCTGTCGCCAACGCTATGACCGAGGGTCCGAGCCGATGACCGCACGTCTCGCAGAACGGTTGCTCGCCTCCAGGAATTGGCGCAGCACCTGTAAGCCATCAAGGACTTTCCGGCATTGTCCCATGGGGATGTGCGACAGCTCCTTCGTCAGAGTCGCCTCCGGCCAGGCGACTCCGTGTTCGGCCAGGGCGCCGTGACCCTCCTTGGTCACTGAAACCCGAGTCGATCGGCGGTCGTCAGGATTCGGCAGCCGCACTGCCAACCGGAGAACTTCAAGCCCGTTCACAATGCTCGTCACCGTGCTGCGGGGAAGCCCCAACAGACGGCCCAGGTCGGCGATGCTAAGCGCCCGGTCGTCGGACAGGGCCTCCAGGACAGATAGCTGGGACCCCGTGAGGCCGCCTTTCTGGGCGTGGGCGTGGGCGTGAGCGTATTCTCGCATCAGCCGATTGACTCGCTTTAGCTCAAACAGGACAGCCTCGGCATCCCTCAATCGGGGAGGCTTCAACTTCTTGGGCTTAGGGCGTGCCGGCGCTGGCTGCATCCATTCCACCGATTCTCCCTATCTCCTTTCATTCCGGCTGCAATAGTCGGGGGCCGAGCCGGGGTGGCAACCTCACATCCCCTCGACCCCTTAGCCCCACAGCCCCTCGGCAATAC
>Ga0209314_10000510_pt1 | contig 17321 bp, 13 predicted proteins | sample I19B2metaG_FD_184146 | JGI IMG/M metagenome (GOLD analysis project Ga0209314, IMG submission 184146) | Lake sediment bacterial and archeal communities from Gulf of Boni, Indonesia to study Microbial Dark Matter (Phase II) - ​I19B2 metaG... | ecosystem: Environmental > Aquatic > Freshwater >...
TCCTAAAACCATGGCTCAACAGCATGGCCCCGTGGTGTAGCGGACAAACATGCCACCCTGTCACGGTGGAGATCAGGGGTTCAAATCCCCTCGGGGTCGGATGTGCAATACGCCCTGTAACAATGCCTCGTACTGAAGGTCAAAGAAGGGCTTGAATTCGGGTCTTGGGGTAATTGCCAAGACCCGCTTATCTTTAATCCAGACAATGTCAAACAGCTGGTTGGTTAGACGGTTGCGCTGTTGCTGGTCCGCCTGTTTCCAGGCCAGCGAGGCTAGCCTTTAGGAACAAGGCTAGCCTCGCCTTTCATCGCACCAAAAGGCAGAAGACCACAGTAAAGTCCTTTACGAGTTCCGACCGATACCTATCAAGGCTCGAGAACATCCGATGTCGTTCTTTAAGCACCAGGCCCAGATTTGCTATTGTTGCGGAGGTAGATATGGTCCCCGCCATCCTTACCCCGTTCTTTGGGTCTTTGAGATAATCGACAGGCTCCCACTTGCTTGAGCATAGGGAATTACTACTCTTTTTTCAAGGTTAGTCTGCATGTCGATTTCTCCAATGGTTCGCTTTTACAAACCGATTAACTGGGGAGATGCAAACCTTATCTTATACAATAATTAAACAGAAAGCCACATTGTGACTGACTCCATACAGATTAACCAAACCCCAACTCGTACGATAAGAGCTTTCATAAGGTCAAGAAGTAACATTGTTAATCATCCGAAGATTGACTATACTGAGGTTAAAAAAACAAGTAAGAGTAAAAGACACCAATTGCAATGAACGGCGCACAATTGCTCGTTAAGACAGCCAAAAAAGCTGGCATCGAATTATGCTTCGCTAATGTTGGGACTACCGAATTGCCGATTGTTCTTGCGCTTGATTCTGAATCCGGTATGAGAGCTATTCTCGGGTTATTTGAAGGTGTGTGCACAGGTGCCGCTGACGGTTACGGTAGAATGCGTGGCAAGCCAGCTATGACGCTGCTCCATTTGGGACCCGGCTTAGCAAACGGCATAGCCAACCTTCACAATGCAAGGAGGGCGAAAACTCCATTGGTTAATTTGATAGGTGAACATGCCACGTGGCATCGGGCTGCAGACCCACCTCTCGCTGCGGATATAGAAGCCCTAGCAGGCACTGTGTCTGGATGGCAAAAAACTAACCAATCGCCAGCAGCACTGTCTTGCGACATGGCAGAGGCAATCACTGCCTCCATGTATGGGCAGATAGCGACTCTAATCGTTCCCAACAATTATCAGTGGGAAGAGTGCACCGTTAGTGAGATTGCTACTCCACAGTTTTCGTTTGCTCCTATCGATCGGCGTTCCATTGAAGAAGCTGCTAGAATCATGCAAAGCAGTAAGAAGGCTGGACTCATTATCGGAGGTAGAGCTTTGCGTAAGCGGGGTTTGCACGCTGGTGCGCACATTAAGGCAATGACTCAGTGTGACGTTCTTACCACTACATTTCCTAGCTATATAGAACGTGGCACAGGTTTGCTTGACGTGAAACAGATCCCCTACTTCCCCGAGCCGGCAATAGATATGCTATCCCGTTACGAAACTGTTGTGTTGGCTGGGGCAAAGGAGCCGGTTACCTTTTTCGGCTACTCAGGCATCCCAAGTCGCTTACTCACAGATAAGGCACAGAGAGTTGAGATAGCAACAGATAGGCAAGACGTAGTGGAGGCTCTGGAATACCTAGCAGGCACAGTTGGTGCTACCCTTGACTCGACTATTCCAAGTAACATTCTCACTGAACCCGCTCGTCCTGACATGCCGCAAGGAGACCTCACCGCGGAAAAGGTGTGCTTGACCCTTGCGGCAATCCAACCTGAAAATGCAATCATAGTCGATGAGGGGTTAACTACGTCGCTGACATACTACCCACTTACGGCGGGTTTACCGCCGCATGCTTTTCTTACTGTTGCCGGAGGCTCAATCGGCTACGGCATGCCCTGTGCCATCGGCGCGGCTCTTGCATGTCCGGAACAGCCAGTGATTAACCTACAAGCGGACGGCAGTGCAATGTACACCATACAGGCACTGTGGACGCAGGCCCGGGAAGCATTAGACATCACTACATTGATCTGTTCGAACCGAAGTTACCAAATCCTCAAAGTAGAACTTGCCCACGCAGGCATTACTTCAATTGGATCGAATACGTTATCGCTGATAGAGCTTGACCGGCCTCCTATAGACTGGGTGAAAATCGCTGAAGGGATGGGCGTGCCAGCAGTTGCGGTAAGAACTGCTGAAGAACTAGCAAAAGAGCTACGCAAAGCCCTCGCTGACCCGGGACCACACCTTATAGAATTGGCACTGGCCCAGTCTAGTAACTAGTCAATTCCCCCCAACTGATTAGCAGAATCTCCCGACGATGCGAGTTGACCGACTGTATTAAAAGAGTTAAAGTTTTGTCAAATCCTTACAAATGGAGGCAAAAGGATGAGAAGACTCGAGCATCTTTCTAAACCAATTAAGATTGGTGCGATGCAAGTCAAGAATCGCATCGTTATGGCACCTATGGCAACCAACCTGGCATCTCCGGAAGGCGAGGTAAGCAAGGCTCAAATAGCTTTTCATACTGCCCGGGCGCAGGGTGGGGTGGGCCTGATCATTGTTGAGGATACCACAATCAGCGAATCAGCCAAGTATATCTGGCATACCTTGGGGTTATTTGATGACCGGGTAATCCCAAGCTGGGAAGAGCTGACTACGGCGGTGCATGCCTATGGAGCCAAGATCGCACCTCAATTGATGCATCCATCTTTTAACGCTCGCTCGTCTCTATCGGGAGCTCAGCCCGTAGCCGCATCTCCCATCGCATCTCGTGTATACAAGGAAATCCCTCGTGAACTGACGATAGAAGACATCGCGAAAATAGTTGAACAATTTGGTGAGGCTGCCCGTCGGGCGAAGCAAGCTGGTTGCGACGCTGTGCAGCTACATTGCGCTCATAATCACCACCTCCTGGGGAGCTTCCTTTCACCGCTCTATAACAAGCGAACCGATACCTACGGGGCATCTATCGAAGGACGTCTAAGAATTACCTTGGAGACAATCCAAAACATACGATCGAAGACAGGGCGAGGCTTTCCAATCCTAGTGCGTATCTCCGGCTCGGAGTTTGAGCCAGGAGGTCTGTCTATCGAACAGACTCAGTTTGTGGCTAAGCTTCTAGAAGAAGTCGGTGTAGACGCAATACACGTTTCAGGCGGAACCACCGATAAAATTTGGCTTGTCACGTCTCTTTGGGGTGGTCCCCAGGCTTACAACTCAGCCTTAGCTGAGGCGATAAAAAAGGTCGTCAACATACCAGTCATTTCGGTGGGGGGCATTAACTCACCATGGCTTGCGGAAAGCATTCTAGCCACAGGCAAAGCTGACATCGTGGCCATGGCAAGGGCTCTGATAGCTGACCCTGGGTTTCCTAATAAAGCCTTGGCAGGTAACTGGGAAGATATCAGACCATGCTTGCATGACCTATCCTGTTTGACGGATATTTTGGCGGACAAAAAGATATCTTGCTTGGTTAACCCGGCTGTAGGCACGGAAGAAGAGGTAGAGCTCGCCCCAAGCCCAACCCCCAAGAGAATTCTAGTCGTTGGTGGTGGCCCAGGTGGCATGGAGGCTGCACAGGTAGCCGCCTCTCGAGGTCATCAGGTAACCCTTATGGAAAAGGCGTCTAAGTTAGGTGGGCAGTACCTAATGGCGGCATTTCCACCGACGAAACAGGAGATCACCTTGGGAGTTAAATACCTCGCCAATCAGCTAGAGAAAACAGGTGTCAAGATAGAGCTGAACCATGACGTAACTCCGGAGATGGTAAAGGAATTCAAGCCGGACGCAGTAATAATTGCCACCGGTGGGCTACCATGTATCCCATCGGATTTGCCAGGAACTAACAGAGAAAATGTAGTTACAGCTTGGGAGGTGCTATCGGGGCAGGTATTGGTAAGTGGCGAGGTATTGGTCATCGGGGGAGGCCAGATCGGCTGCGAGACCGCCGATTTCATCGCTCATCCTGTAAATGACATGGCGCCGGGGCAAAACAGGGTTACAATCATTGAGATGCTGGACAATGTGTGCCTGGACGAACTGGGCCCCCAGAGAAGCCTCTTGATCCAGCGTCTACTGGAAAAGGGGGTCATAATCATCACTGGCGCCGAATGCATGGAGGTACTGGAGGACGGTGTGAAATATCGTAAGGATGGTGAAGAGGGAATCCTTCGAGGCTTCAACTCTGTGGTACTAGCCATGGGAACCATCCCCAATGACCAGTTAAGTGAAAAGCTGGAAGGCCATTCCTTTTCGGTCCATGTTATTGGGGATGCCAAGGAACCACGAAAGTCCAAGGATGCGATAGCTGAAGGCTGGGAGATAGGCCATAGCATTTAAGAAGCTGGTGGCTAGGTCGCCACCAGCTTCTTCAGCCCGGTGGCCAATCTGGCGGGGAAAACCAGGAAATAGAACAACTCTAACCTAAGCAGGTCACTATTTGGCATTCCTCTTAAGTATTGAGCCATCAACAAATACGGTCAAGATGGTCCAACACAATAAGCCCCAACCAGCCACTACTCACGGTTTTAGCTAGTCATAACATATTCAAAATAATTGAGGTAACAAAACGATGAAAAGTGCAACAGGCTCACTTGTTCCCACATGACCTGTTGTCTGCTGTGAAGGTAGCCTAGCCCTCTCCTGCTTCCCACCCTATTAATTCCTTAATAGTCTGGCGTCCACTCGCTGGAGGATAATACCTGAGACTGGCACCGGTTGATGGAGTCGGCTTCTCATTCAGACCCTAAGCTCCGCGAAAGGGTCAAGCCAGGAGGCATGCTACGTAGGGTAAGGGCTAAAGGGAGACAATCGTGCCGAGTTTGAAGGCAAATTTGGCAGCAAATACCAGCTTCGCAAGCCAAGTTTTATCTTGTCACCGCGCTGCCTTTTAGACCAAACATCACCCACCGATTGAAATACATGAAGGGGATGCTGATGAGACCGACAAGATATTTGGTCACGATCTGCCCTTGTATCAGCGGCAGTAGTGGCAGCTCTCCATAAAAGGCAATGGTAATGAAAATAAAGGTATCGACTGTGAGCGCCGGGATAGAACTGAACGTATTTCTCATCCAGAGATACCTGCCCCTAGTCCTTCTTTTGAAGAAGTCAAAGAGCAAGGCATCCAGGTTCTCGCTGGCGAAAAACGCAACAAGCGAAGCCGCTGTTATTCTAGGCACTAGACCCATAATGGACTCCCAAGCCTCCTGCCTGGGCCAGGTCGGTGCTGGCTTGGTCACCGTAGCCAGCCAGATAAAGAAGACCATGGCCACTTGGCATATAAAGGCGATAAACACCATACGGTGTGTTTCCCTTCTCCCGAATTTCTCATTGATAATATCGGTGAGGAGATAAGTAACCGAATAAATCAAGACCGCCGCCGGCGCTGTGACCGTGAGCGGACCAAGGTGATACTCTCCAATCTTGGTAGCAATTATCTGGCTCAGGAGCACGAATGTTACATATAGGGCAATTAAAGCATCCGGCCTGTGGTACCTGCGGATGTAGAACGCCCCGAGTAGGGAGAAAGTCGTAATACCCAGTATCCACAGAACAGGGTGGAGCATTTCTTTTCCTTTTCTCTTAGCTAAACTAGCTCCGTCTAAACACCCACCATTTCTATGATTATAGCCTAAAATCTGGCTTCTAGTAAGTGATGACCTCCTACTGCCCGGCTTCCCATTTGAAGCCAGAAGAGGTAAAATCAAGAGGAATCTACAGGAACAAAGATTGAGGTGCTACATGAGCGTGGACAAATACCGGGAGCGAAGATTTGATATTCGGACGGACGAAGCTATCGACACCGCGGTGCTTGAGGCGATACCATTTGCGTACCCTGCCTCAGCAACTGAGGTCGCATATGAGACTGAGGAGTTTACCTCGGTATGCCCCTGGAGCGGTTTACCTGATTTTGCGCGTCTTGTGATTCGCTATACCCCCGATCAGTGGCTAGTGGAACTTAAATCCCTGAAGTATTACCTCACCTCGTACCGAAATGTTGGCATACTCCAAGAGCATGCCGTAAATCGTATTCTCCGCGACCTTGTGAGCCTCATAAAGCCGCGCTCCATGGTGGTGGAAGCCGAATACAAAGAGCGAGGCGGTATCAAAAGCCGGGTGGTAGCCAATTACAGAAAGTAATCGAAGTATAATGGCTAAAATTGAAAGGCGTCTATTCTTGATGTGAGGCGTGCGGTGGTACAACATTCCAGAATGTTGTTTCTGGTGCTTTATCTTCTACTTCTAGCTGATTGGATGGCAAAACCTTAATAAACACGAAAGAAGAGGCGGGTATTCACCAACCTCTTCTTTCATTTGCCTTCCAATTGTCCCTGTTTGAAACAAATTTTTGCTCTAGGGAGCCGGCTACTCTACAGGTGATTACTCGACTGGCACTATCACAGAGAAGCAAGTTGCCCAATTTTTGCCTTTTCCGATGAGTTCGTCGCCCTGCGCCCAGGCTGTCTCATCGGCATAAATTGGCTCTCCGGTCTCTGGGTCCACACCAATCTGCATGATAAGTCCGGCGTGGGCAGCAATGTATACGATGCCATCGCCGTTAACATCAGCAGCAACAAGGTCGACAATGTAGGTGTCAGAAGCTACGCCGCCAAGCTCTTCGTGCTTATAAGAGAACTTGCCCGGCGCGCTTTTTGCCGGTGCTTTGTCGCCCACATACAGGTGGGTTTCCTCCAGCCGCCAATCAGTGCTAGCCTCGTCAATCTGGAAGGTGATGGCGCCATCGGCACCTACGGTAAGGTCACCGACATCCAACGCTGTATCCCGGCCATCGGCTATCAAATCCGTTGTGAAAGGTAAACTAGCCTGAGCCAGGACAGGCGTTACCAAGACCACCATTAAAATGGGTACCACCAGTAAAGCTAGGATTCTTTTCATTATTATCTCCTTCTATAAAATTGTAGTTGATAAACCCAGAAATGGAAATCAATATATTGCTCTTTTTCCTCCTTTCCCTGGCTGGAGGTGTAGGGTATTGAAAAATCCCCCTTTTTGTTTCATAATGAAACACGAAGGCAGCGGAAAACTGGCCAGCCAGTCAGTTTATTTCTAAAGCCTTCACCGGGCGACCTCTCACCAGGTCGCCCCTCTTTTATTTAACTATTATCAGGCAATGCTGTAAATCCCCAAAAGGTCATAGTCAGGTGTGCGCAAAAGTATCAGAGTGAAGTGTAGCACACCTAATCACACGAAATAGCGTTTTGTGCCCTCTACCATGCCCCAGTGTATAAAAAGGAGTATAATCTGAGTTGACGCTCCACTGACCTTGATTGAAATTCTCCCGGCGGTGGTTTGTATACTGACGGCTGGGACAAGCCCAGCTAGAATGTTTCTTGATTAAGCGACTAACTACAAAAACACCTTATCTCTATGGGAGAGTCATGTGCCAGACAAAGATCATAAGGACATCGTGACCGGCGATTATGCTCATAACAGATTCGTCCCCGAACTCGTGCCTGACCTCCGTGAAACCATTGCCAAAGCCGGATATACCATGGTCAAATTAAAAGAGTGATTTTGCTGCCTAAAGCAAGCGGAGGATAAAAAGGGAGCGATGAAATATACGTAATGGACGCCGATGGCTCTAACCAACGCAACCTCACTCGTAACCCTGCCCCGGATTAGATGCCTGCCTGATCACCCTGTTAAAGCTGTCGCCGAGTGTGGTACCCAGAGCACCATCCTTGGCTTCTTGCCCATTTCTTTGGCTAATTCCTCGATTTTCCCGTATTTCATGCAGGATGCCATACAGTGCTTCACGCAAGCCGGCTCAAGCCCCTTCTTGGTGCGAGGTGCACACAAGATACACAGCTCGGTAGGAAATGGTAGGTAGGCGAGATACGTCTTATCATTCGGCAACTTCTGGACAACTTCAATTACTTGCATTCCCACCATCCCCGCTGGCCACTGGTATTCTTGGGCGCAGGCGACTTGACAAGCATAGCAACCGGTGCAGTATTCGTAATCTATCAATAGGCCATTTTCACATTTCCTAGGCATTTTCCGCCTCCTCTTTCCTGTTGACTTTGTAAACTTTACAAAGCAAATGCTTTATAGGGGCACCCAGGCCGTCTTTACCTTGGAAGCCCATGGGAATAAGCTGATTTACATTCGATTCCCACACACCGAACAGCGAAGGCTCTTTCCCAGGCTTTTCGGGAAACCACCAGCCGTGAGTAGCCATCACCATCCATGTAGGCACCACAAGGGTAACTTTTGCCCTAAATTTGCACTTGCCAAGCCAATTCTCAACCCAGACCCACTCCCCGTTGCCGATATCGAGTGACTTCGCCGTATCGGGATGGATTTCAATCACAGGATCAGGCTCAATTTCTCGCAACCACGGGATATTCCTATGCTCCGAATGGAAGTACGCCGGGGACCTTCTCCCCGTGGACAAGATCAGAGGGTATTTCTTATACAGTTCAGGTTGGGTGATAGGTGTAAACGGTGGTTCTTCATAGTGAGCTATGGGCTCTAGTCCCCACTCTTCACGTAGCGATGAGTATAACTCAATCTTGCCAGAGGGGGTTTGAAATCCAGGTTTCCTGTCTGGTCGCAGCAACCCCTTCTCAAACCTGTGATATGGAACACTGGGGTGACCTTCCGGGGGAAAGGCCCAGCCTTTCCCCTGCAGTTCTTTAAAGGTCATGCCAGAAGGCTTGATGATTTCATCAAAAAGTTCCTCAACGTTGTTCCAGCGAAAATTAGGGTCAAATCTTCTGGCCAGCTCTAAGTTGATTTCTACATCAGGCTTGCACTCGCCAACTGAGATAGCCTTGTTGATGCTCTGAAGAGGCACCCACCAACTCCTGACACTATCTTTTTCGAGAAAACTAGCCGCCGGTAGAACTACATCGGCCAACTGGGTTGTGGGAGTCATGAAAAGGTCAACCGCAGCCACAAAGTCAAGCTTCTTAAGAGCCTTAACCCATTTCTTCGGGTCAAGACCTATGCCAGCCACAGGATTACAAGCCTGTATCCACATACCTTTGATGGGGTAGGGAGCCTCGGTGAAGATTTGTTCCAGAACCAGATCCGTCTGGGCTCGCCAGATGAATTTATTCAAGGGACCATATCGGTCAGCTCCGATCCGCTTCTTGTCAGCTTCTTTAGAGTCTAACTTGATGACCCCCTTGGCCCCAGGCAAAGCATACGCAACTGCATCAAAGGCAAAACGGGAAATCACATTCCCACCGGGCACATCTAGATTCCCGGTGATGCACCATAAGTTAGCGATTGCTTGGGCGGTGGGGGTGACCGCGGGTGTCATATCAATAGGCACACCCCAATGTATGGACGCAGGTTTGCTTTCAGCATAGAAGCGTGCTGCCTCGACAATATCTTTCTGAGGAACCCAGGTGATTTCGGACACTCGCTCCACTGGATATTGGTCTACCTGCTCGCAAAACACAGTCCAAACCGTTTTGACGAGCACTTTGGTTCCGTCTGAAAGGTCGATTTCATACTCTCCTTCCAAGGCTGGTTTCGCGTCCACTGAACGGTACTCTACCCCGCCGGAATCCCACACTACTGGCATCCCTTTTGCGGTGTCCCACACGACAAAGTTACCTGGGCAACCGCCCTCCACTAAGTCGCTCTCTCGAAGCAATTTCCCAGTGTCGCCTCTAATCAGGTGAGTCGAATTTGTCCACTTTTCAACAAATCCTTTATCGTACAAACCCTCATTAATAATCACATTGAGAAAACCCATGGCGAGGGCCCCATCCGTCCCTGGCCGGAGTCTAAGCCATTTCTTGGCTCTTGAGGCAAACCACGACAACCTCGGGTCAATGGCGACAATCTTCGTACCCTTCTTCATAAGATCGATGATCCAGTGCCCGAAGACGTTGTCTGGGCATGAGGCCGGAATATTGTAGCCCCAAATTATTATGCACTCTGGAATTTTGTACTTCGGGTCGTCGTAGCGTTTTGGTAACCATTGAGCCGCATCGAGTACGCAGTAATCTCCCTGGACAGTATCCACTGCGGCGATTCTCGGGCTATAACAGGCAACCCCACTTAGGGCGAACATGACATTGGGGCTGCCGTATGCATAGGCGAGCATGCATATCCAGGGCCCGATGTCCCTGCCGGTCCCCATGGAGAAGACCACACTCTCTGGACCGAATTCTTCTCGGATTTTGCCCAATTTTTCCTCTATGAGGTCAAAAGCCTCATCCCAAGAAATCTCCTGCCACTTGCCCTCTCCACGCTCTCCCACCCTCTTGAGAGGACGGGTTAACCGGTCGGGATGATTAACATATTGTGTCATTGCTAGACACCTGGCGCAGAGACGCCCCTGATTCCAGGGATGATCCGGGTCACCTTCAATCTTAACCAGTTTGCCATCCTCGACGTGTGCCAGCACCCCACAGCCACCATGGCAACCAGGTCCGGCGGACCAAGTAGTTGTACGCACAATCTTACGGTTTTTGCGCTTCATTGCCCTTCAGAAAATGGTCGGGCGTTTAGCTGAGGACCACGCTACGGCTCAACAATTTGCGCGAGGCCTAGCGCAGATCCCGCGCATCATCATTAACAGAGATAAAGTCCAGACCAACGTTGTGATGTTCGAATCACCAGTGAACATTTCTGTACATGAATTCAACCAGAACATGAATACCTCGGGCGTGAAGTTCGCTTATCATGGTGAGCAAACAGTGCGTGCTGTCACCCACCGGATGGTCAGCACAGCTGATATTGACGAAGCACTAAACCGTGTTGAGCTTGTAGTGAGACGGCTGAGCTTAGGAAAAACAGGCTGTAATTAAAGGCTGATTTAGATATTCCTTTCACTTTTGCATTTTCTCACTTCACGCCACTGCAAGAGCTTCCTCTACAACTTTTCCCTATGAAAAGCTAAATTACTTTTATTCTCTATGTGATAGTTCGTAGGCTACATCAACGATCATATCCTCCTGACCACCTACTACCTTACGTCTTCCTAGCTCTAGAAGTATATCTAACGGTTCTACCTTGAATCTCTCCGCCGCTTTTCCTTCTTCTACTCCCCAAGTTAATATGCCTCCTTTTAAGAATGATTAAACACTTGTGAAGAAAAAGGAGGTACAAAATTATTTCGCAACATGCGTTATCACGGTACCTAAACCACAGCCGAATTCCGCTTGTATGACGTCTCCCAGCTTAATCTCTATCGGAGCGATAAGCGAACCCGATAATACTATCTCACCTGCACTGGGATTCACGCCATGCTCAGAAAGCTTGTTAGCCAACCAAGCTACTGACTCCAAGGGATTACCCAAAACAGCTGCACCGGCTGCTGTCTCAACTACTTCACCGTTTTTCCTAACCACCACTCCCACACTTCTTAGGTCTATCCCATAGAGATTAGATAGGGGACTTCCCAAAATCACACGACCAATTGACGCATTGTCCGCGATGGTATCTTGAATCTTTATTTTCCAACCCTTAATCCTGCTGTCTATTACCTCAAAAGCCGGTAGAAATCCCATAGTACATCTTAAAACCTCTGCGGCAGTCACCCCTGGTCCAGTTAGATCATCTTTGAGTATAAAAGCTATTTCGACTTCAATCTTTGGTTGTATCAATTCAGATAAGGGTATTGGATAACCTTCTGCTATAATCATTTTATCTGTTATATGCCCAAAATCTGGTTGATATACCCCTATGGCTTGCTGCATTCTCTTGCTTGTCAACCCAATCTTCTTACCAACGACCTTTTCTCCTCTACCCGTTTTCATTTTTATTATTTCTAATTGTATTTTGTAGGCATCTTCTATTGATAGCTCAGCCCTTTCTGTTATTGGATCAATTGGTTTGCGCTCATCTTCTGCCGCGACAAGTTCCTGCGCAAATTCAACTATTTTCTTTTCATCAATCATACTCACACCTCCTAATTAACCTAGTCTTCAGCTTTGAGGCTAAGAGGTTAGCAAGAGTTTCCTTATCGTAATCCCTTTTCCCCATCACGTTCAAAATTATCTCTAAGCACTTCTTAACCTCATCAGTTGGTCCGGGTAAATTTATAATAAGAGCTTTTCCTACGTTTCCCACCCCTATCCTTACGCCCTCCTTTACATGCCTTCCCCTTTTTTCATATTTCACGGTCCACCGGACAGCAGCTGTTGGATCTAATCTTTTTGTTGCTTCAACAGTTTTATCTTTTTCCTCGGCACCTACACCTCCTGTTGTAATTACTATCCCGTATCCTTGGTAAATCTCATTCTCAATACTATTAGCTATGGCAATTTCATCGTCAGGAAGGGGGTCTCCAATTGAAACTTCGTAGCCTCTTTTTTCGAATTCCTGTTTTATGAGAGGGCTATTGGTATCTTTAATAATCCTGCTTATAACCTCGCCACCCGTTGGGAAAACTTTGACCCTCTTGAGAAAAGCGCTCTCTATTTGCCTGCCTATTAGTGTTGCCTTTGAAGCTATTTCTTCTGTTAACTCGTTATCAAGGGTTATCATCTCCAATATCCCCTGCGAATGTATTGAAGTTTTTTCAGTACCCTCGACCCCTTCTATTCTAAAGAGTCTCTTGAGCAATTCTTTTTCCTTCCCCATAAATTGTTCCATATTTAAGGTGTTCCTTAGGATATCTAAAGTTATATGATCTGAACTGGCATCGACTACTAAGACTTCGTCATCCTTTAAGCCTAAAACTTCTGCAACGGTTTTTCCTACCTCTGTTAAATCAACGTCTTTTAGTTTTATATTCTGAATCCACAATTCAGTTTTCCCTACTAAGTTAACCTCCATATTTATCCCTCTATTGGCATTCTCCTTCTAATCGTCTATAGCTCCCAATACATCAAGTCTCATATCAAGCAAAGGAGCATCTATAACTGTCCTTCCAATATCTAATATATCGATATCTTCATCGACGAGGGTAGGGATGTCGGAAAGTTTTATTCCACCAGCAAAAGCTATTTTTATCAAACTTCTTTTATTTGCATGCCGCAATACATCAGCAGCCATTCGTGCATCTTCAATCCTCCCAGTATCAACCATCATTATATCTGCGCCACTGCTAGTTGCGGCTAAAGCCTCTGTTTCTATCGGAGCAGTTTCTCCCCTAATCTGAATAACTTTCAATCTATCTCCCATTTTCCTTACTGCTTCAAGACTCTCTTTAATACCTCCAAACATTCTGACATAATTCTTATCTAAATATATAAACTTCTCATCTACGATTCTCGTCTTTAATCCCCCAACCTCTACTGCACTTCGTAAGAAACCTCTAATTTCACCAGGCATCTTTTTCCAAGCACCACAAACCACTTTCTTTTTTCTGTTTGATATTTGCTTTACCTTTTCAGCTGCGCTGGCCACCCCAGAATATTTCGAAATAAGTCCTATTAAATTATCCTCACAAATAGTAATCTGCTTCGGCGTGCCAATGAATTTTGTTATAACTGTCCCTGGGCTAATATGTGAACCTTCCTTTAATAAAAACAAAAACTTAACTCCGATTTCCTCTCCCCTTCTTTTTAATAAATCTGTTCCTGCAACCAATCCCTCTCCTTCTGATATTATTGCAGCAATAAATTTCTTATATTTCTTACTTTCGAGAATTGTATCCCTTAAATCTATATTTTGTTGTTCTTCAGTATGCATTGAGAGTTTGATTTTCCAGTCATTCTTGAAATTTTAACTATGATATTTTGCTTAGAAGAAATGGGACTATCTCGATTACAGGGTTAAGCACCTTTGCCGGAATGCTCCTTATTTTATATCCCTCAGGCTTAATCTATTAAATCTTATAAGGCCAGCTGTCCCAAACTTAATTGCAATAAATGTTCTATTCAGCAAGTACCGTATATCTACCATATGGCACAATAGCAACTTTTGCATCAGGACCATGCTTTTCCATAGCTTCTTTGAATGCATCTTGCAGCGAATTTGTGGCATCTATTCCTACAGCTTTGGCATCTTTAATGTTTTCCTCCAGAGTTACCACCTTAACATTTCTGCTAAGCATAACCCTGTAGAGAGGATACCAGATACATCCTGCCCACGTCTCTCTCTCACGGGTAAAGAAAGCCTTAAGTGCTTTCTCATTGTTTTCTTTGCTTGCCGGCATAAAATCTGCCATTAAATCCATCAAAGCAAAACCGGGCCAGGACGCATAACCAGGACACGGGGTAGCCTGAATAATTGTTGCGCCTTCCTTTGAAAGCGGCAGACAGTTTACTATTGCCCAGCTTGTGTGGAAAAATAAATGATTAGTCGGAGACGAAGAACCCGTAATTACAATATCAGCTTTTTCTTCAAGGTCACTGATATCAAATTTATATATTTTGTTGTAAAATTCCACTGCTTTCTTGTGTGAAGTTACGGGTTCACCAGCATTAACATAGATAACGTCCCATTTATTACTAACAATAACATTAATGCCCATATCTATACCTGTCATTTCCAGGATCTGATATTTGTCCTGCTGCATTCTGCAGTCATTATTGCCAGGTTTGCAATCCGGTGCTAATGCCATAACATGATTTATTTCGATTGTTTCGTTTCCTGAAACACCAGGTAAAATCATTCCGGAACCACCATATCCCCATAAGGTTGCCTGGGTAGTACTAATTGTTATAACTGAATCGGCATTGGCAATTTCTTTTAGTATCCATACCGGTGTCCCGGCTGAAGTGATGCCGATATAAAGGTAATTTTCCGGTTTGCTTACATCATTGCAGTATACCGGAACCCCCTTTTCTACCACTTCAGCGCCAACACGTTCTTTAATTTCTGCAGGAGACAACGGAGGTACTTTGCCGTTTGCAATAACTACGGAAACTTCAACTCCTACTTCCTGGGCTTTAGCCACCAGCGGTGGTAATATTTTCTCTGCCGGAGCAGCCCTAAACTGATTTTCGGTAACAAAAACTACCTTCTTACCCTTACCGATAAGTTCAGAAAAGCTTTTACCCTTGACAGGAGTTTCAATAGCCTTTTCTACCTCTTTAGTTAAATCAGCAACAGGCTCCGGCTCTTCCGGAATATATACTTTTAAGAGGTTTTTCCCCGGTATTTCCAGTTCTAGATTCACGCCCTTTTCTTCTGCCGTTTCATATGGGATTTTGACAAACATTGAAAACCTTCCTCATTTAATTATTTTTCTTATCTTCTGGGCCTTAAGAAATTCTTTTCGGTGTAATTGGGAAACAAAGAATTTAACGTTCCCTTTCTATAAGCTTCATGCTAGGATTCATACTAATGCCCTTTGCTTAAGCCACTTTGGCATGAGCTTTTCATCAACCTCTCTATTTACTTCTGGGGCTTTTTCCATTAACAGTTCCGCCAAGGATTCGCTGCAGTTGATTCCACCTGCAGCACCGTCGAATATAATCACCTTGTCCGTCTTGGCCAACTTGTAAGCGTGTTCCATCGCCGTATCCAAATCTGGGACGATCTCCTTTACATGCTGCGTAAACTCGATATTCTGAGAATCCTCATCATAAAGTTTCTTGTGCCACTCCCCGACCACTATAGTCGGAGTGTGTTTAGCCCAGAACACAGACGGATATCCTATCCACGCATAATTCAGCACACACGCCTTTATGGCAGGATTCATCGGTGGTATCTCCGGGATCAATGGTTTCTCGTTCTCGTCATAATATGCCTCAGTGTACCACGTGTAAGATGGCAAAGGTTTGTCTAGGTCAAGCAGGTCTATGTTGGCACTACAGAAGTTTGCGTAGATCACCGCACCGGCGAAGACATACGGTATTGGGCAGCAGAAGTCCAAAACCGCGATTACCTCATCTATCTTACCTAACAGGGTCATAATCTTCCCATAGGTCACCATATTCAGCTTTGTTATCTTCTCATTCAACGCAAATAAGTCATTGTTGGCTGTCACTCCCACAATCCCTGCCGGAGTCACCATAAGAAAACACGCAAATGTCCACTTATCCTGTACAAACTTCGACTGGAATATTGCCCTAGCAATGAAGTTTGCCCCCCGAGGACCCAAATTATGGTGGTAGGTTGACCTAGTCTCTATCCTAGCATATGACATAGCAAATGGCTTTATCGCCCTGTCGACGTGCCGGTGAAAGTGAATCTCCCTCACATCGCTGTTATGTGTATGGATGATCCATCTTGCATCATACGCCTTTTCGAGGCCGTATAGAGTTCCTATTTCAGTTTCTATTGGTATCCCTACGTCAATTGGAGCGATTCCCGCCACCTTGCCATCGTAATAATAGTCCAGTTTGAACCGCTTCATGTATTCCTCTGTCTCCCTGAACCTCAAACCCACGCCCGCTCTAAGCCTGATATCCTTGCACCCTGTCCTCTCCTCCACGACATCCTTTGTAGCCCGCAGCATTGCGGTATAGGGTTCTCCGCCTAATAGCGTCCAGCCATGGTGCGATGCAAGCACATTAACTGAATCACCTGGCTGAATCATGTCCATATTCACCCCTCCCAATGCCTTCCTAGTCACCTCCTCAATCAGCTCCGAATTCTCAGGTGGCCATATCACATCAGGCGTTTCAGGAAATAGGTCTCTTATCTTCACAAACACCATCCCTGGCAGTTGGTAGGCCCTTTTGGTGATGTACTTCGGGTCTACTCCGTAAGCTGATTCCCTGGCCGGAATTGGGCTTAACGGATTCTCAAATTTTATTTTCATTTATTTGCTCCCTTTGGCTTCTGCAATCTTCTCCATAAGTTCTCTGTCTTCGTCGAAATAAAACATCTTGTACTCTGGATTCTTAATTATCTCTTCAGGGAGATCCCAAATAGTTGGAGTAAGTCCATACCACTGAAGCCCTGGAGCCTTGCCCAGTTTGATACCCGCCGCAGTTAACAACCTAAGAATTGGTTGGATACATTCAACTCCGCATCCTGTTCGCACACCGGTTCGTGTAGATATTTCCTCCGGAGTCTTTGCCCCCAATATGATGCTCGCCGCCACCTCTCTAGCTCTAGTGCCCGTGCAGTAACATGTTACCTCTTGTGGATTCATATGTGCCCTTCTACAGAGCTCCTCAATTTGCTCATAGGGTACCTGTGTCCAATTCACCTCTAACACTTTCCGCCTCTCCAATGTAGCCAAATTGATTGCATACTCTGGACACCTCTCCCTGCACCTACCACATCCGGTACAGGTCAACTCGTCCACTTCAGCGCAGATTCCACAAGCCAGGCAGCGACTCGCCTCCTTTACTACAAGCTTCTCAGAAAAGCCAAGCTCTATCTCCTTAAACCCAGAAATTCTCTCTTCTATAGGGATAGTGGGC
>Ga0209314_10000511_pt1 | contig 17292 bp, 20 predicted proteins | sample I19B2metaG_FD_184146 | JGI IMG/M metagenome (GOLD analysis project Ga0209314, IMG submission 184146) | Lake sediment bacterial and archeal communities from Gulf of Boni, Indonesia to study Microbial Dark Matter (Phase II) - ​I19B2 metaG... | ecosystem: Environmental > Aquatic > Freshwater >...
TGACATCTGAGCAGATTCGATCACACAAGGGATTCTGTATCCGGTGGATGTTATGTGATATCAGCTAGTTACCTGTGATTGACGCAAATATTGCTACATTTGCCCTGACAAACCACGCTCTTGATCTGCCGTAGATGTCTACAACATGATACCTTACAAGCTCGGCGATGAATGACAAACAGCCTTATCGTTTGTCATGAAGAGCGAGCAGGACAAGCGAAGCGCGTCAGCATAACTCGGAGGATCGGTCACTATTATATGGATATCAACCACTACTTCAACAGCAAGATGGGGTCAAGGAAGCATTTACAGACTACAGACAACATCACATACGGTCAGCCAGTTGCTGTGGGTTGTGGGGCATTTGAAACGGTACGTATGAGGGTAAGTTAAGGGCTTGGAAGAATAGGGCAGGCTGGTTGACGATTGACATGCCATACTGTGCCGACAGTCGTAATTTAATGCCTGTCCACTTGGATGCATAGGGTAGGGCGTTCAGTGGTACATGAAAGCTAACATCATCCTGAACGCATATAAGGGTTATGTATCGAGTATCAGCATTTTCGTTGCATTGCTAACCTCTATACGTCCATGTTGCAATGGTATATATTCCTCTCTATGAGGGAGCTGCGTCAAAATCTGCGTCAACACATATACAGTATATATGTGCTGGGAATAAAAAAGAGGTTAGCCAAGATAGCTAACCCCTTGATATAAAAGATGGCGGAAGCACATGGGAATCGAACCCACCGGGGAGATTTCCCATCCCCCCCACCGGTTTTGAAGACCGGGCCGCCCACCAGCGACGGACGTGCTTCCATGATTGCCCAAATATCCGACAATCGGCGGCGGATGTCAAAGGTTATCGCGCCGCATAAGGGGCCTAGTGATCATCTCCATAATAGCAGCCATGGCCCGTAACGGGGTGATCGGCCGGGAAGGGGGGCTCCCCTGGCATCTCCCGGAGGACCTGCGCCGTTTCCGGGAGATCACCACCGGCCACACCCTGGTAATGGGGAGGAAGACCTGGGAGGGGATCGGCAGGCCTCTCCCCGATCGGCGTACCATCGTGGTCACCAGGCAGGCCGGATTCGCTCCCTGCGGGGCGGAGGTGGCCCCATCCCTTGAGGAGGCTTTTGCCATGGCACGGGGGGAGAGCGAGCTCTTCATCTGTGGCGGCGGCGAGATCTATCGCCAGGCGATCCATTTGGCAGGGAGAATCTACCTGACGGTCATCGATCTGGATGCCGAGGGGGAGGTCTTCTTCCCCCGGATACCCGATGGACTCTTCGTCGAGAGTAGCAGGGAGAGACTCTGCGGTAGCCCGGGGGGGGTCTTTCTCGTCCTTGAGCGGCTGTTGACAGGAGAGGGCGCCGCTGCTAACGTACCGCCATGCAAAGCGTGATTGACGAGGCATTGATAATCGGCCTGATGGACTACCGGGAGAGCGACCGGATAGTAACCTTCTTCACCAGGGAGCATGGCAGGCTGAGCGGTGTGGCACGCGGAGCCAGGCGTAGCGTGAAGCGTTTCGGCGGTGGGCTGGAGCTCTTCTGCCGCCTGAATCTCTCCTTCACCCCCGGCGATGGGCTGGTGCGGATCAACGATGTGGAGCCGGTCACAATCTACCCGGGCATCCGCACCTCGCTGGAGGGTATTGCCCATGCCGGCTATGCCTGTGAGCTGGTAGCTGCCATGTCCCCGGAGAGGATGGCGAGCCAGAGGCTCTTCCGCCTGCTTGTCGCCTATCTGGAGCGTCTGGACAGCGCTGCCGCTAGCCGCGGGGAGAGGCACTTCTTCGAGATGAATCTTCTCAATATCCTCGGCTACCGTCCGCCACTGGAGAGCTGCTGCAGCTGCGGCGCCCCCCTGGGGGATGAGGGGGGTAGCTGGCGCCGTGGCCTGGATGGGGGGCTCTTCTGCTCCGGCTGCTCCGCAAATGGCAGGCGTCTCGGGGGGGAGACCCTGGCAGCCATGCTCGGCTCCCTGCGTACCGGTCGTTTCGGCCATGTTGTCTACACGCAGGGGGTGCTGGCCGAGGCGGGGGAGTATCTGGAGGAGTTCATCTCCGCCAACCTGCAGCGCCCCCTGAAGTCCCTGGGTTTCCTGCGGCTTTCTCCTTGACAAAAGGGGGCGAAAGGCTTTAATTGACCTTAATTTGCGTCCGGGGGGCGCTCTTCTCCGGCCATGGGGCCGTGTGCTTACCACCTGAAGGAGGATCGCGGTGCGTTTTCTGCCATACTTTTCGCTTGCAACTCTGCTGTTAGGGGGGTGTGCCGGAGGGGATCTCCTGGTGCAGCGCCAGGGGAGCATGGAGGGGCGCCTCAATCAGATGATGCAGTCCCAGAGCAGCATGACGACCCAGCTCGCCGAGATGTCGCTGCAGATAAGGGAGCTGAAGGAGCAGGCCGACCGGCGTGCGGCTGCCGAGAAGTCGGCCGCGACGGAAATCGCCTCCCTGCAGGAGAGGGTCGGTCTCCTCTCCCGGCGAATGGAGCGGTTCGGTGCCGAGACGTCTCCGTCTGCTGCCAGGATCGAGCTGGTCAATAGTGAGCCAGGGGGGGGGAGCAGCGAGGAGCAGGTTCAGGCGGCCTACATGCGGGCCTTCGGTCTCTTCAGCGCCAACAGTTACGACGCGGCTGCCACTGCCTTTGCCGAATTCATCGTTTCCCACCCGGAGAGCGAGCACGCTGCCAATGCGCGTTACTGGCTGGCGGAGTGCCATTTTGCCGCCGGGCGCTACAGGGAGGCCATCGATGCCTATGCCCAGGTGATGCAGAGCCCCCCTTCGGCCGGACGAAGCGCCGATGCCATGCTGAAAACCGGTCTCGCTTGGTACGGACTCAAGGAAGATGAGAAGGGTGGGGCAATGCTCCGTGCCCTGGTGGACAAGTACCCGGCCAGCGAGGCCGCTGCCGCTGCCAGAGCCGAGCTGGGGCGGCGGTAGGCGGATTCCGGGCTCCATCTGCTGATAAGGATGGTTGCTTATGTAATTCCAGGCTCAAGTAGAACCAGAAACTGCGAGGTGCCAATGAAAACAGCAAAGTGTGCAGCGCTCATGGTGACGCTCCTTGCCACCCTTGTTGCGGGTGGTGTGGCTCATGGTGCGGAGAAGGGCGAACCGACCGTCTACATCGTCAAGAAGGGGGATACCCTCTGGGGGCTCTCCGACCGCTTCATGAAGGACCCTTACTACTGGCCCAACCTCTGGGCGCGCAATCCGAAACAGATAGGCAACCCACACTTCATCTTCCCGGGGCAGAGGCTGAAAATCTATCCCGACAGGATAGAGGTCGTGCCGGACAAGGTGGAAGCGCCGCCAGTGATTGCAACTGGTGTGACCGAGCCTCCCCCCCAGCCGGAGGAAGCCAAGGAGCAGGCAGAGGCTCCGGTAGCGGAGCGAACCTTCACCGTCAACGGCGGCGAGGGGTTCATCTCCGGCGGGAGCTTCAAGCCGTCAGGTTTCATCATCGCCGGTCAGCACAGCAGGCAGATCTATGCCGAGGATGACCTGGTCTACACCGACATCGGCCGTAATTTCGGGGGGAAGGTGGGGGACCGCTTCACCATCTTCAAGAACTACGGGGCAGTAAGCCACCCCCTGACCAACCAGGTCCTCGGTTTCAGGGTCGCCGCCCTGGGGACGCTGCAGCTGACCGAGATGGAAAACAAGAGCTCCAAGGCACTGATCACCTCCTCTTTCATGGAGATCGAGCCGGGGGCGGCCCTCATGCCATACAGGAACATGAAGAAGGAGATCTCCCTGAGAGCCGCGGAGCTGGACCTTGGCGGCTACATCGTCGAGACTCGCACCGGCAACAAGGCGATTGCCGCCGGTGATATTGCCTACATAGATCTGGGCGAAAAGCAGGGTGTCAGGACAGGGAACCTCCTCTACGTGGTGCGCAAGGCCCAGACCGAGATAAAGTTCTATTCGGGGATAGATTACGACCTCCCCGTGGATGTGCTTGGCGCCCTGCTGGTGGTGGAGACCGGCGAAAACACCTCCACTGCCCTGGTGGTGAAGAGCATAGACACGATCTACAAGGGGGACAGGATCGAAATGCAGAAGGGGCGCTGAGCATCGCTGCCGCAATGGACGACTACTATTACTGGTTTGCCCTCCGCTCGGTCCCCCTGGTGGGGAACGTTACCTTCCGCCGCCTGGTGGAGAGCTTCGGCTCCCCCCGTAGGGCGCTTGACGCGTCTTTCGACGAGCTGGTGGCGGTTGACGGCGTCGGCCGGGGTGCGGCTGCCTCCATCAGGAGCCATGATTTTCGACCGTCGGCAGACAGGGAGGCCCAGGCCTTTGCCGGGAGCGGCGCTTCCATCCTGACCATCCTGGACAGGGATTACCCCCCCCTGCTCAAGGAGATCCCCGACCCACCTCCATATCTCTTCCTCAAAGGTATACTCCCGGAGCCGACCACGTCCATCGCCGTGGTCGGCTCCAGGCTTGCTTCCGACTATGGCATGACAATCACCGCAAGGTTCGCCAGGGAGCTGGCCGAACAGGGGGTGACCATCGTCTCCGGCCTTGCCCAGGGGGTGGATGCCGCTGCACACCGCGGTGCGCTGCAGGCCTCGGGCCGGACCATCGGTGTTCTCGGCTGCGGCATCGACCAGGTATACCCGGCGGCAAACCGCCAGCTCTTCAGGGAGATGGCCGAGCGCGGGGCGATCGTCAGCGAATTCCCCATGGGTACCGGGCCCGATGCGTCCAACTTCCCCCGCCGCAACAGGATAATCAGCGGCCTCGCCAGGGGGGTGCTGGTGGTGGAGGCGGCGGAGAAGAGCGGCTCACTCATCACCGCCCGCTTCGCCCTGGAACAGGGACGGGAGGTTTTCGCCATACCTGGGAACATCTCCTCCAGGGGGAGCAGGGGGACGAACAGTCTGATCAAGCAGGGGGCCAAGCTGGTGGAGTGCGTGGCAGACATCCTCGGCGAGCTGCCGCCGGAAGGGAGAACCCTCCCCGGCTGGGCCCTGCGGCAGGGGTTCACCCTGGATCCTGAAGGGGAGAAGATTTGTGCCGTCCTGGCCGATGGCCCGCTGCACATCGACGAGCTCACGGTCCGCAGCGAATTGACAGCCCCGGTCGTTTCGGCTATGCTGCTGCGCCTGGAGCTGCAGGGTGCCGTTATCCAGCTTGCCGGGAAGATGTTCTCCCTCGCCTAGTGCGGGAAGAAGCGAGTAGTGAGAAGGTAGTAGCCGAGGAATGTAGACTTATAATTGAAAACCACTTAACGGATATTTATGTCAAGCAAACTAGTCATCGTCGAGTCGCCTGCCAAGGCGAAAACCATCGAGAAATTCCTCGGCCCGGGTTACCGGGTGCTGGCCTCCTTCGGCCATGTCCGGGCCCTCCCCAGCAAACAGGGGTCTGTTGATATCGAGCACGATTTCGAGCCGAAATACGCGGTGCTGCCGGAGAGCAAGAGGCATATAGATGCCATCAAGAGCGCCCTGAAAAGCTCCGACGAGCTCCTCCTGGCAACAGACCCCGACCGGGAAGGTGAGGCCATCTCCTGGCACCTATTGGCGGCACTGGGGATGGGTGGGGAGAAGAGCAAGATCCCTGTCCGCAGGGTTGTATTCCACGAGATCACCAAGGGGGCGATCAGCGATGCGGTGCAGAACCCCCGGGAGATCTCCCGCGACCTGGTGGACGCCCAGCAGGCACGCTCCGTCCTCGATTACCTGGTAGGCTTCAATCTCTCCCCCTTCCTCTGGAAGAAGATTCGCTACGGACTCTCAGCCGGCCGGGTGCAGTCGGTGGCCCTGCGCCTGGTCTGCGAGCGGGAGAAGGAGATCCAGGCGTTCAGGGAGCAGGAGTACTGGAGCGTTGGGGCCAGGCTGGCAACTGGCAAGAAACAGGCATTCACCGCCAACCTTGTGGAGGCACAGGGGAAGAAGCTGGGGAAGTTCGACATCCCCGACCAGGCGGCTGCGGATGCCCTGGTGCAGAGCCTTGCCAAGGCCGACTACGTCGTGGGAAAGGTGACCAAAAGCGAGCGCAAGCGCCAGCCGGCGCCGCCCTTCACCACTTCCACCCTGCAGCAGGAGGCGTCGCGCAAGCTCGGCTTCTCCGCCAAGAAGACCATGTCAACGGCCCAGAAGCTCTACGAGGGGATCGACATCGGCGAGGGGACCGTCGGTCTCATCACCTACATGCGTACGGACAGCGTGGTCCTCTCCACCCAGGCCCTGGAAGAGGCGCGCCAGGTGATCACCGCCCTCTACGGCAAGGAGTTCTCCCTGGCCAAACCCCGCTTCTTCAAGAACAGGTCGAAGAACGCCCAGGAGGCCCACGAGGCGATCCGCCCCACTTACATCTCCAAGACACCGGCGGAGCTTAAGAAGTATCTCTCCTCCGACCTCTTCAAGCTCTACGAGCTGATCTGGAAGCGGACAGTGGCATGCCAGATGGCAGAGGCGCTCCTTGACCAGACCTCGGTGGAGATCTCCGCCGGAAAAGGTTACACCTTCCGGGCCGCCGGCACGGTGATCCGCTTCCCGGGGTTCATGAAGCTGTACATCGAAGGGGTTGATGCGGCGGCAGACAACGAAGCGGCAGTGAAAAAGGACGATGAGAAGGAGCAGAAGCTGCCGCAGCTGGCCGAGGGGGACCCCCTCGGGCTGCAGGAGCTCCTCCCGGAGCAGCACTTTACCCAGCCCCCGCCACGCTACACCGAGGCAACCCTGGTGAAGACCCTGGAGGAGTACGGCATCGGCCGACCCTCCACCTATGCCAGCATCATGAACACCCTGGTGGAGCGCAAATACTGCCGCCTGGACAAGAAGCGCTTCTTCCCCGAGGACGTGGGGATGGTGGTCAGCGACCTCCTCACAACCCACTTCACCCGCTACGTGGACTACAACTTCACCGCCGGCCTGGAGGAGGAGCTTGACCGGGTATCCAGGGGGGAGAAGAAGTGGAAGCCGCTTATGGCCGAGTTCTGGTCCCCCTTCTCCACCCTCCTCAAGCAGAAGGAGGGGGAGGTGAGCAAGGCGGAGCTGACCACCGAGGCCCTGGAGGAGAAGTGCCCCGAGTGCGGCGAACAGCTGGCTGTAAAGCTGGGGAGGCGGGGCAAGTTCATCGCCTGTACCGGCTACAAGGACGGCTGCCGCTACACGCGCCCCCTTGAGCAGGAGGGGCAGGAGGTGGCTGAACCGGTCCTCTCCGAGGAGAAGTGCGACAAGTGCGGCCAGCCGATGCTCATCAAGGATGGGCGCTACGGCAAGTACCTGGCCTGCTCCGGCTATCCGGCCTGCAAGAACAACCAGCCCCTGGTGAAGCCCAAGGGGACCGGGGTGGTCTGCCCGGAGTGCAAAGAGGGGGAGCTGACGGAGAAGAAGTCCCGCTACGGCAAGATGTTCTACTCCTGCAACCGCTACCCCCAGTGCAAGTTCGCCCTCTGGGACCTGCCGGTGGAGCAGCCGTGCCCCAAGTGCGGCTTCCCCCTGCTGGTGAAGAAGGTCTACAAGCGTGCAGGCGAGTTCCTCAAATGCCCCAAGGAGGGGTGCGATTATCAATCCAACAAAGAGTAATCCATTGCCACTGACCATCATCGGCGGCGGGCTGGCCGGCTGCGAGGCCGCCTGGCAGGCCGCTTCCTTAGGTGTCAGCGTCGACCTCTACGAGATGAAGCCGCAGAAGTTCTCCCCGGCCCACCAGCTCCCAGGGCTGGCCGAGCTGGTCTGCTCCAACTCCCTCAGGGGGGACTCCCTGGAGAACGCCGTCGGCCTCCTCAAGGAGGAGCTGCGCCGCCTGGGGTCCCTCTTCATGGAGGGGGCGGAGGCAACCCGCGTCCCCGCAGGGGGCGCTCTGGCCGTTGACCGGGAGAAGTTTTCCACATTCATCACGGATAGGGTCGCCTCCCACCCATTGATAACCCTCCACCGCGGCGAGGTTACCGAGATTCCTGATGCCGGGATAGTGGTGATAGCCTCGGGCCCCTTGACCAGCGATTCCCTGGCAGCAGTCATCGCCTCCCTGGCAGGCGACTACCTCTACTTCTACGACGCCATAGCCCCCATTGTCAGCTCGGACTCCGTCGACATGGGGACGGTATTCGCCGCCTCCCGCTACGGCAAGGGGGACGGGGACGACTACCTGAACTGCCCCCTCTCCGCAGAAGAGTATGAGGCCTTCGTCGATGCCCTCCTGGCAGCGGAAAAGGTGCCTGCCAGGGATTTCGAGAAGGTGGTCCACTTCGAGGGGTGCATGCCGGTGGAGGAGATGGCCGCCCGCGGCCGGGAGACCCTGCGCTTCGGACCCATGAAGCCGGTGGGGCTGGTTGACCCCCGGACCGGCCTGGAGCCCCATGCCGTGGTGCAGCTGCGCAAGGAGAACCTGGAGGGGACCATGTACAACCTGGTCGGCTTCCAGACCAAGCTGACATGGCCGGAGCAGCGGCGGATCTTCCGGATGATACCTGGCCTGGAGAGTGCCGAGTTCGTCCGCCTCGGCTCCATGCACCGCAACACCTTCATCAACGCCCCGGCCCTCCTCGCCCCCACCTTCCAGCTGAAGAGCGATCCGCGCATCTTCTTCGCCGGCCAGATCACCGGGGTAGAGGGGTACGTGGAGTCGGCCGGCAGCGGCTATCTCGCCGGGATAAACGCCGCCCTGGCGGCCAGGGGGGAGGAGCCGATCCTCCCCCCCAGGACAACCGCCCTGGGCGCACTGGTGCACCACGTCACCAACGCCGAAGTGAAGAGTTTTCAACCGATGAACGTCAACTACGGACTCTTCCCCGAGTTGGGGGGGAGGGTGAAGAAGAAGGAGCGCCGGCAGAAACTGGCGGAGCGCGCCCTGGCCGACCTGGAGGCATGGGGCGCAACTTTTGAGGAGAAAATCCATGACCGCTGAAGAGAGCAACAAGGTTTCCCTGGTGGAGAAGGTGCTGCGCAAGGAGGTGCTCATATTCATGGTCGGGCTATTCACCCTCGGCTCCGGCTTCTATACCGGCGAAACCATGCAGTACTTCTGGGGGGTAACCATCCTCATCGGCGCGGTGGCACTGCACCTGGTGCGCAAGAAGGACTGGAAGCAGCACTGGGAGGAGCAGGAGCGGCTGCGCCAGGCATTCGAAGAGCGGCGCAGGGAGAAGGGGGAGGGTAAATGATATCGGCCAAGGTGATCCTGGCTTCGGCCTCCCCCCGCCGGGCGGAGTTGCTGGAGTCGGCCGGCGTACGCTTTGACGTGGTCCCGGGTCATATCGACGAGACCCCCCTGCCTGGGGAGGAGCCGGTCCCCCATGTGCTGCGACTGGCCAGGGAGAAGGCCGACGAGGTCGCTGCTCGTGAGGATGGCCGTCTCTTCATCGGCGCCGATACCATCGTCCTCTGCGATGGGGAGATCATGGGAAAGCCCCGTGACGATGGTGACGCGGCGCGGATGCTGACAAAGCTCTCCGGTCGGGGACACCAGGTAATAACCGGCTTTGCCGTATTCGACCGTGATAGGGGGCGGAGCATCAGCCGGGCCGTCACCACCCAGGTATTTTTCAAGCCCCTCTCAGCGGAGGAGATAGCTGCCTATGTGGCGACCGGCTGCCCGCTGGACAAGGCAGGGGCTTACGCCATCCAGGGGGGGGCTGCCTACATGGTGGAGAGGATAGATGGATCCTACACCAATGTGGTGGGGCTCCCTCTTTGCGAGGTTGTTGCCGCCCTGGTGGAGCTGGCCGGAGAGTGACGATGCTGATAGGGGAGAACCTCGGGGTGATCCGTGGCCAGATCGCCGCCGCCGCACGCCGGGCCGGGCGCGATCCGCGGTCGGTGCGGCTCGTGGCGGTCTCCAAGACCAAGCCGGCCCCCCTGGTGGAGGAGGCGTTTGCCGCAGGCCAGACCCTGTTCGGCGAGAACTACGTGCAGGAGCTGGCTGCCAAGGCTGCCGAGGTGAGGAGCCCGGTGGAGTGGCACTTCATCGGCCATCTGCAGAGCAACAAGGTGAGGCAGATCGCCGGCCTGGTGACCATGATCCACTCCGTTGACCGTCTCTCCCTGGCGGAGGAGATAAGCCGGCAGTCGGATAGGCTGGGGCGGAGCTGCGACGTCCTTGTGCAGGTAAATGTCTCAGGGGAGAGCAGCAAGCGCGGCACCACCTCCCGGGAGGCGATCGAACTGGTGCGTGGGGTGGCACTTCTGCCGGCGCTCCGTGTGGTGGGTTTGATGACCATGCCCCCCTTCTTCGACGACCCGGAGCGGGCTCGCCCCTTTTTCCGGGAGCTTCGCCTCCTGGCAGGGGAGATCGAGTCCCTGGCCATCCCCGGGGTCTCCATGGCCGAGCTCTCCATGGGGATGTCCGGCGATTTCGCCGTCGCCATAGAGGAGGGGGCCACCCTGGTGAGGATCGGCTCGGCCATCTTCGGCGAGAGGTAGGCGTAGGTAAGTAGCCGCTGTTTCTGTTATGATTGGTTCGAAAGGCAGGCGTTGGCAAATCGCCGGCCTAGGGGAGGTCATTCATGATGAACACCTCTGGAGAAGATCAGCTGCAGAAGGGGCTTGCCGCCCTGGAGCACGGTCACACCTACCTGGCTATGACCTGTCTGGAGGAGGCCATGGCGTCGGGGAGGACACCGCTTGTCGTCTCCGCCCTGGCGTACTGTCTGGCCGTCAATCGTGCTGACATGGAGAGGGGGGTCTCCCTCGCCCGGGAAGCTCTGCTTGCCGATGGGGGGAGCGCGGATGTCTCTCTCTATGCCGGGAGAACCCTGATCCTAGCCGGCCTGAAGGACGAGGCGATCAGGGCCCTGCGCGGCGGACTGGCAAACGGCAGGGACGATCGCCTGATTGCAGAGCTGGAGGGTATGGGGAGCAGGCGCCCCCCAATCTTCCCAAATCTCCCCCGCGGCCACTTCCTCAACAGATTAGCAGGCCTAATCCTCAGCCGCCTCGGCCTGCGCTGAGATGCGGATTATCCTGGATTCGGCAGCCAGGCAGCGACTACTTTCGCGTAACGGCCCTATTTCTGTAATTCTAAGTTCATTCCGCTAGGGCAGATGAACTCACCCTTCGGGTTCGGACAGCATCTGTTCTGGTCGCTCAATTTCACTAAGAATTACTACGAAATAGGCCCTAAGCGCTCTCTGCGTCACCGCCTAACTGCCGATTATCTTTCCCCGGGCAGGGATTATCTGCTATAACGGAACCTTAACCATTGGATACGGAGGTTCTGTTGTAAATGCTGAAAAGATTAATCGTCGTCTGTCTCTTCCTCGTTGCCACCCTCTCCACCGCCTCTGCCGCCACTCCCGGCGTTAACGTTCCCATCCTCCTCTATCACCGCTTCGGTCCCACCGTTGCCGACGGCATGACCATGAAGACCTCGGTCTTCGAGGAGCAGCTCAAGTACCTGCGTGACAACGGCTACAAGGTGATCCCCCTGCGGCAGTTGGTAAGCTGGTACCAGAAGAAGGGGCCGGCCCCCGGGCCCAAGTCGGTGGTGATTGTCGAGGATGACGCCCACAAGTCGGTCTACACCGACATGCTCCCCCTGGCGAAGAAATACAATGTGCCGGTGACGGTCTTCATCTACCCCTCGGCCATCTCCAACGCCAAGTACGCCATGACCTGGGACCAGCTGCGGGAGTTGAAGAAGAGCGGCCTGTTCGATTTCCAGTCCCACACCTACTGGCACCCCAACTTCAAGAAGGACAGGAAGAAGATGGCCCCGGCAGAATTCGACAAGTCGGTAACCATGCAGCTGTCTAAATCCAGGGCGAAGATCGAAAAGGAGCTGGGGGTTGCGGTTGACATGCTCGCCTGGCCCTTCGGCATCTACGATGACGAACTGCTTCGCAGGGCATCGGCCGCCGGCTACGTCGGCACATTGACCATCGAGCGCCGTCATGCCAATGGCGGAGAGAGCCTGATGAAGCTCCCCAGGTACCTGCTCATCAACGCCGATCAGGGGAAGGCATTTGCCCAGATCCTGGCGGGTAACGCGCCGAAACGGGATGTGGTGTATTGAAGCAGGTACGAGGGGAAAGGTGCGAGGATTGAGGAGTACTTAAACCGATGGAGTTGAAAGGATTATTCTTGAAACTCTAACCTTGCACATTGGCCAACAGCCAGGTGCGCATCTCATCACAATGGACGAACGTCAGAAAAAACATCCCTGCCCGGACTGCACCTTCTGCCAGTGGTGCGGGGACGACCGCTGCGCCCTCTGTCTGCGCCAGGCGGGGTGCCGGCGGAGGAAACTCTCCGTTGCCGAACAGATCGCCCTCTACGATGCCTTGAACCTGCGGGGAGAAGGTGATGAGCGGAAAAGATGAGACAATCGATCCCCTCGAAGGGCACGACCTGCAGCTGATCCAGCCGCGGCTGGGGTACCGCTTCTCCCTGGATCCCCTGCTCCTCGTCGATTTCGCCCGTCCGGCAGGGGGGAGAGGGGTTGATCTGGGGTGCGGCTGCGGCATCATGGCCCTGCTCATGGCAAGGCTTTCGCCGCAGATCCATGTCACCGGCGTCGAACTGCAGGAGAGCATGGCGGATCTGGCCAGGCGCAATGTTGAGCTTAACGGACTCTCCTCCAGGGTGGAGATCGTGGAGAGCGACATCTTGCACCTGGGCGGGGTTCTGCCGGCCAACGGTTTCGACCTGGTGGTGGCCAACCCCCCCTATCGCCGCAGGGGAGAGGGGAGGGTCAGCCCAAGGGCCGGGCGGGATCTGGCACGACACGAGTCGAGCGCAACCCTGGCTGACTTCCTGGCGGTAGCCAAGCGGCTGGTCAGCCCCGGGGGGAGGATCTGCTTCATCCACCACCCAGATCGGTTGGTGGAGCTCATCTGTCTGGCAACCGCGGCCAAGCTGGCGCCGCGCAGGCTGCGAATGGTGCATGGCGATGCCGCAGCAGGGGCGAGGATGTTCATGGTCGAACTGATGAAGGGGAGTCGTGGCGCTCTGGAGATCCTCCCCCCCCTGCTCGTTTACAATGGGGACGGAGGCTACAGCGCCGAAATGCTGGGGATTTACGCCCGGGAGGGCTACTAGGGAAGGCTTCTTAGATGCCGGGTGAGGAGTGACTCGAGGGCTTGGCGAAGCTCGGGGTCGGCAACCTCTCCCCCCTGCTCCTCCACCCAGCTGCTCTCTTCCGGGGTGAGTTCCCTGGACACTGGCCTGAAGGGTTCCTCCCGATCGGCGCCTTCCCTTATGATACTACCCTGCTTGAGGAAGATCTCCCGCACAAGCTGTTCGCCACAGGCGTCGTTCAAATGTGAGATTATCTCCCCCTTGAGGAGGGAGAGCTGCTGCATCCAGGCCGAACCGGCCACCCTGATCGTCAGGGTACCGTCGCGAAAAGATGCCGGGATGGCCCTGGAGGCTATCTGAGGCCCGACAGCCTCCTCCCAGACCTGCCAGATCCTCCCCTCCCGCAGGCGGCCCTGCAGCGGCATGCCGGCAAAGATGACGTCAAGGAGCTCGGCCAGGTGGGCGGGGCGCTTCATCTTCAGGCGCTTCTTAGTCACGGCAAGCCCGGCGGCGCATTCTGCCGCCGATGATCTGCCCCAGCACCGCTCCGCCGAGGGTGAGAGGGATCAACTTCCAGCTGAAGCCGGACTTGATCCTCAGGTAGATGATCAGCGGGATGGAGATGTGGACGTAGAAGTACCAGGCAAATGAGAATTTCTCATACCCCTGGCGCAGGTAGCCGCACGGTATGTTGACCGCCAGGGCTACCAGAACCAGACCTGTAAGGAGGAGTGCGCCGCTCATGGCAACAATAGTATGCTGCATGGCGAAGCAAGTCAATCTGCTTGTTCTTACGCCATAACAGCTGCTGCCGGCGGTGGAGATCGGAGATGCCCATGGTAAGCGACGGCGATTATGTCGCCATATTCAATTCCGTGCACCGGGTGATGAAGGCGGAGAAGCTTCTCAAGGAGAGGATGATGAAGATCCTCCTCATCCCCGCACCCAGGGCCCTCTCTGCGGACTGCGGCCTGGCCATCCGCTATGCAGCCGCGGACAGGGGGGAGGTGGAGGGGGTGCTGCGGGAAGCGGAACTGTCGCCGGAGGAGATCTATGTCAAGGCCGGGGAGAGCTATCTCCGCGTGGAGATGTAAGGTCAGGACCCGGAGGCCCGGTACTTCTTCACCATCCTGACCGGCTGGTAGGAGAGCTTTGCCGAGCGAAGCCCTGGCTCCCCCAGGTCCTGCTCACGGTTGACGAAGGTGCAGTCGTTGAAGAGAAGGCGGCTGAACTCGCGGTTGACCAACTGGGGAGCCCCTTCGACGAAGGGGTCGGCCTTCTCGAAATGGCAGACGGCACTCTCCCGGTTGAGCCGCTCCCCCAGGGCAAAGGCGGCAACTCTCCCCTTAATGAGCACCACCACCCCGCACAGCCCCAGCTCTTCGGCCAGCTGCACCCCCTCGGCGTTCGCCTCGATCTCCAGGGAAAGTGGTGGGGAGGCTGCTCCCCCCCTTGTCTCCCGCCACTTGCGGAGGAGCTCAAGGGAGCCGGGGATGTGCGCTGCTGAAAAGGGCTCAACGCGGAATTCGTGCCTGCTGGCGAAGTAGCTTATCCGGTTCTTCTTCTTGTGGAAGCGCCTGCCGGGGAGGGTCGCCAACTCCTCCCGCAGGTAGAGGTAGTCCCAGTTATCCCTGTCCTCCATGACGCGTAACCCGGCTGGTAGAACCTGCTCGCCCAGGAATGCCTCGTCTACGCCGTAGAGGGAGTGGCCCAGGGCAAGGAGCATCCTGGCGGCTTCCCAACGCTCTCCGCTGATGGGAGGGAGGAAATAGGCCTCGCCGCCGTACCCCCTGGCGAAGATCACCAGGCTCCCCTCCACCAGGCTGACCGCATAGGCGTGGGCCTTGCGGAAGAGGTAGAGGTTGGCGAAGGTCAGCTCGGAGATCTGCGGCTGCAACTGCCGGAAGATCTCCTGCAGCAGCTCTCGGTCAGCCATCTCCAGGGGGCGCATGGCCGGGTAGTCGGGAATCTGCATGCTCTTCTCCTTGGACCCAAATTATAAACCCATACAAGCCACATTTCCATCGGTCCTTAGTCGCTGGCCGGTGCCCCATGACAGGAGCGGAGATGAAACCATTATTCCTCAACCCACCCACTTTCGAGGATTTCGACGGAGGGGCGGGAGCCCGCTACCAGGCATCGCGGGAGGTTACCTCCTTCTGGTACCCGACTTGGCTCTGCTTCCCGGCCGGGATGATAGAAGGCGCCAGGGTAGTTGATGCGCCGGTGCAGCGCCTTGGGCTGGAGGAGTGTCTGGCCATAGCCGGGGAGTACGACATGGTGGTGCTCTACACATCCACCCCGACCCTGCAGCTGGACATTGCCACCCTCCGGGTGGTGAAGGAGCGGCGGCCCGGGACGATTACGGTGCTGGTCGGTCCCCACGTCTCCGTGCTGCCGGAGGAGACCCTCCTTCAGGGTGGGGGGGGGGTGGACATCGTCTGCCGCGGCGAGTTCGATTTCACCATCAAGGAGCTCTGCGCAGGGGTGGAGTGGGAAAAGGTGGCCGGCATAAGCTTCCGCTTAGCTGGTGAGATGGTGCACACCCCTGACCGGGAGCCGCTCCGTAACCTGGACGTGCTCCCATTCGCCAGTCAGGTATACCAGCGGGACCTGCCGGTCAGCGAGTACGTCATCCCCCATTTCCTTCACCCCTACGTATCCATCTACTCCAGTCGTGGCTGCCCGTCACGCTGCATCTACTGCCTCTGGCCCCAGACCTTCTCCGGCCGGTCAATGCGCTGCCGCTCCCCAGAAAACGTGGCCGAGGAGGTGCGCTGGATCATGGCCAACATCCCGGGGGTGAGGGAGATATCCTTCGATGACGATACTTTCACCGCTGACATTCGCCACGCCCGTGAGGTTGCCCTCCTCCTCAGGCCCCTGGGGATCTCCTGGACCATCAATGCCCGGGCCAACTGCGATTACGAGACCCTTAAGATCATGGCCGAGGCCGGACTGCGCCACGTGGTGGTGGGCTACGAGTCTGGCAACGACGCCATCCTGAAGAACATAAGGAAGGGGATCACCTCCGAGCAGGCTGCCCGCTTCACCAGGGAGTGCAAGAAACTTGGCCTCTCCATCCACGGCGCCTTCATCATGGGGCTCCCCGGGGAGAGCCGGGAGACAATCCGCCAGACCATCGAGTTCGCCAAGCGGCTCGACCTGAACTCCATCCAGGCCTCCATCGCCTCCCCCTACCCGGGGACCGAGTTCTACGATCTCTGTCTGGATAGGGGGTGGATAGCGGAGGGCTCCCTCCTGGACGCCAGTGGCCATCAGAAGTGCGTCATCAGCTACCCGGAGCTCTCGGCGGCGGAGATCTATGCCTCGGTGGAGGAGTTCTACGACAAGTTCTACTTTAGGCCCAAGTACATCCTGCGCAGCATCGGCAGGATGCTCGTCGATGGCCAGGAGAGGAAAAAGCTTCTCAAGGAGGGGCGCCAGTATCTGGCCTACATGAAGAAGCGTCGCTGGTCGGGAGCATGAAAAAAGCCGCCCAGTTGCCGGGGCGGCTTTCCATCTTTCAGATTTGTGCGGTATTACTTGCCTGCGGGTGCGGCGGGGGTTGCAGGAGTTGCGCCCGGCTTGGCCTCTTCCTTTTTCTCGGCCTTCTTAGCTTTCTTGGCCTTCTTCACCTTCTTGGCCTTGATCGGCGGGTGGCCTGCGGGCATGGCAGCCGGCTCGGCAGCGATGGCTGCTCCGGCAAAGGCGATGGCTACGAGGAGGGAGGCGGTCATGGCGACTGCTTTTTTCATGGTTAGGCTCCTTGAAAGAAGTATTGGTGCTGCTCTTGTCTTTCTAATAGCATGGAGCGTGCCACCTTTGACGCTCCTGCATCTGCCCGAAATCCCGGGGTTGCTGTCGTGGCTCATGGAAGATTGCATGGCTCCATGCCCGATACGCGCCACCTGTTGCTGCAAATAAGGTTAATTAGAGATGCCCCTTGCGGGAAAATCGCCGCAAGAGAGATTTACCCTTGTCTTCACCGGCGCCACCGGGGATAATCCAGAATCGGCAGCGGGAATCAAGGTCAATCCTCGCCCCATGCCAAGCTAAGCAGGCGGAGTTCAGATGAAGCAGCTCATCGTCAATGCCGATGATTTCGGCCTGTCTGTTCCGACAAACAAGGGGATCATAAAGGCACACAGAGAGGGGATCGTTACTTCTGCTTCATTCATGGTAACAACTTCCGCATTTGCCAGCTCTCTCTCGCTTGCCAGGGAAACTCTGAGCCTTGACCTCGGCATCCATCTCGTAGCAACAGGGAATGAGAGCCAACCAGTACTTCCTCCTTCCAGCATAAGG
>Ga0209314_10000513_pt1 | contig 17261 bp, 14 predicted proteins | sample I19B2metaG_FD_184146 | JGI IMG/M metagenome (GOLD analysis project Ga0209314, IMG submission 184146) | Lake sediment bacterial and archeal communities from Gulf of Boni, Indonesia to study Microbial Dark Matter (Phase II) - ​I19B2 metaG... | ecosystem: Environmental > Aquatic > Freshwater >...
TCGAAAATCGCTGGCGCCCACCATCCGGCCAGCCTCCACATACTGTTTCTCTCTAACTGACAAGGCTTCGCCCCTTGCCAGTCTGGTGTACCACGGCCACCATGTTGCACAGAGTGATAACACTGCATTTTCAAGGCCGGGGCCCAAGGCCGCAGCTATGACCAAGGCCAAAACCAAGCTAGGGATGGACAAGAACACGTCGGTAAGCCTCATCACAACCTCATCAACAACGCCTCCAAAGTATCCTGCTACGATTCCTAACGCTGTGCCTAGAGTGAACGCGAATGCCACAACTGTGATCGCTATGCGTAAAGATACGCGCGACCCAGCAATGACTCTGCTCAATATGTCTCTACCCAAATCGTCGGTTCCAAACATATGGCCGAAGCTCGGAGGCTGCAATTTGCCCGGGAGGTCGAGAGCTAGGGGATCAGAGGGTGACAGCCATGGGGAAAATATGGCCGTTAAGACTAGCCCCAAGGTTGTCATTAGACCTGCGATGGCCAGTGGATGGGCGCGAATTAGATGCAGGCTGTATCTGATCTCGGAGACGATAGGTTGTATTTCCTTTTTCCAACGTTCCACCTTCGACTCCTTGGGTTTTCCGTCGCTCTTCTCTTTGCCACTCATATGCTCTCATTCCAGCCTTATTCTGGGGTCGACGATCGCGTACAACATGTCGACGCTGAGGTTGACGACTATATAGACTAGCGTCACGAGCAACGTGTAACCCATCACCGCAGCGAAGTCCAGATATGTGATTGCCGTTACTGCGTACCTCCCTATTCCTGGCCAAGAGAAGATCGCCTCGACCAAGATCGTGCCTGAAAGCAACGCGCCAAAAATGAGTCCGGTGAGAGTTATCGTCGGGATGAGGGCATTCCTGAAGGCATGTCTATAGACCACCGTCCGCTCGGGCAGTCCTTTTGATCTCGCCATCACTATGTAGTCCTCCCGCAACACTTCAAGCATACTTGATCTGACCATTCGCACGATCATACCCATCGTGGAAAAAGCCAAGACAATAGTCGGCAGTATCAGGTGACCTAGGCTGCTCGCAAGGGCTTGCAGGTCTCCCGCAAGGATGCTGTCTAACACGAGCAGTCCGGTTATGTGCCTTGGCATAGGAATGCCGATGTCAAGTCTACCCGGGCCCGGAAGCAGTCCGAGAACGTAGTAGAATACCAACAGAACCATGAGGCCGGACCAGAAGACCGGCGTGGCGACCCCTGTAAGTGAGAAGATCCTGCTCAAATGGTCTGGCATCTTGTTATGTCTGGTGGCTGAGATTATACCCAATGGGATGCCCACCGCAATCGACAAGATCATTGATGCGATTGTCAGTTCGAGCGTCGCGGGGAAAAACCTCATTAGGTCATCCAAGACTGGTCTGCGAGTCGTAATCGACATGCCAAAGTCTCCACGGAGAAGATCGGAGATGTACACGAAGAATTGCTCATGGATCGGTTTATCGAGCCCCATCTTCAATCTAAGATTAAGTATGACCTCGGGAGGGGCGTGGGGGCCTGCCATAAGACGGGCTGGATCCCCTGGAATGAGGTGCGATATGACGAAGGTTATCACTATTACTCCAAAAAGAACGGGGACTGTTAGGAGTACGCGCCGTAGCGCGTACTGATGCAGTTTCACTTGGCTTTTGACCCGCTACTAAGGAGCTTTGTAGACTACGTCAGCCGGAATGTACCAAGCGTTCAATGGGTTGAAGGTATATCCGTGAACCCATGATCTGAAGACGAGACCACCGTATCCCAGTCCTTGCGATATCCAGACGTATGGAACCTCGTCAACGACAATGCTCTGTATTTCGTTGTAGATCTCGGTTCTCCTTGTTGCGTCGTATTCGGAGCGGCCTTCTAGGAGCAGCTGATCTACCCTTGTATTGTTGTAGAAGGCGAAGTTCCAGCCTGGGCCAGCATTCTCGGAATAGAAGTACCACCATGTCTGCATGTTCGGGTCAGCATAGTCGGGTGTCCACCCCATCAAAGCTAGATCGTGTGCTCCGGCGACCAGATTGTCAATGTAGGTGGGCCATGAGAATTGCTGTATGTTTACTGTAATGTTCAACTGACCAAAGACTGACTGAACGGCCGTTGCAATCTTGATCCAGTCTTCGAATGGTGCTATCATCATATTCAATTCGAAGCCATTCGCGTAGCCGGCTGCGGCGAGCAGCTCCGCTGCCCTTGTCACATTGTGTGCGTATAAGGGAAGGCTCGCGTCATGGCCTGGGAATCCTTGTGGAAGCGGGCTTCGAAGCCTAGTCGCACGTCCAAGGAAGATGTCATTGATAATCCCGTCATAGTCCAACGCGTAGGCGATAGCTTTCCTTACTCTCACATCGCTGAGGGGGCCCTTCTGCGTATTGATGATAAGGAATGTTATGGCAAACCCGGCGTCTTCAACTACCTTGAAGTCTGCGCTTTTCTTCAACTCATTCATGGCTACAGTTGGTATCGTTTCCGCACCGTCTATCTCTCCCCTCTCTAGCATCAGCCTCTGGGTCGAGCCTTCCGTGACTATTCGCACAACCATTTCGTCGATCCTTGGAGCGCCTCCCCAATAGTCCTTAACCGCGGAAAGAACCAGCCTCTCATTTGGAACGTATTCCTTCAATTTGAAGGGACCTGATCCTGCCTCGTTCTGAGACAGCCAAGCCTTGCCCAGATCGCCATTCACTTCATGTTCCATTACCTTAGGTGACACTATGCCAAAAGCCTGTACTCCTAGTGTTGCCAAGAACGGCGCATACCGGTCCTTGAGGTTGAATCTGACCGTATAGGTATCGATAGCCTCCACGGAGTTCTCATCGATTATGCCTGAAAGCATACCGGCTGACAATCCGATCTTCATCGCTCGCGAGAATGAGAAAGCCACGGCAGTCGCGTTGAGAGGTGTTCCATCGTGGAACCTGACTCCTTCTATGAGATGGAATGTCCAGACTAGGCCATCACTTGAGCTTTCCCAAGACGTTGCCAGCATCTGCTCTGGAGTGGTGCTTGATCCGCGATAGGTGACCAGCCTGTCGTACATAAGATATGTTTCACGGTAGTCTGTGTTGGCGGTCGTTTGAGCGGGATCTAGAGACACCATGGGTTCGGCAGTCGCGAAGATGAAGGTGTTCGGGTTGGGTATCGTCGGAGTCGTCATTGATATGTAACTGTAGACGGCAAGAATCGCGATGACGACGATTGCTACGGCTGCAATGCCTATTTTCTTTCCTGAGACCTTTCCACTTGTCATATTCATCGGAATTAGATTCGTTGCGCCAAAAATATAAAAATATCGCATGAATTCTGTGCCAATTGATAGATGTGAATGAAGAAATTATTAGGAAACGCTCCGAGTTATAGGGATACTTCGTTCAAAGTGATGTTCTGTATCACAGGCCAAAGGAAAGGACTGAGAAGAAGTCCTGCGGTTAGGACGACATGGGCATGATATTGCACGCGCCGATTCAATACGTGGCAAACCTGAACGACGGAGTATTGGACCAGCCGAGCCAGAGATCGAAGGTGGAATCTGTATGACTGTTCTAGGAGAATAATAGGTGCGTACGCAGTCGGCCCCCGAACAATTGAAACATTGCGCTTCGCCTTCGAAGTTCCTGCCGCTTATCCCTCTTGATCCTAAGGGACTGCAAAAGCAGCTCTTTCCTATTTCTTGACCGTAGTCATTTTGACATCGTAATGGCGCGCGATTGGCTCCACTTTGGAAAGGAGCCGCCTCGCCTCCGGCTCGAAGACTGGTACAGTATAGTCAGGGCCAGCAAATGCTTGCACCGCGTCAAGCGATTCAAAGAAGTTCACAACGACGAATTCCACTTCATCCTTTCCATCCTGCCGGAAGATGTACCCGCCACCATAGCCCTCTATGCGCCGGAGACCAGGTAGGACTCGCTTGCTCAGCAGCTTCTCATAAGCATCAGCATGCTCAGGTGCCGTCCATCCTCTCCACACTCTTGCAATCATACGTTGTAGTCTCCTACCGCAGCACAATAATATCCGGCGTCAGTTGTGCCGTCGATTCATGGCGGTGCAGCGCCCTCCCCGACGACCGTCATCCACTTCCGCACTCGCCATACTGTCACGAGACCGTTGATGACGTACGGATCAGCTTTCGCGAACGCCTCCGCTGCGTCTGGAGACGCCCCGCGAAACACAAGCACAGCACCGTCAACGGGGTCTGCGAGCGCCCCGGCGAGCACCAGTTCGCCTCGCTCGTACGCTTTGCGGGCATGTTCGAGGTGCAATTTTCGAAATTTCTCCCGTCTAGCGACATAGTCATCGACGACATCATAGAAGAGAATGTAGTGCATAGTTGGACTCTCCAACCTGTTCACAAGGCATGATCACGCATTTAAGCGGGAACCTGTGGGGCCTGTCAGTTCAGTGCAAAGTGCTACGGAACGCAATACCTTGCTCTCTGCTTTGCGTAGGTGTTTTTCATGCGTAGTTGGCGGAACCCCAAGGCGCTGGGCAATTTTATTGATAGTGATTCTCTTTGGGACACCATACTAGACATACCGTGGAGCAGCCGTCAGAGCTTCGAACCGTTTTCTATCTAGTAGGCCGAGAAGGTTGCTAGTAGAAGTCATAACATCCTCTCTAGCGGCTTGGCGACACAGCTGAGCGTGCGGAATCAAGGCGCTTGAAAGCACTTAATTCCTCATGTCATCATAGATCGTCAGGTTTGGTGGTGGAAACGTGTCGCTAGAGTTCATTTTAGATATACAGAGGTGGGGAGGAGGCGAGCCTACGGCTGTAGGGGAGGGATATAGCTTCACCTACAAAGGAAGGTACTACTCCGTCCTCTACACACGCGCAGGAATGTTCAGAGGAAACCACATACATCCCAATAGGCAGCGCACTCTGCTGCTGGATGGGAAGGGCAAGTACATCTTCAAGATCGGAGACAAAGAGGAGGAGCACCACCTCGAGGCTGGAAAGGTGCTTGAGGTACCCTCAGGCATACCGCACATCCTACTGGCCGAAGAAGACAGTCTGACGGTCGAATGGTGGGAAGGAATGTTCGAAGCGACGGAATACGACTTCCCCCACTACACGCAGGAGATCAAGAAGAGGATAGAGGAGTTCAACAGACGCGTGGCCGAGCTCAAGGAGGCCAAAAAGCAGACACCCTGAAGAACTGGCCTGCAATCACATCAGGAACAAGCATGACAAAGAGACTTCCTAAGGATCGACTTCCTTAGAACAGCTTTTCTGGGCCGATTGCTCATCTCTGAAAGCCACCACAGATGATATTCCCCAACAAGCCATCGATGCAGTGTCTCAGCGAAAGGGTCAGTTCCATCTACACGTTCAAAGTGTTCTGCCGACTCGTCTGAAGGTTTAGGCAAACCGCCGTTTTTGGATGGATGTCAGTGGAAAACAAGACCAGAACGCTCGTGTCTCTCTCAGTCGCCGAGCTGCTGGGAATGCTCGGATGGCTAGGCGTCTCGGCGGTTCTTCCCATACTGAAGAACGAATGGAATCTTTCAGGAACGGCGTCTGGAGCGATCCTCACAGCATCCCAAGCTGGATACGTTCTAAGCGTTGCAGCGATGGGATACCTTTCCGATCGAATCGGAGGACGACGAACCTTTGTCGGGAGTGCCTTGGTGGCAGCTCTATTCGGCTCGTCCTTCGCCTTTCTCGCCCACGATTTCTACTCAGCCCTCATCCTACGCACGTTAATGGGAATAGGACACGGAGGACTCTACGTTCCCGGGATGAGGATCCTCTCCGACTGGTATGCGCCGAGCGAGAGAGGAAAGGCCATCGGCATCTACACCTGTTCGGTTCTCGGAGCTGATGCTGGTGGATACTACATCGCAGGGCCCATCGCCGCAAACTTCGGGTGGCAAGCTGGAATTCTCTCAACCACCTTCTGGGCTTTTCCGGCAGCTTGCATCGCCTATTCATTTGTGAAAGACGTTCCTCGGATGTCGTCGACAAAGACAGATAGACAGGTTCGCTTCTCGATCCGAGAAATGCTCCGCGATAGGCGGGTTTGGCTCATCAACCTGAGCTACATTGGCCACATGTGGGAACTCTACCCGATGCGTCTGTGGATTGGACCCTATCTCTACGCGTGCGCGAGAACTCTTGGGTATGGCGCAGCTGACGCCTTGTTTCTGGGCAGCCTGATAAGCGCCACCTGTCTTCTGATGGGTGTATTCTCACCGGGAATAGGAGGATATCTTTCAGACAGAATCGGCAGATCAAAGTCCATCGTCATCATCATGTCGGCGAGCATACCGTGCTCTCTAGTGTATGGCTGGATGATGGGAACTCAACTCTGGCTGCTAGCCCTGATGGGACTCTTCTACGGTTTTTGGATCGTCGCTGACACGGCGATTTTCAAAGCAGGTTTGACCGAATTCGTTCCGGAGAGACACGTAGGAACCGCTCTAGGCGTCCAGTCTTTCCTCGGTTTCGGAGCCACCACTGTGGCTACGGTCGCCTTCGGCGCGGCCCTAGATCTGACCAATGATCCTTCGCTGGTCGAGACATTTGGCTACTTCACGTCTTGGGGTTGGGCCTTCAGCATGCTCGGCATCGTTGCATTGATCAGCCCCATATCAGCCATACTGTTGTTGAGAGAATCCGTCGCGAAGAAGATGGCTGACGGTGATGGCTGAGGAACTGAGAGTCTCTTGTTGACAAGCCTCTCCAGTCAATACTTGGAAGGTGGAGGACGAAGAGTTGGCCGAAACGAGGTGACGCCGTTCGTCCGCACGGTCGACTGCCACTCAGCCTAGACTTTCTTTTTGCTTTTCGACGTTTCCGGTTTCAGGGCGAAGTGACCATGTGCAAAGGATGCTCCTGCGTTCATGGCTATTGCAACCATTATTGCCTCTGCGATCTCCTTTCTCGAGGCCCCGTCGGCGAGCGCTCTCTTAGTGTGTCCTTCTATACAGTATGGACATCTTGTAATGTGAGCGCAACCCACAGCGATGAGCTCCTTAACCTTCTTGCTCAGAACTCCATCCGAGAAGACTTGTTTGTCAAACTTCTCAAACGCTTGCAGGGATTCAGGCACGTTCTCGAGGTACTCTGAGTTGAGATCTACGTCTTTCCTTCTGTAGTAGTACTCTTCGTCCATGATCTTATTCCCCTTGGAGTTGCCTCCATCTCGGAGGAGAGCATTTATGCATTTGGATCAGAGCCACAGATTGCTATCTCGCGGGAGCTCCGGCAACAGCCTAGCCCGGTGAGGTTCGAAGGGGCATACGCATCTTCTTTCCACATTCGAAGCAGGTAACCACCACGTGCGGCTCCCTTCTTGGTTGAGTTCGAACGCGACAGTTGACACCGGGTACGATCAGCGAGTTGCAGTGCCTACAGATGTATCGCTTGAATTCCAAGGGAAATGCGACCCTGTGGCGAAGTCGAATCTTTCTCGCCATCTCCGCATATCGCTTCGCGAGCACAAGATCCTGTGAAGCTTTCTCAAGAGCCATCCTCATCAGAATATCTACGCGCTCCGACGCGATCCTCCTTTCCCTTCTCTTATCGGAGCGCCCCAAGCTTCATCCCGACCACGTTAACGATATAGAAGGATATCAACCATTTCCAGATCTGAAAGACCTTGCTGAACATAGTGCTCGCAGAGGCATCCGTAGAACTGGTTCCAAGGGAGCTATGGACGCATCCATCTGTTGCCGCCCACGCAGCCAGAAGAGGGAAAGAGCCAAGCAAGATGCTGCTTGACCGTTCATATCACCATTCAGCCATGAGATCCATCGAGGACTCAGCCAGAAGAGGAAGGCCCGACATAGTTCACCTCGCACTCCTTGAGATACTTGGATCGCCTCTGGCGAAGGAAGAGGCTCTGAGAGTGTATGTGCACACTAGAGACGACCAAGTCATCTCTGTCTCCACGAAGACCCGGCTTCCGAGGGACTGCAACAGATTTTACGGCCTGATTGAGCAGCTACTTAAATCTGGAAGAGTACCTCCAGCCGGGGAACCATTACTCGAGGTCGGAAAACAGACCTTCAGCCAATTAAGCGAAAGGATACAGCCGACAAAGACATTTGGCCTATCAAGGAAAGGAAGACTCGAACCCCTTGCCTCAGCTGTTAGAAAGATCGCTCGCGAGAAAAGACCTCTAGTCGTCATTGGAGGCTTTCCCCGTGGTGGCTTCACGAAGACTACGAGCAGCCGCTTTGACGAATTGATCTCGATAGACCCCTCCGGACTAGATGCGTGGGTCGTGGCCTCTCGACTCGTGTATGAGTACGAGCAGGCGATCGGCCTCTTCGAGAATCGAGCTCATGCGTCGAGAATGGAGGCCCGCTAGAGTCCGCCCGAGATTCTCACTCGGTCAAACAGAATCGCAGGAATGATGGAGCCTGGTTCCTCCCGGTAGTCCTTCGAGACGGCAACTATGCCTCTGAGTAGACCGGCAGCGTTGGCTCCGATCATAGCGTTCTTCAGTGGATGACTTATCTCGCCCTTCTCGATCTTGAACCCGAAGTCTATGGAGGTGGAGATCTCACCATTGACCGGGTTGGGAGCTAATGCCCCAGACTCGATGAGAACGCCGTCCTTGGTGTCAGCGATGATCTCCTCGAGAGTCCTGTCTCCTAGGGCGATCTGGATATTTGTGGGGGCTATCTCAACACCCCTCTTATAGCTTGGCCGCACTGCGTGACCTGTGCTCTCAACTCCCGCCTTGCCTGCGGTGTAGGAATCGTAAAGATATGATTTCAGGACTCCTTGCGAGACCACAGATATCCTCTTTCTTGGGACGCCTTCGCCATCCCAAATTGAGGACCCCAGTCCGCTGGGAGCTGTACCATCGTCCGTGATGGTCAGACTGTTGGATGCAATTCTGTCGTTGAGACGCCCAGCGAGAAAGGACCGATCCCTTTGCACACTCTCGGCGCTGAGGCAGGAGCCGACAATACCCGCCAGAGTCCAGAATACGGGCACATGGCCCAAGATCAACTGGGTATCGGACGTTTTGACGCTTCTGGCACCAAGATACTCTCTAGCCTTCTCCGAGACCTTCCGACCCAGCTCGTAAGCCTTTAAATCTCTCAGCCTACGGCCTCCATCGAAGTCGGCAAAAGATCCCACGAGATCGCCTTCGCGGACGATAGACATCATGGAGAGATAGGACCATGTTCCACGCTCCTCGATCTCAACTCCGAGAGAATTTAACAGACATCGAGTCTCCTCCCTTACTGCCACCATTCCCGAGACCAATGAGCCACCAACTTCGGAAGCCCCATTCAGCAGATCATCTGACAAACGCAGCACTCCCTCAGCGCTCATCTCCGCGAGCTCGCGATCATAGAGTCCCTCGACAGGCCTGGCGTCTCTCGGTTCGGGCAAGGATTTGAACTCTGGATCGGACTGAGTCTTCTTTGACAGAGATGCAGCCCTCCTCGAAATTTCTGCGGCGCTATCGGCGTCAATTCTCATCGTGTAAGCAAACCCTAGGCCACCTCTGTAATAGGCTCTGACCGAGATCCCGGAGTCCTCTATCACGCTCGATGTAGCAATCGTGCTGCGCTCGATTTCCACAACCCGTGTAGAGGAGTCTTGAACGAATACATCGCATTGGTCTACCCCGAGCTTAATGGCATGGTCCAATGCCTTCTTGGCCAAGTCGTTTAAGGCAATCATCTTAAGCCTCCCACAATCATATCTCGCACTCGAACATGCGGGCCTCCCGCGTCCACAGAGATCGATTGACCTTTCTTGCCACAGGACCCCGGAAGCTTCAGTTTCATGTCATTTCCGATTCCAGTCACATTCTTGAGAACCTCAACGGTGTTGCCGCCGATCGAGAAACCTCTCAGGTGATCGCTGATCTCGCCGTTCTTGACCATGTAACCTTCAGCAACGTTGCAGGTGAATTGGCCGCGCTCGACGTACACATACCCCCAATAACCTCCCTTACAGTAGATCCCCTCGTCAACATCCTCAACCAGTTCCTCGAAGGACAGGTCTCGGGGCTCCACGTACGTGTTGCTCATACGCACGATCGGCAAGAACTGGTGATCCATGGCTCGAGCGTTTCCCGTCGGCTTCGCAGAGAGATGGGCGGAAGACTCTAGGCTGTGGAGAAGCCCGACCAGCCTACCGTGTTCGATCACGTACTTCTTCTCGCCCTTGATACCCTCCGAGTCGAAGGCATAAGATCCAAACGCGTTAGGAATCGTCGGATCGTCGACGATGCTGAGCTCCTCCTGAGCCATGTAGCTACCCACGGAATCTTTGAATATCGACTCTCCAGTTGCCACAGAATCGGCCTCCGCGTTGTGCCCGATCGCCTCGTGAGCGAAGAGTCCGACCACAGCATTGTCCAGGACGACTTGAAACTTTCCCGAAGGGGGATCCTTCGCTGCAAGAAGGGACGACGCTCTCCTAGCTGTCTTGACCGCGACATCATGGTAATCCAATTTCCTGACGAATTCGAAGCCCGCCGTCTCACCTAGGATCTCAAAGGCGCTCTGCCTATCTGAGCCCTCTCGAGCCACCGCGCTAAGGCTGATCAATGTTCGGATCGATTCGTCTTCGACGCATGACCCAAGACTGTCGACAATGTTCTCGAGGACATAGAGATCCCTGTATCCGACGGCCGAGTTGACTATCTTGGAGTCTGATCCTCGAAGTTCTCTCTCGATATTGGAGATAAGGTCTATCTTATCTTCTTCGGGGATCTCTCGCGGGTCAACCTCGACCCTAGGCCTGTGCGTTACCTGTCGCCTTTCCGACTTGAAGACTGACCCGGAATACGAAGTTCTGGACGCAGAAGACTTCGCAAGTCGCAACGCGTTGTCAAGGATCCTCGAGAGATCCTCAAAGCCCACTCCATTCGTAGCAGAGAATCCCCACGCTCCTTCCAGCAGAACTCGGGCGCATGCTCCGAAGTCTTCCCCGCCAGTCACTTCTTCGACTCTGCCGTCTTGAACAGACACTGTGGTTGAGACCTTGTGAACGAGTCTCAAGTCGGCGAAATCCATGCCTGAAGCTTTAAGACTATTCAATGCTCGACGTGCCGAATCGGTTTGGATACTGAGATTCAAAGCGGGTTGCCTTCTAACCTTGGAGAAGAAGGGTTGGCTAAAACCGTTACTTCTAGGCCGGACCAACCGATTTGATCAGTCGGCGTCCGGCTTTTTCACGCCTCGATGTGGTCTATGTCAAGTTTTCTGAGGGTTCTTGTTATGAGACTTGCATGCCTCTCCTTGAGGTTCTTCTCGAGGATCCCGAGATCAACCTTGTCTGCTGTCTTCTCCACCATTTCTCGGATAAGTGACTCATCGAGCAAATCGAGGGCGTACTTGGGGCAGATATGTCCGAAGGCGAAGTCCCTCTCCAGATCAGAGAACTTAGGGCAGTAGTGTCCGCCGCCGAAGCCCACCGCCACTCGGGATCTGTCTAGCGGTTGTTTCAACCCGTTCAAGATGGCTTCAGCCAAGAACATCGCCGCTACAGGGTCGCGCCACTGCTCCTCACTCGAACCCAATTCAGCAAAGAACATGGGCGTCCTGAAATGAGTTGGCGAGTGGTGTGTGACCTCAAGGGACACCGAGTAACGGGCTGGAGCACCAGAGAGAAGCCTTGTGTAGACGCTTTGCATGAGTTTGGGGTGAGTGAACTGTAGCTCCCTGCTCCTTCCACCGTAGGTTGCCTGTCCAAAGTTGCCTGAAGGGTGGACCGTTAGAGATGGATTCCCGCTCTTGGCCCAGTGGCGCGAAGCCATAACAAAACAGTTAAGGCCCAAGCTTGAGGCTAGGCCATCAAGAGCTGCAGGATAGGTTGCGGGGTCGGCAATGGCCTGATTGGGCTCTGCTGGAACTAGTAGCTGGTTAAGAACTAAAAGCGGAATCGTATCTCTCTTCAGTACATTAATCGGCCCGATCTTCTCGGAGTCTGCAAAGCCTGCTTCTTCGAAGTATTCAAGCAGGGTCAGTCCTGCGGGGTCCCTCTCTGAAAGAACGATCCCTGCATTCAGATCCGCGTCATCCTCCTTGAAGGCCTAGCTGGCTTGATGCTGTCTCAAGTTGTTGAGTATGTATTGGACTGATTAGAGTGCTGCCCTGAATCCATTTATTACGTCCTTCGCCGACTGAATCAACGGGTGTCTGACCTCGACTGGGGCTTTCATCCTTTCGAGTCTATTTACCCTGAAGTATACCGGAGGATGCGGGTCCCAATTGAGCCAGTCTTGAATTCTGAAACCGGGCATCCTTTCGAACTGAAGCCTGCGAAACCCAATCTTCGTCAGGGCGTCGGCCAAGACCTCTGGTTGGCCTATCACCATCGCGGATTCGAGGTCCGCTCTGGCCTCGAAGAACTTGGCTATGAAGTAGACGACGCCCATGGCGATCAGTAGGTAGAGGAATGGCGAGAGAAGGAAAAATGGCAGGAACACGTATAGGCGAAGGAGGAATTCCGATCCTGTTAGTGCGAAGAGGTATAGCGGATCTCTGCCCACAAGGTGCCCCATCTCATGTCCGACAACGCTGAATATTTCATCCTCTTCCAGCTGGACAAGGAGGCCCGTGGTGATCAAGATAGCTCCATGACTTGGGCTCGGCCCTGTAGCTGCTGCGTTGGGCAGCATACTATTTGATATCACTATCTTCGGGACAGGAATGCCGAATCTGTCTGCGGTTCGCTTTACCAGCCCGTAGACGTCCACTTTCTTAACCGACATGCGTTGAGGATCACATGCGAATCCATATTTTGAGAGGACCCTTCCTCCGAGTTCACAGTTAGGTTCTACTCCCAAAGCGAGAGTGTTCTCGTATATCTCCGTCTTCATTTTCAGGAGCGTGTTTGGCCCATACTTCGACTGGAGCGCTTGATACTCTTCCATAGGTAGTTCATACTGGAGAAGGTGGACGATCGGGTTGTCCGGGTCGACCCTCCATTTTCCCAGTCTCAGGGTGATCTTGTCGGTGAATAAGAGGATGATGAATTGGACCCCTATGATTGCTATGGGAGCGTAATAGCCGAGAAGGCTGAAGAGAAGTATGCTGGCGGCAATAGTGATTATGTAAAGATACAGCATGTTTCCTGCGAAGACCCTCTCAGTAGCCCTCCTTCTCGTCGATGGCAGCGTCTCCGGTATGATCTTTTCACCTTCGATCCATGCGAAGTAAAGAGTAGTGTTCCTGACCTTCTCCTCAAAAAGTTGAACGGCGATAATCAGGTCCTCTCTCAGCTGACTTATCAGTCCTTCAGGGACCGTGGCGTCGCTAGGTGTCATTCTGACCTCGAGCGGCTTACGGCCTATGATCTCCACATCAACGTGCCATGCAGCTTGCGGTCCAACGGCCTTGAAGGAAAGGGAGCTATCGTGATCAATGACGCTCTTCTTCACGTCGACGAAGCTCTCAGGTTGTGAGAGAAGGTAGTGACGCTGTACGAAATCTAGCAGGTCGCCTGCGTAGACCGGGGAAACCTCCGTATCTATGTAAGAGACCAAGGTTGTTGACATCGGACCCAACCTGGGCTAGGAAGTCCTCCGAATCTGCTACGAAGTCAGCTCATCTTAATGAGATCTTGATGATAAGCCAAGTGGCTTCTCTGAGGACACGCCTTTGAACGCGGGGACTTTCCCATAACCGAAAGCCGTTTAATGAGAAGCTTTCACAGTTTGGCGGACGAGATCATCGTTTCCATAGTTGAAGCTCTACGTGCTGTCTAGCCCCATCCGTGAATGTCCAACCAAAGTAATTGTGAAAGTTCCGCAGAAATCTCTGAAAGGTGAAACCAGTAGAGAGTGTGGGTGTCAACATTGTCACACCCGCGTAGGCTTTTTAGGCAGCGCACTGACATCGCAGAAAATGAGTTGAAATAACCTCAGCCATTGCACTCGGATTTCCGGCCGTCAATGGAGGCAGCAAGGAGCACCAAGAAGAAGACTCGTGAAGACCAGACATCGCATCAGTCATGCCGCACCTCACCGAAAACTAGATTGGGCTTTTCCCCCAAATGCCTCGGACAGGTAAGGAAATGGTTCTAGATGTAGTCTGTAATATGGAAATAGACGAGAAGACAGCCAAGTGGAAGTCCGAATACGAAGGGAAGATCTACTACTTCTGCTCTCCCATGTGCAAGCAGAAGTTCGATAGAAGCCCTGAGAAATACGTCAAGAAGAAATAGCAAAGGAGTTGCAGCCCAAGCTTGGCGCAAGAAGTAGAATATCACCGAGGCGCCATGGTAGGGAGCAAGGTGTTTAGAGAGAGGGCAAGACGCGCGGCTGCCCTGATCGAAGCAGCCGGGCTCGAAGCCATTCTGCTCACCAAACCTCAGAACATGGCGTATCTTGTAGGGGATGGCAGGCTGTGCGCGTTCACTATAGTGTCAAAGCGAGGAGCCACCTACTACGGCGTGCCCAAGACCGACCTTCAAGATGTGAAGAAGTCTTCAGCATCGAAACACATTCTTGGGTTCGAAGACGAAGTTGGCATGCTACATTCGCTGATGCATATATGGAAGGAGCTTGGACTGGAGAAGGGTAAGGTCGGCGTTGAAAATACTTTCCTGAAGGTCTCAATGTTCGAGATGTTCAAACACCCTCACGCAAAACCTGAGAAACTCGAGTTCGCTGATGCGACCTCAATCATGACCGATCTTAGGATCGTAAAGTCTAGCGAAGAGATTGAATCGATGAAGCAGGCTGCGAAAGTAGCCGACGATGCCATGAAGGCCGCGATCGAGTCAACCAAACCCGGCGTGGCTGAGACGGAGATCGCGGCGGAAGCAGAATACGCGATGAGAAAGAACGGCGCAGAAGAATTCTTCAGAACCTATGTGGCCTCCGGGCCCAGATCATCGATAGCGCATGGCGTGGTGAGCAAGAGAGAGGTGGAGGATGGCGACATGGTCATGATCGACCTTCATCCAACAGTGAACGGATATCACTCGGACATCTGTCGGATGGTCTGCGCAGGAAATCCCTCGCAGAAACAGGGAAGAGCATTCAAGACATACCTGAAGGCACAGAGAGCGGCCGTGAGAGCTGCAGGTCCTGGAACTACCATGACGAAGCTTGAGAACATCATGCATGATCTGTTCGCAAAGGAAGGCTGCGAGGAGTACTTTATCGGCCCACCGATACATGGCCTAGGTCTGGAATTTGAAGAGCCTCCACTGCCAGCAGGCCACGCATTCTTCCACGGAGGAGAACCCAAAGACGAGCTAAAGCCTGGCATGGTAGTATCAATCGGCAACTGTGGTCTCTACCTTGGTGAGTTCGGAGTGAGGATTGAAGATACTGTAGCCATTACAGAGAAAGGTCACGAAGAACTGACGAAATATCCCAGAATGCTCCAGCAGAGAACATGAAGTCCGACGATCACTCTCGGAGAGCAAGGAGCGGACGAATCTCGCATCTGAAACTCGTCCAAGGTCACATTTTTCGTCAATAAAGTTCAGGTCCCCGAGGTGCCCTTGGGCTCATCCATCTGAAGTCCTCGAGCCCTAGGAACCCTTATAATTTAATCGTCCGATAACCGAGTCATTTCCAGAGATTTCTGACCTCGAGAGGGATTTCCTTTGAGTGAAATGCAAGGTTGGAAAGGTGTCAACCTGAGGATTGATCTCACAGATCGCAAAATCACAAAGGAGAGAATCGACCCACAACTCCTCCGAATGTATGTAGGAGGAAAGGGACTAGGAGCGAGGATCCTTTACGACGAAGTCGGCCCCGACATCGAACCCTTTTCTCCCCAGAATCTTCTGATGCTACTGACCGGTCCACTTCAGGGAACCAAGCTCGCAACTTCCACTCGCTACGTGTTCGTGACGAAGTCTCCTGAGACGGGCATATACCTCGATAGCCACGTTAGTGGCCACGTTGGCCATTTCCTTAAGCTGGCTGGATACGACCTCATCACGATAAAAGGAAAGGCAGATCGACCAGCATACATCAGCGTCTTGGATGAAAGGGTCGAAATAAGGGATGCTTCGCACATCTGGGGCAAGCCAGTCTTCGAGGCCGATGAGATCATAAAATCCGAGACGGACAAGCGAGCGAAGGTTGCAGCGATCGGACCGGCTGGAGAGAAGCTGGTGAAGTTCGCCTGCGTGACCTCGGAGAGGATTGCACAGGCCGGTCGTGGAGGCGTCGGCGCAATATTCGGATCAAAGAATCTAAAGGCGATAGCCGTACATGGGACGGGCTACGTGCCTATCGCAAATGAGAGCGGAGCAAAGGAGATCGTTCGAACTTGGGTTGAGAAGCTAGCTGGTCACTACAACTTCCACGGGGAGGAGGGAACTCCCTACTCCGTAAGAGTCGCCAACTCTTTCGGAATGTTTCCTTCGAGAAACTTCGAATCAGGATTCTTCGAAGAATACGAGAAGATCAGCTCAAAGATCCTGCAAGATAAGCACTTCGTGGCAAAAGACCCCTGCATGTTCTGCCCAGTCGCATGCAGGAGAATCTCAACGATAAGAGAAGGCAAATACGCAGGCACAACAGTAGGCGGACCCGAGTACGAGACGATAGGACTCCTCGGAGGATCCTGCGGAATAGCAGACATGAACGCAATCATCTACGCCGCATATCTATGCGATGCTCTGGGCCTCGACACGATCTCAACCGGAAACGTCATCGGGTTCGCCATGGAATGCTTCAAACGCGGACTTCTCAGCACGAAGGATACGGGAGAGATCAAACTAGAGTTCGGAAACTCCGAAGCGATGATAGCCATGGTCGAAAACATCGCATACAGGAAGGGAATTGGCGATCTGCTTGCAGAGGGCGTCAGACGAGCTTCAGAGAAGATGGGCGGAATCGCACCCAACCTCGCCGTCCATGTCAAAGGGTTAGAAGTGCCAGCATGGGATCCTCGCGGAAGGCTCTGCTTCGGCCTCACCTACGCGGTGGCCGATGTGGGTGGCTCACACCTCAGAGGATGGCCCGATACAACCGACGCGCCGACTCGATCGGGATTGGAGAAAGTGGCGTCCATAGTTAAGGCGAAGGATGAGAAGGTGATGAAGGACTCTCTGATCATCTGCCACTTTTCATACCAGTATCCGGCCACTGCGGACGAACTTTCCAAGATGCTGAGCTACGTGACTGGAGTCAACTACAATGTAGCCAGTTACTACGAGACTGGCAAGAGAATCGAGACCTTAACCAGACTATATGATGTCAGAGAGGGGGTCGACAGAAGGAAGGATGTTCTACCTCCCAGATTGATGGAGCCTGAGGCGTATGGCCCCGCGAGAGGGAACAGGGCTTTCATAAGTCAAGAG
>Ga0209314_10000514_pt1 | contig 17231 bp, 16 predicted proteins | sample I19B2metaG_FD_184146 | JGI IMG/M metagenome (GOLD analysis project Ga0209314, IMG submission 184146) | Lake sediment bacterial and archeal communities from Gulf of Boni, Indonesia to study Microbial Dark Matter (Phase II) - ​I19B2 metaG... | ecosystem: Environmental > Aquatic > Freshwater >...
AAATTACCCACTTCAGAAATCGCTGAAAAATTAAAAGCAAAATATATAATAGAAGGCAGCGTTCAGAAGTCAGGTAAAAGGTTCCGGCTGTGGATTCAGCTGATCGATGCACAATCCGGAGACCATCTGTGGTCGAAGGTATACGACGGGAAATATACCACAGAGATTTTTGAGTTCCAGAGCTATGTTGCCAGGAAGGTCGCGGCATCAATGAATACAATAATTAAACCAGCGGAAGAAGAAAGTATCAATGCCAAACCAACCAATGAAATTTTAGCTTATGAATTTTATCTGAGGGGTCAGGATTTATTGAGAAAATCCCGATATACCAAAGACAGCACTGACCTGAAACTGGCATTCAGTGCATTAAATGAAGCTATTAAAATCGATCCTGAATTTATAGAGGCAATCAGGTACAAAGCCATGACATTTACAGAATCAGGTGATTATGATTCTTCGTTATATTATAACAAAAAAGCAAACATTTTAGACCCGGCTCATCCCAATTTTGCAGGAATTGGGGTAGTTTACATGTATTCCGGTAAGTCTGACAGTGCTTTCAAATACCTGCAAATGGCAGTTGATAAAAATCCTTACGATCCATGGGCAAATCTAGCTCTTGGACAGATTTATTATATTTTCAGGAAAGACGTGATTAAATCATTGTTCTATATGCATAAGGCATATGAACTTGCCGGTGATTCAGAAGCAGAGATCTGTAATAGTCTTGGATGGGGATATTTTTATATAGGAGACTATCAGAAATCTTTAGAGTTTCTTAGAAATGCACTTTCCTTAAGGCAAGAGTGCCAATTAGTTATTGAATATACACAAGTACTTGCTGCACAAAGAAAATTCGATGAAGCTATTCATTTTCTTGATTCTGTCTGTAAAATAACAACTTGTGATAGGAGCTGTGAAATCATGAAATTCTATATCTATACAGCGCAAAATGAACTTGAAAAGGCTGAGATGTATTATAATAATGCTATTAACTCAGGGTACAATAGAACAGAGGATGATATAATATATTTAGCTTATTTGTATAAAGAAACCGGGAGAGAAGAGGAAGCATTTTCACTGCTGAATAATTCTATACAAATGAATTATAATTTATTAGGGGGCAAAATAAGAAGTTGGGATTGGATTGAGATAAAATCAAGACTTGCAGCCGCTCATTCCGTGAAAGGTGAAAATGAAAAAGCGTTAAAATATTTATCTGAGGTTGGAAATGCATGTGTTTTCGGAACTCCTTTCTATATCAACTATTTCCCAGGCTTTTATAAACTACAGGGTTATCCTGAATTCAGAGCCCTTGTAAATCGCAATAAAAATGAACAAGATTCTCTCAGAGCACAGGTAAAAAAGATGGAACTACGGGAGGAGATACATCTATGATTAATATTAGACGCAGAGTCACGCCATGGCGTGCCCCTACATTTTGCTTATGTAACTGACTTGGCGAAAGCATATTCAGAGTGAAAGAACAGGGCTCTTATCATGTTTTGTCTGAGTTGATCAGAAGGGAAGTAAATCAGGTTAAGAACTGCAGATATTGATTTTGAGCGAAAGCAAATACGGATTGTCCAGAGTAAAGGTAAGAAGGACAGGTATGCGAAGCTCTCGATTAAGTTTATGGTAATCCTGAATAAATATCTGGAGGAGTACCGGCCAAAGGACTTTGTATTTGAGGGTATTTCGGGAGGTGAGTATTCGCCTAACAGCTTACAGAATATTATTAAGGCAACTGTCCGTAAGGCTGGAATACAGAAGAATACAACGATGCATACATTACGGCATACGTTCGCAACTCATTGTCTTGAGAATGGAATTGATTTAAGGTATATTCAGAGCATGCTGGGTCATTCGGGCAACAAGATCACCGAGATTTACACCCATATCACAACAAAGGGTTTTGATCAGATAGAGAGTCCGCTTGATAAGCTGGATATTTAAAAATTTTGTATTTTAGGGTGTGAAAGTTTTACGGAGAGTTGCTCATCCTATGTGGATAAGGATGACTAGAGCTATATTCAATATAACAACCATAATGGTTGTTACACACTCGTTATGCATCATGCAAGAGAAAAACAAACACTTAAATAAGATATATTTGAAAACGAAAATCAAAAGAGTATTTAGCCCTAAATGTACGGAGGTATTGCTTGCAATAATTTGTTCATTCAATTATTCACAAGCACAAAATGCATCCATCACAATAAACGATGTGAATTCAAATGTAATGACCAATACAAAATTATTATTTGGTATCACATTTGACTCAAGGACAAGTTTGATGGGAAATCCTTCAACCGGTCTAATTGGCTATTATGACTCAAGCGGGGTAATTATTCCTCAAGTAGCCACTATTTTCAATAATTTTCCGATGAGCACATTACGATATCCTGCTAATGGTATTATGGTTGGATTTAACTGGAAAAAATCCATTGGTCCTGTAAATTCCAGACCCAATCAAGACTTGTATGGAACGGTATGTTCGCCTCAATCCGTTAAATTCGGTTTTGATGAATTTATGTCAATGACTGCAGCGAAAGGTGTTCCTTCCTCAGAAATTCAAATAATGGTACCAATATATGACTCTGCTGCAACCGGTTTAACTTCAACCCAATCAAAAGCATCTGTACCCAATGTGATTAGTCATAATGCTGATTGGGTTGAATATTGTAATTCGCCAAGTGATGGTAGTTCAACTAATCCTGGAGGAGGAATAGATTGGGCTGAAATAAGGGCAGCAAATGGGCATCCGGCTCCTTATGGAATAAAAATCTGGAATATTGGCAACGAGCCATATACTCCGAATGAATATGGTTCCACCAATGTCAATTGTAATTCATTTTTAAATGATGTAACGCCTATAATAAATTCCATGTTGGCCATAGATCCAACCATTAAAATTACAATAGCATCAACTGGAAATATAACAAATCCTTTAAGTTGGGCTAATGCATTGTTAAATTCGAGTTTAGTTGCTTCAGGTAAAGTGTATGCACTTTCAGCACACTTTTTTATGACCGAAAATTCATCAAATCGCAATGTGTCTTTTGTAAGTACTTATATTGATAATTTAAACACAGTTGCAGCAACAAAGGGCGTTAAGGTGTTTGTTGGTGATTATGCTCATAGCATACAAAATGTTAATCCAACTCAAGCTCAGCAAGATTCCGCAATGCAATGGCTTGGTGCAAATCTTTCAGCCGATATGTTATTGATGTTGTCTCAAAAATCTACCATCGAAAGAGCCAATTTCTGGGTTTACGGAAATGCAATAGCAACTTGGCACCCTATTAGAAAAAACTCAATAGGTAATTATACATCTATGCCAGCCGCAGAAATATACAAAATTTTATTTCCAGCATTTTTAGATAATTCAGTCAATGTTACAACGAACTCACCGAATGCAGCAGATGGTAGATATGCTATACGTTCAAATGCTTTTGTATCCTCAAATTTAAATCAATTAAATGTAGTTGCAGTAAACAGAGATAAATCGAATACTGTTCATTTACAAATAAATGGCACAGCGGGATATACCATTTCCAATGCAAAAATATATTCTTCCACTACAAACACATCCGAAACAATTATTCAATCAATTGCCACAACCGATGGCTCAGGTAATTATCTTATGCCACCGATGAGTATTTTAATTTTAGAATACACAAAAGCAACAACGGGTGTTAAAGAAACAGATTTCAATAAAGTAATTGTTCGGTTATATCCTAATCCAACAGATAATATTTTACATTTTTCTGAAAATCTTAGCAATATAGAAGTGTTCAATTCAAACGGACAGTTGTTAATCAAACAAATAAAAAGTGTTGACAATATATCTGTAAATCAACTTGCACCGGGAGTGTATTTTTTAAAGTCCGACAAGCTAACAACAAAGTTTATTGTAAATGACTAGACAGATTAATACAAAAAATAAACTGCACGAATGCATAACAACACCTACCCAAAAGTGGCGGTTCAGTGCTTAAATCAAGCTTTGTGCTTCTATCAAAGTTTCTGCTTGGTTGACAGTTTAGTGCTCCGAAATCGCCACCTTCGGGTAGCTACAAAACGTTAGGTGCCATTAAATATAACAAGCTATCCTATCAAATTTGTATAAAATATTCATTTAAAAAGGAGGTCATATGAAATACAGAGTACATCGCATTAAAGTCGATACTGACCACCATATGCAAGAAAAATTAGAACAGTTCATAAACCAATTGGAAGGTGAAGTCATTTCAGTGGGAATAGTTACTTCTATTATATATTTATGAGAGGAGTAAAATTTTTTACATACTATAAATCATTATAGGAAAAAGTTATGAAAAAAACTCTATTGTTTTTATTGTTATTGTTAATAGTAACATGTAAAGAGCAGATAACAGATTCGGAGCCGGTGGGTGACAAAATCGCGACCATCGAGCTTCCGATCGCACCGGGCGATGCCGCAAACGTGGCCTATGGCATCTGGCCGTTCGGTGTGCATGGATCGTCACACGCGGTTGACGGTCACCCGGGGTTCGACATCGAATACCGCGTCGGAGCAAGAGTGCGAGCGGCCGCCTACGGCACAATCCATAACCTCACGGTCGATCCGAACGCCGCTGACCGCTACAACCTCCGGATCATGCACGTTCTCGCCGGTGTCACGTACGCCACCGACTACACCAACATCAGTTCACTCGCGCCTGGTATCGCGGCGGGCAATAAGGTGACACGCGGCCAGCCCCTCGGTCTCGCGGGGGTGCAGACGCTCACAATCGGCAGTTCGCCCATCACCTTCGCCATGACACATTTTCAAGTGAACGATTTTCGGGTCAATGACGGTCTGACGAACCCCAACGCCATCAGCCCGGAATTGCTGTTGAGTCCCTCGAGCAGCGCGCTCTTCAACTCCCTGTGGGCAACTGCGGCGTACATGCAGGAGTTCACCGAGCCCCTGGTCACGAATCCACGCGGTGCGACCTTCCCGCTCACCCGAAGCTGGACCACAACCGACGACCCGGCGATTACCCGCATTGATGTGCGCCGGGCCTCGGGCACAGCATCCGATCAGTCGTATGAGATCCGGTCTGCCAGTGGAGACATCGTGGAGTCTGGTGTGCTCATAGCAGTGCCGAAATCGGGGCTGTCGACGGTGGACCTCGTTCCTGTTGGGAGAGCTGCCCGACTTGGCGTATTTGATATCGTGGGGACGACAATGCAACTGGTGCTTGGTGCACCGGGCGCAGCCCGGCCAACTTCGCTCGCCGGTGCAAAAACTTATGTCACGCGTTAGCCATTCGTCATCGAGCCGACGACCCGCACGCCGTGAATCGACGGTCTCGCTGGAAACACAGCCACCTGGTCGTGAGCCCTCGGCAGGGCGGCAGGGGACCAGGGGGTCGCCTTTGGATGGGTATTCGTACGCTGCATCGTGGCTGCGATATGGGCACACGAAGGTGCGGATTGCGCCACACGGTTGATTGGCCCACTCACAGTAAGAAATCATATTACAACAAACAATATGACAATAATGAAATAACAGGCACCTGACAAGCGGTCATACACCATAGGGGTTTTAGTGGTATATCATCAAGCATTTCAGCTCGCATAAAGGTTCGTAACGGGTGATACAGACACAGCTCCGAAATCCCCTACGGCGCATACCGCCAACCGTTAGCTTTAATTTGTGCCGCGATTTGGGTATTTTACAGGCATTAAATATCTTTGTAAGACAGATTTGCAACCATGACAACATTCGAACTTAAATCACTATTGATCCATCGAATTGCTGAGATTAATGATATCTCGTTTCTCAGGGCATTAAAAACGATTCTCGATACTAAAACTGAATCCGGTGTTATTCAATTAACACAAGATCAACTTGATGATATCATTGAATCAAAAAAGGAGATCGAAAAAGGAATGTTTGTTGAAAATAGTGTCTTGGATAAGCAAGTACGTCAATGGCTAAGCGCAAAATAGTCTGGTCCAATAAGGCTATAAAACGACTCTACGGTATTCTTGAATTTTATGATCAACGTAATAAATCCAAGACCTATTTTAAAAAGTTACAGCAACTTCTTCAGAGACAGGTAAAAGTCCTACTCAAATTCCCAGAGATCGGATTAAAAACTACAGAGGAAACTACCAGAGGACTCATTATCGAAGATTACATAATTTACTATCAAATTACAGAGGACAAAATCATTATCCACACTATCTGGGACTGCAGACAAAACCCTGATAATCTGACAATTCAAAAATAAGGTACTTGTGCTAACTCGGACGGTTGGGGTAATAAACTTTACTACCACAACCGCCGGGCCGTTATAGCCCATTTTGTAATGACATTCAATTCAATAAGATCAACTTTGATAATTTATTAGCTTAGAAATGCAATATTTGATATATAAGCATTATAAAATGAGTTTATTTATCTATATTTGCATTATTAAACCTATATAAAATGCTTAATAAAGTTGCCAAAGAACAGATTATCTCGAGGATAAAGTTTGAAAATCCTTGGTGGATTACTGGTCAAATTGAGACAGATTACAATGAAATGCCAAGGCGGTTGTACTTTGACTTGTTCGCTCCATTAGCTTATGAAAAAGACATTAGGAGAGCACTTGTGTTAATGGGACCAAGACGTGTTGGAAAAACTGTTATGCTGCATCATTTAATTCAGGACTTGCTTAAAAATGGTGTAAATCCACAAAAAATAGTCTTTATTACAATTGAAAATCCGATCTATAATAACAACTCTCTTGAAGATTTATTTACATACTCGAAACAAGCTTCTGGTACTAATGATTCAAAAGGCTGGTATGTAATTTTCGATGAAGTACAATATTTAAAAGAATGGGAGGTTCATCTTAAATCTTTGGTTGATAGTTACAGGGATACTAAGTTTATTGTGTCTGGATCAGCAGCTGCAGCACTAAAATATAAAAGTAATGAAAGCGGGGCTGGACGGTTCACTGATTTTATGCTGCCACCTTTGACTTTTAATGAATATATTAAACTTAAAGACCTAGAGAGGATAATTATTCCTACCAAATTAAATTGGGAAGGTAATATCCAGGCATTTTTTACATCCACCCATATTGAGGAACTGAATAAACACTTCCTTAACTATATCAACTTTGGGGGATATCCTGAAGTAATATTTTCCGAAAAGATCCAACAAAATCCCGGAAGGTATATTAGACAAGATATTGTGGACAAAGTACTCTTAAGAGATCTTCCAAGCCTATATGGAATTAGGGATGTGCAAGAGCTAAATTCCTTTTTTACGACTATTACATATAACACTGGAAATGAATTCTCTTTCGAAACACTTAATATCCAATCCGGCGTACCTAAGATTCTGATTAAGAAATATATAGAATATCTTGAAGCTGCATTTCTTGTTAAACAGGTCAAGCGTATTGATCAATCAGGTAAAAAATTTAAACGAGAGAATTTTTTTAAGCTTTACCTAACTAATCCTTCTCTAAGAAGTGCGTTATTCACACCTTTAAGTCCAAATGATAGTTTACTTGGAAATATGGTGGAAACTGCAATATATTCGCAGTGGATGCACCGTGAATGGTTTACTCCTTGGTATGCAAGATGGCAAAATGGAGAGGTAGATATGATCGGATTAAGTGATCAGAGCCTTAAACCAGTTTGGGCTTTGGAGATTAAATGGTCAAACAGGTACTTTGAAAAACCGTCTGAACTTAAAAGTTTGGTTGTCTTTTGCAAAAAATGCAAACTTAAGACTGCCTTGATAACATCCATTGATAAGGAGGGAGTTATTGAACATGAAGGGATTAAATTGCATTTTGTTCCAGCCTCTTCATACGCCTATACAATTGGGAAAAACACTCTTCAAAAGAAAATGTTAAAATAATCAGTATAGTTTCAGTAGGAAATTAAATAAAAAAGCCCTGATATTATTTATTATCAAGGCTCTATCATCATTTTTTTGTTGACCCATCAGGTCTCGAACCTGAACTCTTCAGAACCAAAATCTGACGTGTTGCCAATTACACCATGGGTCATCAGGTAATTTGAGCTGCAAAAATAGAATTTTTTTTTAATGTGCAGACATCTGTATATTCTGAAGAAACAGGAAGCAGGTTTTTATTTTTTGCCGGCAAGGATCATATCATATATCTCCTTATCCATTTCCTCAACCTCAATCATTGTGAAAGGACTTACTACCAGCGACTTAAGGATAAATCCAAGCTCTTTCATATCTTCATCGCCTTTCTCATAATACCAGGCAATTGTTGCATTGTTCGCAATTTCACTTACCTGTGACAATTCCTTCAGGATGGTATAAATCCATTTCATCGAAGCAGTATTGATGTATTCGAAACCAAGACTGATTTTCGTTTTACCTCGGAATTTTTTTGAATACTCTGTTATCCAGGCCTGGACATTACGGTAAAAATCACCCGGATTTTCAGGAATTGATCTGCCCATAATGAATATCCTTCCCGACTCCAGAATAATCCATGGAGTCCTTTTGGAGAGTTCGTTTATATACTTTTCAGGATATACCATTCACGGATCTGATTTCCCAGTATTTACCTGCTAAAAAATATTAAAATATGACCATACAGGATGATTGAAAAATCCTGCCATGTAAAATTATGAAAAGAAGCTAATTTTCCAAATGTTATCTGGAAACATTCTGATTAAAGAGCGAGTGTTCATTTTCCTCCCAGAGAGTTGGATGCTCCTCTTCAAAACGTTTAAGGATTGCCTTCATAATGGTGGCACGCATGAATTCTGACTTATTTTTAACCCTGTACCTGCTGCAATAAATACCCAGTGCTTTCATCTCCCTGCTGTTAAGCATGAGCGATAGCCTGCTTGTCCTTCTCAGGCGGTCTTCCTTGTAAGCAGCTTTTCGTACCTCCATAAGTGAAGCTTTAGAGAGCTAATTTAGAAAAAGAGAAAATCAGAATAGCAAAGCTCCGGTCCGAGTTTTTAACATAAAAAAAACAGCCAATCATTAATCGACTGGCTGATTGATATTTAGAATATTAACAACTTTATCCTGAACGTTTCTCTCTGCCTGATTTTAACCCCCCTTCAGGGGGGCAGGGGGGCAATGGCTAAGCCTTCCCGGCACTTCCAAGCACGTTTACAATCTTATGCTTATAGAGTTCTTTGAGCTTATCACGTGCCGGACCGAGATAATTACGGGGATCAAACTCACCCGGTTTTTCATTAAACACCTTACGGATAGCTGCAGTCATGGCAAGACGACCGTCACTGTCTATATTGATCTTACATACAGCTGAAGCAGCAGCCCTGCGGAGCTGGTCTTCGGAAACACCTGCGGTGTTTTCCATCTTGCCGCCATACTTGTTTATTTCATCCACGATTTCCTGAGGTACAGATGAGGCACCATGAAGAACAATAGGGAAGCCCGGTATGCGTCTTTCACACTCTTCCAGGATATCGAAGCGAAGCGGAGGAGGAAGTTCTCCCGGTTTTACCTTGAATTTAAAGGCACCATGTGAAGTTCCTATTGAAATAGCCAGAGAGTCAACACCGGTCTTTTTCACAAAATCCTCTACTTCTTCCGGTCTGGTGTATGATGTATGATCCGATGAGACCTCATCCTCGATACCGGCAAGCACTCCGAGCTCTCCTTCAACTGTAACATCATGCTTATGAGCAAATTCAACAACCTGCTTTGTGAGTTTCACGTTTTCCTCATAAGGAAAATGAGAACCATCGATCATAACTGATGAGAATCCGGTTTCGATGCAGGCCATGCATGTTTCAAATGTATCCCCATGATCAAGGTGCAGAACAATCGGAATAGCATGACCCAGCTCTTTAGCGTATTCAACTGCTCCTTTTGCAAGATACTGCAGCAATGTTTGATTGGCATACTTTCTTGCCCCCTTCGAAACCTGAAGTATAACCGGTGATTTTGTCTCAACACAAGCACTTATAATTGCCTGAAGCTGTTCAAGATTATTGAAATTAAAAGCGGGAATAGCGTATCCCCCTTTCACAGCATTCCTGAACAATTCTCTGGAATTCACTAATCCTAATTCTTTATAATGTAGCATAATAAATAAGTTTTAAAATGAGTCGCACAAGGTAGCGATTTTAGGTTGGGCAGCAAAAATATTTGACAGAAATTTGCTGAGTCCGGTCTGAAATACCTAAGGGCTGACAAAATTCCTTCATTCATTATCAGATATTAATTATCTTCGTGAGCTAATTTTAATAATGCTTCCGGATTTAAGTTGTGAAATGTCACTTTATTTCTGACAGGATAATTTATAGAGTAAAGATTTGTTTAGTGTTCAAAATAAAATCTTATGAAAAAGTGTTTTCTACTATTATTTGCATTTCTGATCATATCCCAGGGCTTACTTTTTGCACAGAATAAGGTATGGACCCTCGATGAATGTATCTATTATGCAATTGACAACAACATTCAGATAAAGCAACAGGATCTTCAGACCAAATACCAGAAGAATTCTCTCGACCTGTCGAAATACAGACTTCTTCCCTCACTCAACGGATCAGGCTCCCAGAACTTTTCATGGGGTCGTTCACTTGACCAGACAACATACAGGTATACAGAAGATCAGAGAGTAATTACAAACAACTTTTATCTTGGTGGCAACATGAGTCTTTTCAACGGACTGCAGAACTACAATTCCATAAAGAAATATGAGTATGAACTCCTTGCCGGAGAACAGGATCTCCAAAACATAAAGGAGAATATATCACTCACTGTTGCTTTAAATTATCTGCAGATACTGCTTAATAAAGAACTGGTTACTGCTGCCAGCGAACAGCTTCAGATAACACTTCAGCAGATCGAAAAAACAAAAAAGCTTGTTAATGCCGGGAGTGTTGCTCTTGGGAACCTTCTTCAGATTGAAGCACAGGCTGCACAGGAAGAGGTTCAGTATATTAACTTTAAGAACCAGCTCGATATCTCATATCTGGATATTACACAGTTGCTTGAACTAAAAACACCGGAGGGTTTTGAGGTGGTTGTTCCTCCAATATCCATTGATACCAATGCTGTTATTGGTGAAACCATAGAGGAGATTTTTCAGATTGCAAGCGGATCAAGACCAAGTATTAAGAGTCCCGAACTTTTACTTGCAGCCCGTGAGTACGATCTTAAAATAGCAAAGGGTGGCAGGAGTCCAAGGCTATCATTGAATCACTCAATCACAACAGGTTACTCCGATGTCCGTCAGAAAATCCTGGGCTTCGACCCGAATACAAATGAAATCCTGTATGGTGATTATCCCTTCGGGGAACAGTTTTCAGACAACAGAAACTGGGCTCTCGGTTTTTCACTTAACATCCCGATTCTGAACGGGTGGCAAATAAACAAGAATATTCAAAATTCGAAACTGAGCATTGAAAACAGTAAATATGCTCTTGACGGAGCTAAAAAGCAGCTTTATAAGAATATTCAGCAGGCTTATGCTGATGCCCAGGCATCCTTAAAGAAATATGCATCAAGCCAGAAGGCAGTTAAATCGATGGAGGAAGCATTCCGTTACACAGAACAAAAATTCAATGTAGGCCTTGTTACTTCAGTTGACTACAACACTTCAAAAAATCAGTTGCTCAAAGCCCAGTCAGATCTTGCCCAGTCAAAATATGAATATATTTTTAAAACCAAAGTCCTCGATTTTTACAGGGGAATTCCATTAAGCCTGAATAATGAATAATTATAATACGCTCAGAATATCATGAAAACCAATAAGCTACTTAAGATTTTACTTCCTGTCGTAGTACTCCTTCTTATATTTGCTGTAATAGGAAAGAAGCAAGGCTGGTTCGGAAAAGCAGTAATGGTAAAAGTTGCTGTTGAAAATGCTGAAAAACGGACTATCGTTGAAACAATAACAGCAAACGGAAAGATTCAGCCTGAAAAAGAGGTTAAACTTACACCTGATGTTTCAGGTGAGATTGTTGAACTTACTGTAATGGAAGGAGATAATGTTGAAAAGGGACAGCTTCTTCTCCGGATCAAACCCGATACCTATATTTCCCAGAGAGACAGATCACTAGCAGCAATCAGCTCGGCCAGGGCCAGACTTGCGCAGGCTGAGGCTCAGTTTATTCAGGCTGAACTTTCGTTTAAAAGAAGCAAGCAGCTATATGCAGAGCAGACAATATCAAAATCAGAATATGAACAGGCTGAGGCATCATATTCAGTGGCCAAGGCAGAAGTGGATGCCGCCAGATTTTCTGTAACAAGTTCTGAGGCTTCATTGAAAGAGGCAAATGAGAACCTTATTAAGACTTCCATATATGCTCCGATGACAGGTACAGTTTCCATGCTTCTGGTTGAGCTTGGTGAAAGGGTTGCAGGAACCAACCTGATGGCAGGAACCGAAATGCTGAGAGTTGCTGACCTTTCCAGAATGGAAGCTCAGGTAGAGGTCAATGAAAATGATATAGTAAGAGTTAAACTGGGTGATACGGCGCTTATCGAAGTTGATGCATATCTTGATAAAAAATTCAAAGGAATTGTTACAGAAATAGCAAATTCTGCAAAAATAACAGGAGTATCAGCAGACCAGGTTACCAATTTCGATGTAAAAATCCTGATTATTCCGGAATCTTATAAGGATCTGACCGATGGTGGCAAGTCAACTCCTTTCCGGCCGGGGATGTCTGCAACTGTTGAAATCCAGACAGAAGTGAAGGATAGTGTAATTACTGTTCCGATACAGTCAGTAACAACACGAACCGATACAACCAAAGTTGCTTCAGTCAAGACAGATGATGAATTGCGGACTCTGGTTTTCATTACCGACGGGAAATATGCACTTGCACGTGATGTAAAAACAGGTATCCAGGATAATAATTACATTGAGATCACCTCCGGAATTCAGGATAGCGACAGGGTAATATCTGCTCCGTTCAGTGCTATCAGCAAGAAAATATCAGACAGTACCCTGATTGAAATACTTAAAAAGGAAGAGCTCTTTAAAATAAAATAAGCGGCAGGACACTGTTCAGGGAATGATAATCTGTATTGAAACAGCAACAAATCTATGTTCAGTTGCTCTTTGCGACTCGTCCGGCATACTTTCAGTAAAAGAAAGCAATGATAATCGTTCACATGCATCAATGCTAACTGTTTTTATTGGTGACATCCTGAAGGAAAACGGAATCGAATCATCTTCTCTTGAGGCTGTGGCTGTGAGTAAAGGCCCCGGTTCATATACAGGACTCAGGATAGGTGTATCGGTGGCTAAGGGAATTGCATTCGCTGCTTCAATACCCCTGATAGCAATAGAAACAACTTTTTCTATGTTTATGGGCATGAGAGCCAGAATTACAGAAACAAATAATTCAGACCAGCCTTACATATTCTGCCCTATGCTGGATGCAAGAAGGATGGAAGTATATTATGCTCTTTATGAATCAGGCGGAGAAAAAATCAAGGATATCTCAGCTGAAATTATAACGGATAACTCTTTTTCTGATCTTCCTGAATCAAAGAAGCTGATCTTTTTTGGTGATGGAGCGGCTAAATGTAAAAACATCATCAAAAGGGAGAATGTGCTTTTTTTTGATGATTTTGCCATGTCTGCTTCATATATGCATCTGCCTGCATATAAAGCCCTTCAATCAAATCATTTTGAGGACCTAGCTTATTTTGAACCATTTTATCTTAAAGATTTCATTACTACCACCCAGCGAAAGAATATTCTTTGATAAAATGGTACAATAACTGCAGAGAATCATTATTAAGATGAAAAGGATTCTGATAATAACCGTTTTTGCAGTACTTATCACATCTTCCGGATGGTGCCAGCCTGCCGTTTACAAACCAGGGGAAATAGTTTATTATGCAGTCCATTACGGACCCATCTCTGCAGGAGAAGCTACACTCGAACTTAAAAATGCCACCTACAAGGGAAAACCTGTCTGGCATTCAAAACTGACCGGTAAGACTACAGGAATGGCCGATGCTATTTTTAAAGTTCTTGATATTTACGAAAGCTATATGGATCCGCAAACCGAACTCCCTGTATTCACGATAAGGAATATCAGGGAAGGACGTTACAGGAAATACAATGAGGTGATATTTGATCACGAAACCAGGAATGATTCAACAATTCTTACCAGCGACCTGACAGGTGTCCATATAGGCCAGAAGGGTATGCATGATATCCTGTCTTGCTTTTACCATTTCAGGGATAATATAATGCCTGGAAAGAATGAATTGTTAGAGGGAGAAATGATCACCATCATGACATGGTTCACTGATGAATTATACCCGGTAAGGCTTAAATATATTAAGACCGAAGATGTGAAAACCAGACTGGGAAGGATAAAATGCTACAAGTTTAATCCGGTAACTGAAACAGGCAGACTGTTCAAAACAGAGGAAGATGTTTCATTCTGGTTCACGGCTGATAAAAATTATTTACCAGTTAAAATCCGTTTTGATATATTTGTCGGGGCATTTACAGTTGAAATGACAAATTATGAGGGGCTTGTGTACCCAATGGAAATCAGAAAATAAATAACTTTAATTAAAAATCAGAATAACCTAAATTTTTATGGCAACCACCGCAGATTTCAGGAACGGACTGGTTATTGAATATAACAATGACCTTTATACAATCGTACAATTTCAGCATGTTAAACCTGGCAAAGGACCGGCTTTTGTCAGAACCAAGTTGAAAAACCTCAAAACAGGAAGAGTAATCGACAATACTTTCTCTTCCGGGGTCAGGGTTAATGTAGCCAGGGTTGAAAGACGTCCCTATCAGTATCTTTACAAGGACGATGTGGGCTACTATTTCATGCACCTTGAAACATTCGAACAGATACATGTTGACGGATCAATGATCGATAATCCTGAATTCCTTGTGGAAGGTATTGGTGTTGAAGTTGTGGTTCATGCAGAAACAGAAACCGTTCTGACAGTTGATCTGCCTCAGTTCGTGGTACTGGAAGTAGTATATTCCGAACCGGGTCTGAGGGGAGATACCGCAACAAACACACTTAAGCAGGCAAAAGTCGAAAACGGATCCATTATAATGGTACCCCTTTTCGTCAATGTCGGCGACAAAATAAAGATTGACACCCGTGACAAATCATATGTTGAGAGGGTAAAGGCTTAAATACAAAAAGCTGGTTCAGATGGACAGGCTGAAAATTTCGAAATTCAAACTTGATGCGCTGCTTGACATAACAATGTCGATCAACGCAAACCTGCCTGTCGAAGAACTTCTTGCAAAATATGAGAGAATACTCAGGGAAAACCTTAATATAGGCAAGATTCTGATTTTCAAGAAGTCCAATTCCTGGGAATGTATTCTTAACGGAGGATTCTCGAAAAGTCTTGAAAGGATTGATGTTGAATCAAAACTCCTTAACATCACCGAGATCTTATTTGATACTGCAGATATCAGTTTTGAAGGAGTTGATATTATCGTGCCTGTTTTCAATAATAATATCCCGATAGCTTATGTCTTCATCGGCGATATTGAAGAAGAAGGCGAAGGCATGAGCCCGGTTCTGAAACATCTCAACTTCATTCAGACATTTTCGAGCATAATAATAGTTGCAATTGAAAATATAAGACTGTTCAGGGAGAGCCTTCGCCAGGAGGCTCTGAAGAAGGAGCTTGAACTTGCTGCCAGAATGCAGAAAATGCTTATTCCGGACAATAGTCACATGCCCAAAAACCCGAAAATGGTTGTCAACGGATTCTACTTCCCGCATTATGAAGTAGGCGGAGACTATTATGACTGCCTGAGGCTTTCTGAAACCAAATCAGGATTCTGCATTGCAGATGTTTCCGGAAAAGGTATTGCCGCTGCTATCCTCATGTCAAACTTCCAGGCAAGTTTCCGTGCACTTTTCACACATGATATCAGCCTTGAAGTCCTTGTTAAAAAGCTCAATTCAATTGTTGTTACAAATGCTGCGGGAGAGAAATTCATCACTTTCTTTGTTGCAAGGTATGATCACGATACCGGATTGCTTGAATATATTAACGCAGCACATAACCCTCCGGTAATTTATGATACAATTACAGGTGAGGTGGTCCATCTTAATGCCTCATGTGTGGGTATCGGGATGCTTGATGAAATACCCAATGTTCTAAAATCAGAACTCACGGTAAACAACTATTCCAAGATAGTATGCTATACTGACGGATTATCGGAACTGAAAGGTGATGACGGGAAGGATATCGGTACAAGGGTGATTATTAAGCATATATCCAACACTGTTCCGGTTGAGCATAATATCAGGGAATTGATAAAAGAACTCGGACTGCCTGATAACAATCCCTATACTTTTGATGACGTCTCAATTATTGTCGCAGATATGCCAAGATGATCTTCAGACAACCCTGATGAGAAAATAATTCTTCTTCCCTTTCTGAATAAGCAGATATTTATTATTGAGAAGTGCTTCAAGCCCGATCACAACGTCAGCATTGTCGATCTTCTCTTTATTGATACTAAGTCCTCCTCCCTGAACAAGTCTTCTCAATTCTCCCTTTGAAGGGAAAACCTGGGTGTGGCCGGCGCATAAATCTGCAATTGATACTCCGGAACTTATGATATCCCTGGTTACGTCGAATACAGGAACTCCTTCAAAAACAGAGAGAAAAGTACTCTCATTCATCTTCTTCAAAGAATCTGTTGTTCCCTTACCGAAAAGAATCTGTGATGCCTCAACTGCACCCTCATAATCTTCACGTGAATGAACCATGCATGTAACTTCTTCGGCAAGTTTTTTCTGCAGGAAACGTTCATGAGGAGCTTTGTTATGCTCTTTGATTATGCTTTCAATCTCATCTTTGCCCAGTATCGTGAATATTTTAATATACCTGGCTGCATCTTCATCTGAAACATTCAGCCAGAACTGATAAAACTGGTAAGGAGTTGTCTTTTCAGGATCAAGCCATACGTTGCCAGATTCTGTTTTGCCAAATTTTGAACCGTCGGCCTTTGTTATGAGCGGGCATGTAAGAGCATAAGCTTCACCCCCAGATTTTCGTCTTATAAGCTCTGTGCCTGTGACTATATTCCCCCACTGGTCGGATCCACCCATCTGAAGCTTGCATCCATGTGTATTATAAAGATGCAGAAAATCAGTTCCCTGAACCAGCTGATATGAAAATTCAGTAAATGACATTCCGTCTTTTGATTCGGATCCGATTCTTTTCTTTACTGAGTCTTTCGACATCATGTAAT